>ENA-OURZ01000047-OURZ01000047.1-human-gut-metagenome-genome-assembly--contig:-NODE-47-length-151402-cov-5.618169_pt1 | contig 151402 bp, 137 predicted proteins | sample MGYA00242073_ERZ509195 | MGnify/ENA primary metagenome ERZ509195 (study PRJEB26280, sample SAMEA2338837) | human gut metagenome | biome: human gut; feature: human-associated habitat; material: faeces... | reverse complement strand
GGTCGGTGCTTCTGCTTCGCAGAGGTGTCCACCGGACACCCGCACCGCAATGACTTGAATTTTATTTTGCATAGACATTTTAAGAAAAATCAATAAATAAAGCCTGTTGTTATCGGCTTAACCGACAGCAACAGGCTTTATTTATTACTTTTTAATTTCGGGGTTATCCGTTCGTTCAAGTAAATAATCAATAGAAACATTAAAATAGTCGGCAAATGCAACAAGCGTTTTGTAATCTGCCTGATGTTTTCCATTTTCATAGCGGCTTATGCTGTTTTGATTCATTCCCAAATCCATTGCAAGCTTAAGCTGAGATATATTTCTTTTTTCCCGCAATTCACGAAGTCTTTTCATAAAATATCACCTTGACTTTATTATCCCAAAACGGTATAATAAAAATATCCCGTTTCGGGATATCGGGTGTTTTTATTAAAATTTTCGGGAGAAATTATAAATGAAAGTCGCGGTAATCGGTTCAAGAGTGCTTAAAGTTAATAATTTGGGAAAATATTTACCCAAAGAAACAACAGAAATTGTATCGGGCGGTGCCGTAGGAATAGATACCTGTGCGCGCGAATATGCGCTTAAAAAGCAAATAAAGCTTACCGAGTTTTTGCCGGAATATAAAAAATACGGTCGCTCGGCTCCGCTTAAAAGGAATTTACTTATAATTGATTACGCTGATTATGTAATCGCTTTTTGGGACGGTAAATCGCACGGCACAAAGTATGTTATAGATAACTGTAAGATAAAAAACAAAAAATTCCGTCTGCTTGTACCCTCCGAGTTGAATATTAAGCAGATGGATAATTTGTAATACGGATATAAGCTTAAATGCATAAAAAATCTGCCGCTGTCAGTTTAACTGGCAGCGGCAGATTTTACTTTTTTAATTCCGAATTAACCTTAAACCGCGTCGGGGTGAGTATGCTTATACTCAATATTTTCTTCAATCATCATATCCTTAACCTTCATAAGGCGGGCGCGGCTTGCGCGCTCGTTTTCTTCAAGCTTCATAGATATAAAGTGAATTGTCTCTTGGTATCGCGGTATCATAACGTGCTCAAGCGCGTTAACGCGGCGGCGCGTTTTTTCAATTTCGTCCGCCATAAGCTTTACCGATTTTTCCATTTCGGCAAGCTTAAGCATTTTAGGCAATAGGTCGGAAAGTCCGCTTACCGCGTCGTCAAGCTCAAAGCTGGTGGAAGCAAAGCCGTAAGAAAAAATGTCCGATTGCTCGCTTGTTCTTGTTTTAAAGGAATAAACCGGAATATCCACGCTCATAACATTGCGGGTGGAGGCTGCAAGATACACCTCTTGTTTCGGCGCTAAAAGGGCTGTATCAAGCTCCTCTTTAGACATAACGCTTGAGGCTAAAACAAAATCATTATTAACCGATTTTAAGCGTTCCTCAACCTCCTCGCGCAGGGTTTTGGTCTCGCGTATCATATCAAGAAACTGCCGCATAAGCTCATCGCGCTTATCCTTTAAAAGCTTATGGCCGCGCAGTGCGGTGGCAAGCTGCTTTTTAAGGCGCGTTAGCTCCATACGGGTGGGGTTTACGTTAAGTACAGCCATATTTTATGACCTCCTTAAAACTTACCGTAATATTTATCAAGCATTTCATCGCTGATACGCTTAAGCTCGCTGCGGGGAAGAATTGAAAGCAGCTTCCAGCCGAGGTTCAGTGTTTCCTCAATGGTGCGGTTGGTGTTGTAGCCCTGCGATACATACTCGCTTTCAAACCTATCGGCAAATTCGGCGTACTTTTTATCAATATCGGTAAGCGCCGCCTCGCCTAAGATTACCATAAGCTCCTTAGCGTCCTTACCTCTTGCGTACGCCGCGAAAAGCTGGTTCATTGTTGCGGCGTGGTCCTTACGGGTGCGGCCCTCGCCTATACCCTTATCCTTAAGACGGGACAGCGACGGCAAAACGTCGATAGGCGGCGTTACGCCCTTTCTGTAAAGCTCGCGGCTCAAGATTATCTGACCCTCGGTAATATAGCCTGTAAGGTCGGGGATAGGGTGGGTTTTATCGTCTTCGGGCATTGTTAAAATAGGTATGAGGGTTATAGATCCCTCTTTGCCTTTAAGTCTACCTGCGCGCTCGTAAAGGGTTGCAAGGTCGGTATACATATATCCGGGGTAGCCGCGTCTGCCCGGCACTTCCTTACGCGCGGCGGATACCTCGCGCAGAGCGTCGGCGTAGTTTGTAATGTCGGTCATAATAACAAGCACCTGCATACCAAGATCAAATGCCAAGTATTCTGCGGCGGTAAGCGCCATTTTCGGCGTTGCAATACGCTCTATTGCAGGGTCGTTAGCAAGGTTTACAAACATTACCGTTCTGTCAATAGCGCCTGTTTCCTTAAAGGAATCTATAAAGAAATTGGACTCTTCAAAGGTAATACCCATTGCGGCGAAAACAACGGCAAACTGCTTGTTATCTCCAAGCACGGTTGCCTGCCTTGCTATCTGTGCGGCAAGGTTTGCGTGCGGCAAGCCTGATGCAGAGAAGATAGGCAGCTTTTGCCCTCTTACCAGTGTGTTCAGTCCGTCGATTGCGGAAACGCCCGTTTGAATAAACTCCTGCGGATAATTTCTTGCCGCAGGGTTCATAGGTCTGCCGTTAATATCCATTCGTTTTTCGGGTATAATTTCGGGGCCTCCGTCAATAGGTCTGCCCAGTCCGTCAAACACGCGGGAGAGCATATCGGGAGACACCGGCAGCTCCATTCCGCGCCCTAAAAAGCGCACCTTTGAATCGGCAAGGTTAATTCCCGCCGAGTTTTCAAAAAGCTGCACCAATGCGTTTGTGCCGTTTATTTCAAGCACCTTGCAGCGGCGAATATCACCGTTCGGCAGTTCGATTTCGCCGAGCTCGTCATATTTTACGTTATCAACGTCGCTTACCATCATAAGAGGTCCTGCAACCTCGCGTATGGTTTTATATTCCTTTGGCATAGCAGTTCCCCTCCTCAGTCTTCGTCCTTCGCCTTAACAGCCTTTTCAATGTCGCTGTCAAGCTCGGACAAAATTTCGTTATATTCGTTTTCGGTCTGCTTTTCATCTGCATACTTAAAGCGGCCTATGCGCTCGCGCGAGGGCATTGCAACTATTTTTTCAATAGCCGCACCCTTGCCTAATGCTTCAAGCGATTTGTCGTAAAACGCCAAAATAAGCTCCATAAGCAGATACTGCTTGTTAAGCGAGGTGTAGGTATCAACCTCGTCAAACGCGTTCTGGTGCAAATAGTCCTCTCTTATAGACCTTGCCGCCTCAAGCTTTAAGCGGTCGGAAGGGGAGAGGGCGTCCATACCTACAAGCTTTACTATTTCTTCAAGCTCGGATTCCTCTTGTAAAATAGCCATAAGTCTGCCGCGTAGCTTGTACCAATCGGGCTTAACGTTTTTATTGAACCAGTCCGACAGCGAATCGGCATAAAGAGAATAGCTTGTAAGCCAGTTTATAGCAGGGAAGTGGCGCTTGTATGCAAGGGCTGAATCAAGCCCCCAGAAAACCTTTACTATACGCAGGGTTGCCTGCGATACAGGCTCTGAAATATCGCCGCCGGGAGGGGATACCGCGCCGATAACCGAAAGCGCGCCCTCTGTTTCGCCCTCGCCGTTTACAATAACTCTGCCCGCGCGCTCATAGAACTGCGCAAGGCGCGAGCCTAAGTAAGCGGGGTAGCCTTCTTCGCCAGGCATTTCTTCAAGTCTGCCCGACATTTCACGCAGAGCCTCCGCCCAGCGCGAGGTCGAGTCTGCCATAAGCGCCACGGTGTAGCCCATATCGCGGAAATACTCGGCAATTGTAATGCCGGTGTAAATTGAGGCTTCGCGCGCCGCAACAGGCATATCAGATGTGTTTGCAATAAGCACGGTGCGCTCCATTAAAGAGTTGCCTGTTCTCGGATCTTTAAGCTCCGGAAATTCGTTTAAAACGTCGGTCATTTCGTTGCCGCGCTCGCCGCAGCCGATATATACTATAATATCCGCTGCCGCCCATTTAGCAAGCTGGTGCTGCACAACGGTCTTGCCCGAACCGAAAGGTCCCGGAACCGCCGCAACGCCGCCCTTTGCTATCGGGAACAGCGTATCGATAACGCGCTGACCTGTAACAAGCGGAATATCAGGCGATAATTTGCGTTTATACGGTCTGCCCACGCGAACAGGCCATGACTGCATAAGGGTAAATTCCTTTATGCCTTTATCGGTCTCTACTTTATAAACCGTTTCTTCAACCGTGTAGTCGCCCTCGGCTATTTCCACAATTTTGCCCTTTATTCTGTTAGGCACCATAATTTTGTGGTTTACAATCGCGGTTTCCTGCACTGTGCCCACGGTGTCACCCGCGTTTACTTTGTCACCCACCTTTTTTACAGGTGTAAAGTGCCACTTTTTATCTCTCGGCAGGCTCGGCACCTCAACACCGCGCTGAAGATTAGTGCCGCTTACTTTCATTATTTCGGCAAGCGGTCTTTGAATACCGTCGAATATTGAGCCAATAAGTCCCGGTCCCAATTCAACGCTCAAAGGCTTACCAGTGGAAACCACCTTTTCGCCGGGACCTAAGCCCGCAGTTTCCTCATAAACCTGAATTGAAGCCTTATCGCCGTGCATTTCTATTATTTCACCTATAAGGTGCTTATCCGAAACGCGCACAACGTCGAACATATCCGCATTGCGCATACCCTCCGCAATAACAAGGGGACCCGCAACCTTGGTTATAGTTCCTTCGGTCATTGTGATTACTCCTATCTGTTGAAAATTATATCCGAGCCGACCGCTTTTTCAACCGCGCCCTTAAGCGCCGCCACGCCCGAGCCGTTATTGCCCGAAACGCCCGTGATCGGCACAACCGAGGGGGAAAGCTGACGGTTTACCTTTTCAATCTCCTTTTGAAGAAACGGTACTAACCTCTCGGTTACGAAAATAACGCCGTAGTCGGCATTAACTATTTTTTTAAACTCTGCGGCGCTTTCCGTATCGTTATCGCAGGGGTAAATATCAAGCCCCACCGCCGCAAAGCCCTTTATGCTTTCTGTATCGCCCAAAACCGCTATTTTAACCATAAAGCTCACGCAGCCTTTCAAGCGTTTTATCGCTGTTTTGCCCTGTTTTAACGCCGCTGTAAATTATCTGCAAATCGGTTATTTGCGCCTTGCGGGCTAACATATAGCCTATAAGCGGCTCTATTCCGATAGTTATATACTTGCACCTTTTAGCGGTGGAAATCAGCCTGTTATCGGCGTATTTTTCAAAATCACCCGGTGATTTTTTATACGCCTCGGCAGCCTCTGCGCCGCCAACGGTAACCGCCTTACTAAGCAGCTCCAAAATCTTTTCTTCACCGCCCAGTGCCGCCGTTACCATAGCTTTTTTGGAAACAACGCCTGTTTCGGTAAGGGTGCTTTCTATGAACTGCGCGCTCCTGCCCGTTTTAGCTGCGCGCAAAGCCGCTTTAATATTTTTATAAAACACCGAAACGGTTATAAGGTCTTTAATAACGGTATTTTTCGATTTTTCGGCAAGCAATGTCTGCGCCGACATACAGCCAGCGTCTGTAATGCAGTCGGCAAGCTGACTGTCGCCCGATTGCGCCAAAACCTCGTATGCCTCGGCAGCAGGCTTTTGCATATAATCGGGCAGCAGATCAAACCGTTTTTCTTTAACTGCCTTTTCGAGAGCCGACAGCTCCACGCTTGCGGGCAGTATAAGTAAGTCTACGTATTCTCTGCCCCTTATAATGCCCTTAAGCACCGCCTTGTAGTTGTGAAAATCGTTTTCACATAAAAACGGCGCAAAAGCGGCGGTATCGGGCGCGTTGTCCGTCAGGTATTTCCACATTTCCTCGGCGTCCTCGTGCAAAAGAACAGGCACGTCGGCACCGTCGGTCTTACCTATACCCTTATCGCGCAGCATACGCGCAAGCTCGGTTACGTTATTTGCGGCGGCGAAGCCCGAAAGATCGTTTTTCTTTAAAAGCCTGTTTTCTCTCGCCCTTAAATTGCCTATTGCAAAGCCGACAGATTTTTCCGGCATAGTCTCACCTTCTTTTAAAGTTTAGTTTCAGTTAAACAGCGCTTTATTTAACTCGTCTGTCAGCATATCACGCTTTTCGTGAATAAGCGCGGATAATTCGCCGTTTATCTGAATATCGCCGTATTTAAGTATGAAACCGCCGTTAATATCGGCAAAGGTATCGCTTAAAGTAAGGTTAAGAACGCTAAGCTCCGATTTAAAAGCCGCAATATCGCGGACCTTATCCTTAACGGATAAATAAACTTCGCCTTTGCCGTTTAGCTTTTCTTTTTTAATTAAAGTAAGCAGAAAATTAAAATAATCCTTATCGCCGTATGCGTTTACGGTATCGGCAACCGTGATAAGCGCTTTTTCAATAAACTCTCTGCGGCAGTTAAGCGCCGTATCGCGCTTTAAAAGCTCTGCGGAGGATTTGCCGGAGCTTATTATAAGCTCCGCCTTTTTCTCTGCGTCCGCCTTTATTTTTTCGGCTTCCGTCTCGGATTCTGCCTTTGCCGCGGCAGTAATTTCCGCCGCCTGCTTTTCGGCCTCGGCTGTTATTTTCTCCGCCTCTGTTTTTGCCTCGCCCGCAATGCCGGCAAGTATTTTTTCACTTGAGGTCATAGCTTTCACCTTACAGAAGAATTACGGTAAGGAACGAAATAAGGAACGCCAAAAGGGCGTAAATTTCAACAAGGGTAATGGAAACAAGCGCCTTCGGGAACGCGCTTTCGTCTTTAGCGAAAAGCGAGATACCCGCAACTGCCGCTTTACCCTGCGAAATAGCCGAAAGCAAACCGCCGAAAGCGATAGGCAGGCAAGCCGCAAGGATCATAAAGCCGTTCCAGGTGGTAAGGCTTTGAAGTCCGCCGAAAACGCCGATTTTGGTAAGCACGATAAAGGAAACTATAAATCCATACAGTCCCTGCGTACCGGGGAGAAGCTCTAAAACCAGCATTTTACCGAATTTTGAAGGATCCTCAGCCAAAACGCCCATACCAACCTCGCACGCCATACCTACGCCGCGCGCAGAGCCTATACCTGCGAAAATTGTTGCCAGTGCCGCGCCCAAAAGCGCCAAAAAAGTTCCCATTGTCATTTTAATTTTCCTCCTTAGAATTTAGATCCAACTGTGTATATTTTGTATTAGTTGAAAATGCTTTAAACTCTTTTCCGCCGCCCTCGTAAAACTTTGAGAACAGCTCTACATACTGAAGTCGTAACGTATGAACATACGCGCCCAAAATGTTAAGCCCGAAATTTATTGCGTGACCGAGCGGGAATATAATAAACAGCATTAAAAATCCGCCCACGGTTCTGCCGCCCATACCGGCTAACATATTAAATACCGCGCTCATAGCCGAGGTTGTAAGCCCTAACGCCATAAGGCGCGAGAATGAAAGCAGATCGCTTACATAGCTTGTAATATCGTAAAGCGAGGTAATACCTGAGAAAAGCCGCGCTATTGGGTTTTTCTTATCGCGCCCCTGCGTGAGTATAAGCCCTATAGCAGAGCCTATCGCCAAAACAATACCCACGGCTTTAAGCGCCGGCAATATTACAAAGCCCGCCGCCATTACCGTAAGACCTATAAGCTCGGTTATCCAAAGCCCTGCGTCGAAAAACGCCCCCGCCTTGTCACCGTTTTTAATACAGGTTGCAAACTTAGCGCAAAGACCTACTATTATTTCAATAAGGCCCAAAGCAAGGCTTAAAATAAGCATTGTCACCGCGTCGCCGTTCATCGGGTCTATAAGCGCGGGCAGCGCCACCTTGTGCCCGAAAAAGCTTTCGCTTATAACCGCTATACTGTCCCCGAAAAAGCTGCCGTACACAAGCCCCCACAAAAACGTGGATATTCCGCAGTAGCGGAAAAGGCGCATACTCTGCTTCATTGAGGGCGAAGGGTGGAGCTTTTTAAGCGCAAAGGTCGTTGCTAATATCATAATAAGTCCGTAGCCCGCGTCAGAGAACATCATACCGAAAAACAGGTAATAGAAAAATCCCGTTATCGGCGTGGGGTCTATATCGTGCGGACCCGGCAGCGAATACATTTTAACAAGCGATTCGGCAGGCCGTGCAAAAGCGTTGTTTTCAAGCACCACCGGCGCTTTTTCGTTATCCGCGTCCTCTGCCTCTATAACCACCGTAAACTGCTTATTCAGCTGCTTTTCAAGGTAAGGCAGATCGCGCTCGGTAACATAGCCCTTTATAAGCACCGTGTGCGCCGTTTCGCCTGCGTCGCCTATCGCTTTGTACCGCTCGGCGTGGCGCTTGCAGTAATCGTACAGCCCTTCAATTTCTTCCGATCTTTCGGATATATCCTTTATTTCCTTAATATACCCGTCGATCCGTTCCTTACATTTGGCTGCTCTTTCCTCTTTCGAGGCTATTTTATCCCGCGGCAGCTTTGAGGTTATCTGCACGGGCCGCGCAAAGGCGAGTGTTCTGAGTACTGCTTCGGCCTTTTCTGCCTGAGCCTTTGGGGTGCAGGCGAAAATATAGGTAAGGTCTTTGCCCGTATTTATTATTTCGGTGTAGAGCGTCAGCTCAGGGTCTGTTTCGGCTATTTTCTCGTTTAAGCTGTCAAGCGTGTAAATACCTGCCACAGTGCCTATAAAAGCCCTTGTTTTAGCCGTGCCCGAATAAGAGAGCGGCACATCAAGCGGCAGCCACGGCAGCATTTGCTCGCGCGTTGTGTTAAGCCTGGCTGTTTCCGCCTTTTCCTCGGCAATGGCGCGGTCGTCTTCAATTACCGTGCTTGCAAGCGATAACGCGCTTTCTATCTGTTCGCGCTTTAAATAAAAGCGCTCCGGCTCTAAATATCGCGCTCCGCCGAACATTCCCGCAAGCCCTTTTTTGCGGGGCGCTCTTGTGTTCAGTATTTTTATAGCCGCCGCGGCGGTTTCCGCGTTCCGCTCGTAAGCCGCCACCATATCCTCGGTGTCGGTTTTTGTAAAGCCCGCCGGCAGAGCGGAAATTTCCTCGTCCTCCGCCGCCGACTTAATATCCATTACAGCCATTTCCTGAAGTCGGCGAAGAATAGCCTTTTCTTCGGGCTTAGGCGCGTAAATACTTACCAGTTTGCATTTAAGCTTAGCCAAATAAAATCACCACACTTTTTATATATTTTTTAAAAATCAGCTTTTTAAAATTTCTACCGCTTTGCTTACGGCCGCTGTGATATTTTTATCATAGCTTTGCTTTAAGGTATCAAGCGCGCTTTCGGCTTCAAGCTTTGTCGCCGCTTTAAGCTGCTCTGCCTTTTGCCGTGACTCGCTTAAAAGCTTGTCCGCCGCGCTTTCGGCGTTTTCAAGTATACGTTTTCGTTCGCTTTTGGCTTTTTCGCGGGCACCGCTTAAAATAAGCTGCGCTTTTTTCTCTGCGTCCGAAATAGTTTTTTCTGCCGAGCGCTCGGCGGCGGTAATTTCTTCCGCCATTGTTTTTGCCAACTAAAGCACCTCCAATCGGGTTATATTAGTATTTTACAGTTTTTTACACCCAAAGTAAATAGACAAATTGCAAATTTTGTCCTAATTATTTTTTTTTTAAAAAACTCTTCTTTTTTATACCTGTTTTTGGTATAATAGAAATTCAGGATTATAAAATATAATCGGGGTTGTGTTTTATGAATGTTATTATAGACGGTCTTAACATAGAATATACCGAGAAAGGCGAGGGCATACCCGTTCTTCTTTTGCACGGCTGGGGTTCTTCCTTTGAGGTTTACGGCGGTATTATATCCGCGCTGTGCGACCGCTGCCGTTTGGTTGCGGTGAATTTTCCCGGCTGCGGCGGCTCTGATACAATGAAAGAGCCGTGGACTCTTGATGACTACTGCGGTTTTGTGCTTAAATTTATGAAAGCGGTAAACCTTGATAACCCGATTATGATAGGTCACTCCCACGGCGGCAGGGTAGTTCTTAAAATGGCGGCGGCGGGGCTTGTAAGTCCTCCTAAAATAGTATTGCTCGATTCCGCGGGGCTGATACCTAAAAAAAGCCTTAAACAAAAATGCAGGGCTAAGAGCTTTAAGGCGATAAAACGCGTCTTAACGCTGCCTATACTTAAAGGGCATACCGAAGGGCTGCTTGATAAAGCACGGCGGCACTACGGCTCTGCCGATTATAATGCCGCGCCCGAAGTGCTGCGCAAAACAATGGTGTCGCTTGTAAATACCGATTTGCGGGAAATTATCGGTAATATTTCCTGCCCTACGCTGCTTATATGGGGCGAAAACGATACCGCCACGCCGCTTTCAGACGCTGAGATTATAAAAAACCTGATACCCGACAGCGGGCTGTGCGTTATAAAAGGCACGGGGCATTACTCGTTTTGCGAAAAGCCTTACGAGGCGGCAGCTATACTCCGCAGCTTTATTAAATAAAAGGAAGTGCGTGTTTTGAACTACCTATTGCTTGTATCTATGATAATCGCCGCGGTCTCCGCTCTTTTTGCGCTTGTGCGGCAAAACCAAATGCTTCAGCAAAATTCATATTTCCCGTCGCGCTATTTTACGTGGGTAAAGGACGGTTATTCCGTACCGCTTTGCATAGAGTGTATAGCCTACTGCGCCTTTTCTCTGCTCTGCGGCAGAAAGCTGTATACGACAGGATTGGTGCTTATATCCGCCGTTTTGGTGATGAGGATATTTTTTGCGGTAAGGGCGCAGAAAAAATCCATTAAAAAGCTTGTGCTTACTGCGCGCGTAAAACGTCTTTTTGCAGCCGCCGCTTTAATACTTTTAATATGTATTTTGGTTTACGCACTTTTCCCGAATACGCTTACGGGTGAAATTTTTTCTATGCTTGCGTTCGCGTTTGCCTTTGTTTCGCCGCTTTTGTGCCTTTTGTGCCGCTTTGTAACCGCTCCCGTTGATAAGACAATTACAAAATGGTATATAAACGACGCAAAGCGAATACTTAAGGCGCATAAGGATTTAATTGTTATAGGAATAACGGGAAGCTACGGCAAGACCTCAACCAAATTTATTTTAAACCGCATTTTAAGCGAAAGGTATAACGTTGCAGCCACTCCCCACAGCTTTAACACGCCTATGGGCGTTGTAAGAACGGTGCGCGAATACTTAAAGCCGCAAACGCAGATATTTATTTGCGAAATGGGCGCAAAAAATATAGGCGATATTAAGGAAATATGCGATATTGTCCACCCGAAATACGGAATTATAACCTCGGTAGGCGAGCAGCACCTTGATACCTTTAAAACGGTAGACAATGTTTTTAAAACCAAGTTTGAACTGGCAACCGAGGTACTGAATAACGGCGGCGAAATGTTTGTAAACGGCGACAGTAAAGAGCTGATAAGCCGCATTGATAAAACGCTTTACAGCGTTTACGGAACAGACAGCTTTGATTTTAAGGCAACCGATATTTCATACGGCAAAAACGGCTCGGAATTCACACTGAATCTCGGCGATAACGAAGTTCGGCTTTCTACCCGCCTTTTGGGGCTGCACAATATACTTAATATCGCGGGCGCGGCGGCTTTAAGCTATAAGCTGGGCGTAACGCCCGAAAATATACGCTTTGCCGTGTCTTCTCTAAAGCCCACCGAGCACAGGCTTGAAATTAAGCAATCGGTTGCGGGTTCTACCCTTATTGACGACGCGTATAATGCAAACCCCGAAGGCTCAATGGAGGCTTTGCACGTGCTTTCCCGCTTTGACAATATGAAAAAGGTTGTAATAACGCCGGGGCTTATTGAGCTTGGCTCACGCGAGCGCGACTGCAACTTTGCATTGGGGCTTGAAGCGGCGAAAATATGTGATATAATTATATTCGTAGGCATTAACCGCTCCGTACCCCTTAAAGAGGGCGCTATGTCGCAAAATTTCCCCGAAGATAAGCTTTTTGTAGCGGCAAGCTTTAAGGAGGCTATGGCGATATACGGCGGTTTTGCGGATAAAAACACGGTGGTTCTGCTTGAAAACGATCTGCCTGATAACTATTTGAATTAAATGGGGTTGTAAATAATGAAAACCAATATTGCGGTATTTTTCGGCTGTCGCTCGGTTGAGCACGAAGTTTCAATTATATCTGCGGTGCAGGCAATGCGCGCCATAAACCGCGAAAAGTATGACGTAACGCCCGTATATGTTACTAAAAACGGCGAAATGTACACAGGCGAAAACCTTTTCACCATTGAAAATTACAGGGATCTGCCCGCGCTTTTAAAGGCGGCTGAGCCTGTAAACTTTATAAAGCAGGGCGGCAGCGTGTTTATGAAATACTTAAACTGCGGACTTTTCTCAAAGAAAAAGGACATACAGGTTGATTTAGCTTTCCCCGTCGTTCACGGCACTAACTGCGAGGACGGAACCATGGCGGGCTATTTTGAATTTTTAGGTCTGCCCTATATCAGCTGCGATATACTTTCCGCCGCGGTGGGTATGGATAAAGCGGTGTTCAAAGAGGTGCTTAAAAGCGCGGGGCTGCCCGTGCTCGGCTGCGTTACCTTCCGTTCACGCGAGTATATGACGGATAAGGCGGCAGTTACAGCCGAAATTAACGAAAAGATAGGCTTTCCGCTTATAATCAAGCCCGTAAACTTAGGCTCAAGCGTAGGCATTACAAAGGTAAATTCCGCCGATGAGCTTGACAGCGCAATAACCCTTGCCGCCTCGTTTACAGACAGAATACTTGCCGAGCACGCCATTACCAATCTGCGCGAGATTAACTGCTCGGTTTTAGGGGACGCAGATGAATGCGAAGCCAGCGTTTGCGAAGAGCCATTTATGCACGACGAAATTCTTTCGTATGAGGATAAATATATGTCAGGCTCAAAGGGCGGCAGCAAGGGTATGGCGTCGCTCGGCAGAAAAATACCTGCCGATTTACCGGAAGAAAAGTCGGAAGAAATAAGAAAACTCGCTTGCGACGTATTCAAGGCGATAAACGCAAGCGGCGTTGTAAGAATTGATTTTATGATAGACTGCGATACAAATAAGGTATATGCCAACGAAATAAACACCATACCCGGCTCGCTTGCCTTCTATCTGTGGGAGGCAACGGGGCTTAAATATACCGATATGATAGACCGCTTAGCGGAGGTTGCGTTCCGCCGTCAGCGCGAGCGCGATAATCTTACCTTTACCATTGATACAAATATTCTGTCCGGCGTTTCCTTCGGAACAAAGGGCGCTAAGGGAGCAAAGCTTTAATGACAAAGCTTTTAATAAGGCTGTTTGTAAAAAACAGCGAAGATGTTTTAAACCCCGCCGTTCGACGAAGCTACGGCAGTTTGAGCGGCGGCGTGGGAATTTTCTGCAATTTGTTTTTGTGCATTATTAAAATCGCGGTAGGTTTTCTTACTGCGAGTATTTCTATTACGGCGGACGGTCTTAACAACCTTTCCGATATGGGCTCGTCCGTTATAACGCTTATAGGCTTTAAAATGGCGGGCAAGCCTGCCGATAAGGACCACCCGTTCGGCCACGGCAGAATGGAGTATATGTCTGCTTTTATTGTGGCGGTGCTTATACTGCTTGTGGGAGCGGAGCTGTTAAAATCCTCGGCTTCGGCGCTTATAAACGGCGATAAAGCCCCTGTGTATTCAGGGTATGCTTTAGCTGTGCTTGCCGTATCTATAGCGGTTAAGCTTTGGATGTATATATTCAACCGCAAATTGGCAAAAAAAGCTGATTCGGGCGTGTTCAGGGCTACCGCGCAGGACAGCCTTAACGATATGCTTTCGACCGGTGTTATTTTGTTTTCGGTTGCGATATCAATGGCAGTTAAGCTGCCCTTTAACCTTGACGCGGTAATGGGCGTTTTGGTAAGCCTGTTTATTCTTTATTCCGGCTTTTCAACAGGCAGGGATACCCTTAATCTTATTTTAGGCGCGCCGCCAGAAAAGGAAACCGTTAACGAAATTAAAAATACCGTGCTTTCGTTTAAAAGCTTTGTGGGTCTGCATGACCTTATAATACATAACTACGGTCCGGGCAGGCAGTTTGCTTCGGTTCATGTTGAGGTTCCGCAGGATACCGATTTTGTAAAGTGCCACGAGCAGGTGGATCTGTGCGAAAAGCTTGTGAACGAAAAATACAATATTTCGCTTGTTATACATATGGATCCGATAGACGTAAATAACGAGGCGGTAACAAAAACCCGTGCGGAAATAGAAAGCATAGTTAAAGGCATAGACAGCCGTATGACAATACACGATTTCAGAATGACGCCTTCGGGCGAAAAGCGCACCAACCTTATATTCGACGCGGTAGTTCCGGCGGGACTTGCCTTTACAAAAGCCGAGCTTGAAGGGCTGATTTGCGAAAAGGCGGCAAGGCTTAACCCAACGTATAACTGCGTTATAACATTTGACGACGATTTTACCGTGGAGGGATAGTATGACGCTAAACGATTTAAAGGTAGGCGGCGAGGGTGTTATAACTGCCGTAAACGGCGGGGGAGAGCTAAGGCTGCGCCTGCTTGATATGGGGCTTATACCGGGTACCGCGGTTAAGGTTATTAAAATAGCGCCGCTCGGCGACCCTATTGAAATAACCCTGCGCGGCTATGAGCTTACCATTCGCCGCGAGCACGCAAAGGAAATAGATATTAGAATAAAGGAAGCATAAAAATGATTTTTGCACTTGTAGGCAATCAAAACTGCGGTAAAACCACACTTTTCAACGCCCTTACAGGCGCCAATCAGCATGTGGGTAATTTTCCGGGCGTTACGGTAGATCAAAAAACGGGAACGATTATGTACGCTAAGGACTCCTCTGTTGTGGATCTTCCGGGTATTTATTCAATACGCCCGTATTCCACCGAGGAAATTGTTACCCGTGATTTTGTTCTTAACCAAAAGCCGGACGGAATTATAAATATAATTGACGCCACCAATATTGAAAGAAATCTGTACCTTACATTGCAGCTTTTAGAGCTTGGCATACCAATGGTTTTGGCGCTTAATATGATGGACGAGGTTCGCGGTAACGGCGGAACGGTTAATATAAAGCTTATATCCGAGCTTTTGGGTGTGCCTGCCGTTCCCATAAGCGCCGCCAAAAACGAGGGTATAACCGAGCTTGTTGAAACGGCTGTTAAAACCGCAAAAACAAAAACGCGGCCCGCCGTGCAGGACTTTTGCACACCCGGTCCCGTTCACAGGTGCATACACGCCGTGTCGCACCTTATAGAGGACCATGCCCAAAACTGCGATATTTCCCCGCGTTTTGCCGCAACTAAGCTTATAGAGGGCGATATGTCCTTTGCAAAAAAATTAGAGCTTGACCAAAACGAAATCGAAATGATCGAGCACAGCGTTAAGGAAATGGAGACCGAACGCGGTCTTGACGCAAACGCCGCGCTTGCGGATATGCGCTATTCGTTTATAGAAAACGTGTGCGATAAAGCGGTTGTTAAATGTAAGGAAAGCCGCGAACATATGCGAAGCGTTAAAATAGACAATGTGCTTACAAACAAATATCTTGCTTTGCCGTTGTTTCTTTTAATTATGGTGCTTATTTTTTGGCTTACCTTTGGCGTTATAGGAAACTCGCTTTCAAATCTTTTAACCCTTGGTATTGATAAGCTTACCGGTATTACCGATTCGGCGCTTACGCATTACGGAATAAATCCTGTTGTTCACAGCCTTATTATAAACGGTATATTTGCCGGTCTTGGCAGCGTGCTTTCTTTTTTACCGATAATCGTGGTGCTGTTCTTCTTTTTATCAATACTTGAAGATACGGGCTATATGGCGCGCGTTGCCTTTGTTATGGATAAGCTGTTAAGGAAAATAGGTCTTTCGGGAAGAAGCTTTGTTCCTATGATAATCGGCTTCGGCTGTTCGGTGCCTGCGGTTATGTCTGCAAGAACACTTTCGTCAGAGCGTGACCGCAAGATGACCATAATGCTTATACCGTTTATATCCTGCTCGGCTAAAATTCCGATATATGCGGTATTCAGCGCGGCGTTTTTCCCCGATTATTCGGTGCTTGTTATGTCGTGTTTATACATATTCGGCATAATAACAGGCATTATAGCCGCGCTTATTCTTAACAAAACGGCGTTTAAGGGCAACCCCGTGCCGTTTGTAATGGAGCTGCCTAATTACCGTCTTCCGTCTGCCAAAAGCGTGCTTTTGCTTATGTGGGATAAGGCGAAGGATTTTTTGCAAAAGGCATTTACCGTAATTTTTATAGCTGCCGTGCTTATATGGTTCTTCGGCGCGTTTGATATGAGGCTTAACTTTGTAAACAACTCTGCAAACAGTATTTTGGCAGGCATAGGGAGAGCTATATCCCCGATATTTAAGCCGCTCGGTCTTGAAGACTGGAGAATAAGCACATCGCTTTTGGCGGGTCTTTCCGCTAAAGAGGCGGTTGTAAGCACAATGAGCGTGCTGCTCGGAACGGGAGCGGACGGTCTTTCTGCGGCGCTGTCAAACCTGTTTACTCCGCTTACCGCGGTAAGCTTTCTAACTTTTACATTGCTTTATACACCCTGCGTTGCGGCAATTGCCACGCTTAAAGCAGAGCTTAATTCACGGCTTCAAACAGCCGGGGTTATAATTCTTCAGTGCTCGGTCGCGTGGGTGTGCGCCTTTATAGTTTACAGTTTGGGGGCGCTGTTTATATGAGCGTTTACGATTATTTGCTGTTGCTTATTATAGCCGTTTGGGTGGTTCTTGCGGTAATTTATATAATAAAAAGCAGAAAAGTATCGGGCTGCAGCGCCTGTTGCCGAAATTGCCGCCGCACGCAGGGGCAGCAGCGTCGTTCTTATACACGACAGACCGGTATTGGGCGGTAACTGTTCTTCGGAAATAAGAATGTGGCCTATGGGAGCGGGGGGAGCTAACCGCCGCGAAACAGGTATATTTGAGGAACTGGTGCTTAACAATATGTACCGTAATCCCACACGCAACTATCCTGTTTGGGATTCGGTGCTGTTTGAAGCCGTGCGGTTTCAAAAGGGGCTTGAAAGTATACTTAACTGCTCGGTAAACGATATAGAAATGTCGGACGATAAGCATATAAAGGCGGTTTACGGCTGGCAGACTACTACATACAAAACCCATTATATAAGGGCGGATATTTTTATAGATTGTTCGGGCGATAGTATTTTAGCGGAGCTTTCTGGTGCAGAGTACCGCCACGGCCGCGAGGCGCGCGGGGAATACGGCGAGGCCGCGGCGCCGCAAACGGAGGATAAGCAAACTATGGGAAATTCCTGTCTTTTGCAGGTGCGCGAAACTGCGGAGCCGACTCCGTTTATTCCGCCGCAGTGGGCAAGAAAGCTGCCGGAGGAAGAAAACCTTGAAATCAGAGATCATATGCCGAACAGCTACCGCGACAATAATTTTTGGTGGCTTGAGCTCGGCGGAAATAAAAATACTATCGACGACGCCGAAGAGATAAGAGACGAGTTGCTTAAGCTTTCCTTCGGTATATGGGATCATATAAAAAATACGGGCGATCACAAAGCGGAAAATTGGGAGCTTGACTGGGCGGGGTTTCTGCCCGGAAAAAGGGAAAGCCGCAGATATATAGGCGACCATATTCTTAATCAGCGCAAGGTGCAATCATCAGCGGCTTGTTAAAATAAATGTGGGACGAACCGTATCAGAGCTTGTTCTTAAACCGCTGGCTACGTTCGGTGCAGAAAAGGCTCATATCTTTTCCTTTGATTTTTGAACTTAGGTATAAAATTTAAATATACAAGGCGTATACGTCCGAATGTTCTACCGTGCGGTTTAAAAACATATTTTTAACTGTATGAGGAGTGATTGCGGAATGTTTAAGGGACGTATTTTATCGGTTTTGTCGGTGGTTTTGTGTCTTGCTTTTTTAAGCGTATTTTTCTTTCGCGAATATGCCGAAACGGCGGCTTTAGGTAAATATGATACAAGACCCACCGTAATATTGGACGCAGGCCACGCGGAGTAAACTAAACCATACAAAAATGAACGGTAAAGCAATGTCCCTATTAAATTAGTGTCTGACAAATCACACATAAGCTCAAAACGTCCCGAACGGGACGTTTTTATTTTATAATTATCATTTATGTTTACAAATTGCCGTTTTTATTTGTTTCTTTATAACGGTATCAAAATAATATGCAGCCCGAAGGGAGGATATATCACGCTTATTTTGATACGCAAAATTAAGGAGGTTAAAAAATGATTAGTGCAAGGGTTGAAGAAAACGGAAGAATAAAAGTATTGCAAACTACGGTGTCCGACAGCGTTTTATTTGAAAAAATAGGCTTTGATTTCCCGAAAAGCTGGAACGGATATACCAAAACTGCCGTATTCAGAAACGGCGAAACGACGGTGAGCGTGGTTCTTGACGAAAGCAGCGAATTATGCACGGGTGAAAACGAGTGCTATATACCGTATGAGGTTATAAAAGCGCCGCAATTTACGGTATCGGTATTCGGCGTTTCGGGCGAAAGCAGGGCGACAACACAGCAGGCAAGCATAAATGTAACGGAAAGCGGCTACGGCACAGGTGATGCACCTGCTGAACCTACGCCTACCCAGTATGAACAGCTTATAGGTATAGCGAATGAAATGAAGCAGCTTGCCAACGAGGCAATGCAGATTGCAAAATCTGTAAGAACTGAAGCAGATAACGGAGAATATGACGGCGAAAAAGGGGATACCGGCGACAGAGGTGAAAAAGGGGAAAAGGGAGATCCTTTTATTTACTCTGATTTCACACAGGAACAGCTTTCACTCCTTAAAGGTGCAAAAGGAGAAAAAGGCGATAAGGGTGATAAAGGCGACACCGGACCGAGAGGTCCCCAAGGCTTGCAGGGTATAAAAGGTGACAAGGGCGATACAGGTGATACAGGACCCCGCGGTTTGCAGGGCGAAAAGGGCGATACAGGCGCGCAGGGTATTCAGGGTGTAAAAGGAGATAAAGGCGAAAAAGGCGATAAGGGTGATGCTTTTACCTATGGTGATTTTACGCCTGAGCAATTGCTGTCGCTTAAAGGTGAAAAGGGGGATAAGGGGGAACAGGGCGACGTAACTGCATTGCAAATGAATACTGCATGTGCAAATGCCTTAAAGGCAAAAAAAAGTGGAACCAATATATTTATAGATGATATTTCTCCGCTTGAACATAAACTCAAGTTGATTGTTTCAAGTGATGAAATTGCTGATTTAACTACAGTAACACTTAAAAAAACCGGTAAAAACTTGTTTGACATAAATAATCCTGTCTACGCAGCTCGTACATTATTAAACGCAAAATATTTACCCAAAATTGAAAATGGGATTATTTATTTTAACGCTCACTACGCGAATCGAGGAGGGGCCGGTTTTGTTATACCGATTCAATCAGGGGAAAAATTTACAATTAGTTTTGAAAACGAGGCTGGCGAATATATGTCGGAAATACTTTCTTGTGAAAATGTCGTTAATGGGGTTTCAATAAATGAGACTGTTTTCACACAATTCAAAAATAAAAATGTACTTTCCTATATACAGCCTGATGGAAAAAACTTTATAGTAATAATGTTAGACTGTATTGATGGATATTTTACAGCCGGAATAAAGAATTTGCAGGTCGAGTTAGGTGATGCGGCCACTTCATATGAGCCTTATAAATCAGAAATATGTATACCGGATAATGATGGAAATATAAAAGATTCTAATAGCATATCCCCGTGTATGCATATCACAACAGACAAAGGAGCAAATATCGAGGTTGAGTATAACCGTGATTTAAACAAAGTTATCGAAAAATTAGAGCAAAGTCTATTATAATAAAAATGTCCTACGAATTTTCGTAGAACCACAAATTCCAAGAAAAAAGCACGGAAAGTCGCTTAATTGCGGCTCCCCGTGCTTTTTTGACGGCTTATTTTGACGGCTGTAAATTCATCAATTTATTAATACTTGCCCGTTTGTATTCCATTGACGGATGGGTGTAAATTCCGAGGGTTGTATTTACCGAGCTATGCCCCAAAATTTTCGAAAGGGCTTTTGGCTCAAATTTTTTTGCCGTAGATGTATCCGTGCTTGGAATTGCTCTTTAAGTATCTTCTTTCCCATCTTCCGTCTTTTCTTTTATAAATATTTTCTCCCCGTTTTGACAATTTTTAACACTCCTATAATTTAGTGTTTCAATTATAAAATACTTGACTGAAAGTTTGACGGCTCAAAGAAAAAATATCATAAAAAAAGACCCGACCGTTGCCGAGTTTTGCAATTTTATTTCAAATATTTTGTGTTTTAATAGTGAATAATTGACAATTATATTCTATTGTGATAAAATAATGCATATAATTACTGTTCTTGGAATTTGTGGTTCCGAGAATTTAGAAAGGCGGCGTTTTAAATGGCTGATAACAGCGGCATTAAGCTCTTTGAGCATAACGAAACTGCATATACATCAGCCATAAAAATGCTAAGTAAAACAGGCAAAGCCGCTATAATTCATCCGACAGGTACGGGCAAATCCTTTATAGCTTTTAAGCTGTGCGAGGATAACATTAACAAAAGAATATGCTGGCTGTCACCCAGTGAATATATTTTCAAAACGCAGTGTGAAAACCTTGCGGCAGCAGGCTCCGCCGTACCGAATAACATTGCTTTTTTTACTTATGCAAAGCTTATGCTTATTAGTGATATGCATTTAACCCCTAATTATGCCGGTGAAAGCTTATCGTTCAGCGAACGGATTTAATGTATATTCGGTAAATTTATATTGAAAAGAGAATTTTTATGGAAGCTTTTAAAAATAAAGTGTGGCTTTCTTCGCCGACAATGCACGGTGAAGAATTAAAGTATATGACCGAGGCATATGAGACTAACTGGATGTCTACGGTGGGCGCTAATATCAACGAGGTCGAAAGAATAACAGCCGAAAAAATAAGCTGTAAATATGCGGTGGCTTTGTCTGCCGGAACGGCGGCGCTGCACCTTTGTATGAAGCTTGCGGGAATAAAACCCGGAGACAAGGTGTTCTGCACCGATATGACCTTTGACGCTACGGTAAACCCCATAGTTTATGAGGGCGGTGTGCCCGTGTTTATAGATACAGAATACGACACATGGAATATGGACCCCGTGGCTTTGGAAAAAGCGTTCGAGCTATACCCCGAAGTAAAGGTTGTTGTGGTTGCGAACCTTTACGGCACACCGGGCAAAATGGACGAAATAGCCGAGATATGCAAAAAACACAATGCCGTAATGATAGAGGACGCGGCGGAGTCCTTCGGAGCTACATATAAGGGAAGAGAAACAGGAACCTTCGGTACATATAACGCAATAAGCTTTAACGGCAATAAGATAATAACAGGCTCTTCGGGCGGTATGCTGCTTACGGACAGTAAGGAAGCCGCGGAAAAGGCAAGAAAATGGTCCACACAGTCAAGGGAAAACGCCCCTTGGTATCAGCACGAGGAATTGGGTTACAACTACCGTATGAGCAATGTTATAGCAGGTGTTGTAAGAGGACAGCTGCCTTACCTTGATGAGCATATAAGGCTTAAAAAGGAAATCTACCAAAGATATAAAGAGGGCTTAAAGGGCTTACCTGTTTCTATGAATCCGTATGACGGGAAAAACAGCGAGCCCAACTTCTGGCTCTCCTGCCTGATAATTGATAAGGACGCTATGTGCAAGCAGGTAAGGAGCGATAACGACGCCTGCTACATAACAGAAACGGGTAAAACCTGCCCGACCGAAATACTTGAAACATTGGCAAAATACAACGCTGAGGGCAGACCTATATGGAAGCCTATGCATATGCAGCCGATATACCGTATGAACGGCTTTATAACAAGAGAGGGCAACGGCAGAGCCAAAACCAACGCTTACATAGCGGGCGGCGGAATTGACGTGGGTATGGATATATTCGACAGAGGACTTTGCCTGCCGAGCGATATTAAAATGACTGCCGAGGAACAGGCAAAGGTAATTGAGATAATCAAGTCTTGCTTTTAAGGGGAATTGCAATGACAGAAACACAAATCAAACCGACCGAAGAAGAAATAACGGTATCGGACGGTATATACGCCAAGTACATAAAAAGAGTAATGGATTTCTTTCTTTCGTTTTGCGCCATAGTTATGCTTTCGCCGATAATGATATTTTTAACTGTTGTGGGTGCGATTGCAATGAAAGGCAATCCATTTTTTACGCAGTTAAGACCCGGTAAAAATGAAAAGATATTTCGACTTATTAAGTTTAGGACAATGAGCTGTCAAACAGACAAGGACGGAAATCTACTCCCCGATGATAAAAGACTTACAAAATACGGAAAATTTCTGCGTTCCACCTCGCTTGACGAGCTGCCTGAGCTTATAAACATCTTAAATGGCAATATGGCGGTTATAGGACCGCGTCCCCAGCTTGTAAGGGATATGGTTTTTATGACAGAACGCCAGAGAATGAGACATAAGGTTCGTCCGGGACTTTCGGGGCTTGCCCAAATAAGCGGCAGAAACGCGATAAACTGGGAAAACAAACTTGAATACGATACCGAATACATACAGAATATAACATTTCTCGGCGATTGGAAAATAATTTTTTTTACAATAAAAAAGGTATTTGAGCGTGCCGATATAAGTGCGGACGGTATGGAGACAGCCGAGGATCTCGGAGATTATTTACTTGAAAAAGGCATTGTGGATAAAGAAATTTATGCTGAAAAACAGGCGGACGCTTTGAAGCTTTTAAGGGTGTGAATATGGAAAAATACAGTGTTTCAATGTGTGTATATAAAAATGATAATCCAGAGCATTTCAAAACAGCCGTTGAAAGCATTTTAAATCAAACCTGTAAGCCTGACGAAGTGGTTTTGGTGGTTGACGGTCCTGTTACTGATACGCTTGATGAAATAATAACTGATTATGAAAAACTAGATATATTTAATGTAATCAGATTGCCTGAAAATGTCGGGCACGGAAACGCAAGACGAATCGGTCTTGAAGGCTGTAAAAATGAACTTGTGGCTTTGATGGACGCAGACGATATAAGCGTACCTGAAAGGTTCGAAAAACAGTTGACAGTTTTCGAAAACGATAAAAAGCTTTCGGTTGTCGGCGGAAATATATCCGAATTTATTGATAACACAGAAAATACGGTGGGCAGTAGAATTGTTCCGAAAAAAGACGCTGAAATAAAAGAATATATTAAAAAGCGCTGTCCTATGAATCAAGTTACCGTGATGTTTAAAAAAACGGATGTCAATAATGTCGGCGGCTATATTGATTGGTATTGCGAAGAAGATTATTATTTGTGGTTAAGACTTGCTTTGGCAGGTTATAAATTTGCAAACATTAATGAAATTCTTGTAAATGTACGAGTCGGAAAAGAAATGTACAACCGCCGCGGCGGAATTAAATATTTTAAAAGTGAAGCAAATCTTCAAAGGTATATGTTAAGAAAAAAAATGATAACATTCCCGAGATATTTAATAAATGTTACGGAACGGCTTATAATACAGGTTTTAATGCCAAATAAATTACGGGGATTTGTATTCCAAAAATTTGCGAGGGTAAATAATGAGTGATAAAAAATACAAAATAGGCTACACAACCGGCGTATTCGACATGTTCCATATAGGTCACCTTAACATTTTGAGACGGGCGAAAGAACAATGCGAATACTTGATTGTCGGAGTAAGCACGGATGAATTGGTTAAAAACTATAAGCATAAAACTCCGATTGTGCCGTTTGAAGAAAGAGCGGAAATCATAAAGGCAATAAAATATGTTGACAAGGTTGTTCCGCAGATTAATATGGATAAGTTTGCGGCTTGGGAAAAACTCAAATTCAATGCAATATTTCACGGCGACGACTGGAAAGGCAGTAATTTGTATAACGAATGTGAAAAAAAGCTTAACGGCGTAGGCGTTGATATGGTTTTCCTGCCGCATACAGACGGAACTTCCTCGACCATTCTTTCCGAAAAGCTCTCGGGTATATAAATATGATTAGCATTACAGAAGAGAAGAATTGCTGCGGCTGTATGGCATGCTTGGCTGCCTGCCCGAAGAAATGCATATCGCAAACAACAGGAACACTTGGTGCGGTTTTCCCGAAGGTTGATACGGAAAAATGTATATCCTGCGGAAAATGCGACAGAGTATGTCCTATGCTTAACGCTGTCAAAAACAATACCGTGACCGACGATACCTATGCCGCACTTTCAAAAAATCCCGAGGTACTATTCGGCGGCTCAAGCGGAGGAATGTTCGAAACATTTGCAAGAGTTCTCATAGAGGAAGGATATACGGTATACGGCGCCGCTTTTGACGGAAACCTTAAATTAAAGTGTACCGCGGCTGACAGTATTAAAGCACTTAAGCCTTTGAGAAAATCCAAATATCTTCAAAGCGATATGACGGATAAATATGCCGAAATTAAAAGCAAGCTTGAAGACGGCGAAAAGATTTTGTTTGTATCCTCTCCGTGTCAAAATGCCGCCCTGAAGCTTTTTTTAAATAAGAATTATGAGAATCTGATAACCGTTGATTTTATATGCCACGGCGTGCCGAGCCAAAGCTTTTTTGACGAGTGCAAAAAATATAAGGAACAAAAAGAGAATATTAAAATAACCGACTATGAATTTCGGACTAAGAAGAAAAACGGAACCACTCCGCACTATTACACCGTTACATATTTAAAAGACGGCAAAAGCAAAAAAAAAACAAGGTATTATTTTGAATCTCCGTTTTATGCGGCTTTTCAAAAGTATATAACATTGCGTAAAAGCTGTTATAATTGCAGCTTTGCAGGTAAAGAAAGAGTAACGGATATTACGATTTCCGATTTCCACGACATTGACAAATATATAAATGGTATAAATCGTTTCGCCGGCGTTTCAACGGTTTTTCTTCATACCGAAAAAGGTAAACGGCTTTTTGAAAAATGCAATGATTTGCTGAATGTATATAAAATGGACATAGATACGCTCATAAGCGATAAGGTGTGCTTTTGCGGAGGTACCGAAGAACCTAAAAACCGAGACGAATTTGTGGAATGTTATGAAAATGGCGGAATTGAGGCTTTGGTTGATAACTATTTAAATTCAAAGTTTTACAGAAAACAGAAGATTTATTATTCATTACCGGGTTTTTTAAGGAAAATAATCAGAAAGGCTTTCGGAATTTAATTATGGAATACCAATATATGCGTGATGGGCTTGACCCGAAATACGGATTTCTTGAATTACAGGATAAAATTCTTGAAATTGCGGTTTATATAGATAAGCTTTGCAGAGAAAACGATATAAATTATTGTTTGATGGGCGGTTCTGCCCTCGGAGCAAAAAGGCATGGCGGATTTATACCGTGGGATGATGACCTCGATGTTTTTATGACGCCTGACAATTATGAAAAATTCCGCAAGGTTTTTAACGAAAACGGAGATAAAGAAAAGTATTATCTTCAGGAATGGGGACTTACCGACGGTATGGTCACCATTTCGAAAATAAGACTTAATAACACCTCTTATATCGAGGAATCCCTTAAAAAGTGGGATATTCACCACGGAATATATGTAGATATTTTTATATTGCATACTTGCCCCGATAACAAATTGCAGCAAATTCATCAATGCCTTTGGGCAAAATATGTGATTATGAAAGGTCTTGCCGTAAGAGGGTATAACAGAAGGGGCGGCTTTTTAGGCTTTGCTCTTAAGGTTATGAGCCGTATGCCGGACCGACTTTGGGTCAAACACGGGCTTAAACAGGTATATAAATACCGCAATAAGAAAACAAATTATTTTTGCAATTTTATGGGCAAAGCGGTTTTTAAAAATGCTATATACAAGCGTGAATACTTTGAAAATCCGGAGTATGCGCCTTTTGAAAAGGTCAAACTGAAAGTTCCTTTAAAATTACACGAATTCTTAAGCGAAAGGTTCGGAGATTATATGAAACCGCCGACACCTGAGCGAATCAAATGGGAACAGCACGCAGAAAGCTGGAACTTTGATAAACCGTATTTTGTCGGTGACGGAACATACAAGGACGAAACTAAGCTTATTTGAAAAGGAGCAAGTGTAATTAAACAACATTATTAAGGAGTAGTGCTACACTATGAGCAAATTACAAGTCTTGGTTACTACAATGTATGCAACTGATTTTTCAAAATATTACGAAATGAATTTAAAAACCGATTCAGTCATCGCCAATCAAGCGGATGAAAATTCAACTTTAAACAAAACTATAAATGGCAATAGTGTAAAACTTGTAACAACAAGTACACGGGGAACAAGTAAAAATAGAAATATTGCGCTTTTAAATATAAATCCTAACGCCCAATATATAATGTTTTCTGATGACGACTTGCGATTTTATGATAATTATGAAGAAATTATACTTAAAGCTTTTGAAGAAAATCCGCAAGCAGATGCAATAAAGTTCAATTTAAACTTAGTCTCGCAGCGAAAAATAAGTATGAATCCAATTAGGAAATATCACAGAGTTAATAGGCGTGAAGTGACTTCGTGGGGAGTATGGGGTCTGGCAATAAGGACAAATGTAATTGAAAAGCATAAGATTACTTTTAATGAACGGTTTGGACCGGGCACTGAAAATTACTGTGGAGAGGATACCATTTTTCTACAGGAATTATTTAAAAAAAAGGTGAAAATCTTCGCCTCGCCCGAATATATTGCTGATATTGACCAATCTGATTCAAGTTGGTTCGAAGGATATACCGAAAAATACTTCAATGTTTCCGGAATGGTTTTATCCGAAATTTATCCTTTTCTTTGTTATCCTTTAATTGTAAGAAGTGCTTATAAATTTTCAAAAAGAAAACAATGTGATTTTAAATTTCTGAGTATACTTAAATTTTATTACTGCGGTGTCAGAGAAAATGCTAAACAAAACAGAAACTTTAGGCAAAAACAATCTTTTAAGAGGAAGGTTCGTAATTGATATACCCAAAAATTCTTGTAATAAGCAATAACTGTTTTTCAAAATCCGACTCAAACGGAAGGACCCTCGGTAATTTTTTCAGAAATTGGGATAAAAACAAATTAGCTCAATTTTTTATAAATAAATCAATTCCCAATTATGAGGTCTGCGAAAAGTATTTTTGCATTACCGATGCACAGGCACTTAAAGCAGTATTCGGAAAAAGGCCGAACGGAACAGTTGAAAATTTTAAAGAATATACAACTATTTCAAGCAACCCGATTCCCATCAAAAAGCACAAACGAAATGCACTCACAATGATGATTAGAAATTTCTTATGGAACACAAATTCTTGGAAAAAATCAGGATTTGATAAGTGGGTTGAGGACTTTACTCCCGAAGCAATATTACTTCAGGCAGGCGACAGTGCCTTTATGTTTAGGCTTGCAAGAAAATTAGCTTTAAAAAACAACATTCCGCTTTTTATTTATAACAGTGAAGGATATTACTTCAAAAAATTTGATTATTTTAAAAGTAAAGGCATATATCATTTGCTTTATCCGCTGTTTTACCGTAATTTTCGCAGGGAGTTTAAAAGAACGCAAAAAACGGCGTCATATACATTTTACATTTGTGATGAATTGAAAAATGCATATGATAAGGAATTCGGCGGCAAAAGTATTGTGCTTTATACAGCAACTTTTCTAAAGCCGTTTGATACCGCCCCGCATAATAACGGGTTTGTTACTTCTTATCTCGGAAATTTGGGAGTCGGCCGACATGAGGGGCTTATAGAAATTGCAAATACCCTTCAAAAAATATCACCCGATTACTTTCTCGATATATACGGTAAAATTCCGAATGATACGGTTAAAATCGCATTTGATAATTGCGTCGGAATAAAATATCACGGATTGATACCTTACGGCGAAGTTATAAGGGTTATGGAAAACAGTGACTTGCTTGTTCATACCGAAAGCTTTTCAGAATTCTATAAGGAAGATTTAAAATTTGCTTTTTCAACAAAGATAGCCGATTGTCTTGCCTGCGGCAGATGTTTTTTACTGTACTCTCCCGATAATATTGCATCGTTCAAATATTTAAATTTAAATAAGCTTGCATACACAGTTTCTTCAAAAAAAGAGTTAGAAAAAACGCTAAGAAGTATTATCAATAACAGCGAAAACAAACAAAAGTATATATCCAATGCACTTAAAGCCGTTGATGAAAAGCATAATTTGAAAAAGAACAGCAAAATTTTTTCGGATATTATTGTAGAAACGGTAGGTTTTCAGAATTGAAAATATTACAGGTAAACTGTGTGTATAAAACCGGTAGTACCGGAAAAATAACTGCCGATTTACATAATGCGCTCAAGAAAAAAGGAATAGAATCTGTCGTGTGCTACGGTAGAGGTCCAAAGATTAACGAACCGAATGTTTATAAAACTTGCAGTGAGGTTTATTCAAAATTCAATAATTTAATTTCAAGATTTACAGGTATTATGTACGGCGGATGCTTTTTTTCAACTAAACGTCTTATAAATATCATAAAAAAAGAAAAGCCGGATATTGTGCACTTGCAGTGCATAAACGGTTATTTTGTTAATATATATCGGCTTGTAAACTGGCTCAAAAAAAACAATATAAAAACTGTTTTAACATTGCACGCCGAATTTATGTTTACGGCAAATTGCGGTCATTCGTTTGATTGCGAAGGCTGGAAAACCGGCTGCGGCAAATGCCCAAAATTCAAATCAGAAACAAAATCCTTGCTTTTTGACAGAACCGCACATTCTTTTAAAAAAATGAAAAAAGCTTTTGATGGGTTCAATAAAAACCTTATTGTTACATCTGTTTCTCCATGGCTTATGGAACGGGCAAAGCAATCGCCGATTTTAGCCGGAAAACAGCACACTGTAGTTATGAACGGGCTTGATACAAGCGTATTTTATCCGCGCGAAGTCGGCAAACTTAAATTAGGACTCGGCATAGACGATGAAAAAATTATCTTTCACGCAACACCGATTTTCAGTGACAATCCTGAGCATATAAAGGGCGGCTGTTACATAATTAAGCTTGCGGAAATGTTAAAGGGCAAAAATGTGAAAATAATTGTGGCGGGCAGTTATCCCGAAAATTTAAAAGTGCCTGATAATATTCTTCTGTTGGGAAAAGTCAACGACCAAAACAGGCTTGCGGAGCTTTACAGCGTTGCAGACATAACCGTAATAGCAAGCAAAAGGGAAACCTTTTCAATGGTTTGCGCCGAAAGCCTTTGCTGCGGAACGCCGGTTGTGGGATTTAAAGCCGGAGGACCGGAGACTATATCGTTGCCCGAATACAGTGAGTTTGTAAATTACGGGGATTTGAATTCCTTATATTCGCATATTAACTGTTTTTTAAATGAAGCAAGGGATAAAAACAAAATATCGGCGTCTGCCGTTCGTGTATACGGCAGCCAATATATGACCGATAAATATATTGATATTTATAACTCACTTTAAGGAAGTGTTCTTTTGGCAATATATTATTCTTTATATATACTTTTAATACTCGGAGCCGTTCTTCAAAAAGGTCTGTTTAAGAGTGAAAAGGGCACGAGAAACTATTGCGTATTTGCCTTTATCCTGATTGCCGGATTGTTGGCTTTCCGCCATCCTTCCATGGGAGTTGATTTAAAATACGGGGAAACATCCGGGTATTTGGGAACATATCAAGCAATCGCAAAATCAAGTTGGGATAAAGTTCTTCATTTGGATTTTAAAAACTATGAAAGAGGATATGTTATTTTTTGTAAATTGATAAGCTACATAAGCAGGGACGAACAATGTTTGCTTATAGTCTGTGCTTTGGTGTCAATTTTCCCTTTATCTTACTTAATCTGCAAGTATTCTGAAAATTGTCTTTTATCTTTTGTCATTTATTTGGGACTTCCCGTTTTTTTGACAAATTATTCTGCAATGAGACAGGTTATAGCAATAGCAATTACAGCATTTTCATATATCTTCATAAGAAACAAAAAACCTGTGCTTTTTATTCTTACTGTTTTGCTTGCTTCCGCTTTTCATTCTTCGGCGATATTGTTTTTAGTTGCCTATGTTTTGTATTATTCAGGTTTAATGAAAAGGTATCGCATAGCATCGATATTAATTTTGCCTTTAGTGTTTTTATTTCGCAATCCTCTTTTCGGTATATTGAGTAAATTGCTTAAAGATAACGCGGTTCCGGATAACAATTCGGCAGTAACGCTGTTTATTGTATTTACCGCCGTTTATATATTTACGATTATATACTCAAACAAAGACGACGTACATGAAGAAGGCTTAAAAAACCTATTTTGGCTTGCCTGTGTGTGTCAGGCTTTCGGCGGAGTGTATTCTATAGCAATTCGCGTAGGATATTATTTTATGATTTATTTAGTATTGCTGCTCCCGAAGACAGTTCCCAATATTAATTTAAAGGCTAATGACGATAATAATACAGAAACAGTTTTTTATATTATCATTATGATATGCTTTGCGGTGTTCGGGCTTTATTCAATCCGCAACGGAACATGGGCTATGTCATATCCGTACAGCTTTTTTTGGCAGGTGTAAAAAATGAAAAAAACAGGAACCATAACTTTTCATTGGGCTAATAACTACGGTGCGGTTTTGCAATCCTATGCGCTGCAACAGTTCCTTGTAAAATCAGGCTATGATACCGAAATAATAAACTATATCCCTTTGAGGGTAAAATTAATACAAATAATAACTGATATTAAAAACGGAAAATCAGGAGAACTTGAAAAAAGAAGGAACATAGAAAAATTCAGAAAAAGAGAGCTTCTGCTGTCGAAAAAGAAGTATTCGAGCAATAGGTCGCTTTTTAAATGTGTCGATAATTATTCGGCAGTAATTTGCGGAAGCGACCAAATATGGAACCCGAGCTTTACATTGGGGGCAGAGGGCAAACCTACATTAAGTTATTTCTTGAATTTTGTGAATAACGGAGCAAAAAAAATCGGATATGCCGTAAGTTTCGGAACTGAAAAATTGCCGGATAAAATGAAAAACATCGTGTACCCCGAAATCGAAAGTTTTTCAGCCATAGGGGTAAGAGAACAAAGCGCGAAGAATATTCTCTCTGAGGTTTACAAGGATGCTGAAATTGTTTTGGATCCTACATTATTGCTTGAAAGAGACGCTTATGAAAGATTGTTGGTTGAAAAGACATTCAACAGCCAAAAAGTGTTTTGCTATATTTTGCACAACAATCAGAAAATTGCAAATGAAATATGTGAATATGTAAAAAGCTTTTATAAAGAGGAATACAATTCCCAAAGCTGCAAACCGGCTTTCGGAATTTATGAATGGCTTTATAATATAAAAAACAGTGAAATAGTGGTTACAAATTCATTTCACGGTGTTGTTTTTTCCGTAATATTCCATAAGCAATTTATTGCCGTGCCGGTTGAAAATTCCCGAATGAACGACAGAATATTTACCCTGCTTGATAAATTGGAACTTAGTAATCATATTCTTACGGATAATAACGGCGAAAAAATCAATGAAATAATCAATGGGGAAATTGATTATGCAAGGGTTGATTTGCTCTTGAGGGAACATAAGATTAATTCGGAAAAATTTTTAATTAATGCGTTAAGGGATATACATAATGAAGATTAATCAATTAAAAGCAGGCGTGTTGCTGTCCTACCTATCGGTCGGTATAGGCGCTCTTGTATCGATAATCTATACGCCGATAATGCTAAGGCTTTTGGGACAAAGCGAATACGGCTTGTATACACTTGCCGGTTCTGTTGTTTCATACCTGAGCATACTTAATTTCGGGCTTTCAAGCTCATATATAAGGTTTTACAGCAAATACAAGGTCAATAATGACAGAGAAGGAATCGCAAAACTGAACGGAATGTTTATAACGGTATTTTTCTTCCTGTCCTTAGTTGCGTTTATTGCGGGTATGATTTTAGTTTTAAATACCGGCAATATGTTTTCGGCAAAGCTTTCGGCAAGCGAAATCAAAATCACACAAAAGCTTATGCTGTTACTTGTTGTGAATGTTGCCCTTTCATTTCCGGCAAGCGTTTTCACTTCATACATAACCGCAAACGAACAGTATTTTTTTCAGCGCATCTTAAATTTTGTAAAATCTGTTGCAAGTCCGTTTTTATCCCTTGCGGTTTTAGTGCTTGGCTTCAGATCTGTCGGAATGGTTACCGTAACTGTCGCTGTTAATTTAACCATTGATTTGCTGTATATATGGTTTTGCTTTAAAAAGCTTGAAATGCGGTTCATCTTTAAAGGCTTCGAATTGAAGCTGTTTAAGGAAATAGCGGTGTTCTCTTCTTTTATTTTTATTAATATAATTGTTGACCAGATAAACTGGAATGTTGATAAATTTCTTTTGGGTATATATCAGGGGTCGATTGCAACCGCTGTTTACGGCTTGGCGGCACAACTGAACAACTATTATAACCAAATGTCAGCCACCATATCGTCGGTCTTTATTCCGAGAGTGCATAAGCTTGTAAATGAAAATAAGGACAGAGAAATAGCCGAACTTTTTACAAAGGTCGGCCGAATTCAGTTTTTTGTATTAGGCTTGATTATTTCGGGATTTATTTTTTTCGGACATCCGTTTGTTTTAAAATGGGGCGGAAAAAACTATGGCGACAGCTATTATATCGCTATGCTTTTAATGCTGCCGGCGACTGTGCCGCTCATTCAGAATTTGGGGATAGAAATACAAAGGGCAAAAAATCTCCATCGTTTTCGTTCTTACATATATCTTGCCGTTGCCATACTGAATATTATTTTCAGTATTCCGTTGTGCAAGTATTTATCCGGCATAGGCTGTGCAATAGGTACCGCCGCCGCGCTGATTATAGGGAACGGAATAATCATGAACATCTTTTATCATAAAAAATGCAATATAAATATGATTTATTTTTGGAAAAACATTCTTAAAGCTGTTCCGTCGTTTTTGCCGCCGATAATAACAGGCATATTATTAACCAAGGTTTTAAACATCAATATTCTTTTGCACCTTATAATAGGAATAGTAATTTATTCTGCGGTATATATAATTTCCATTTGGCTTTTTGGTATGAATACTTATGAAAGAAATCTTTTAAAAGCTCCTATAAACAAATTTGTGAAAAAATGTGGTGTCGGCAATAAATGAATATCAAAAAAGAATACATAACCTATGCTGCGTATTCAAAAAGTGAAGAAATACGCATTTCAAGCTCTTCGGGCGGCGTATTCACGCATCTTGCCGAAAGGGTACTTTCGAATAACGGCGTAGTTTTCGGCGCAATGTTTGATGAAAATTTCAATGTGGTACATAATTACATCGATTCGGCAGACGAATTGAAAAAGCTGCGCGGTTCAAAATACGTAAAGAGTAAAACCGGAAATTCCTTTAAAAAAGCCAAGGAATTTCTCGATATGGGAAAAAACGTGTACTTTTCGGGCACGCCGTGTCAGATTGCCGGTTTAAAAGCATTTTTAAAAAAGGATTATGATAACCTTATTACTCAGGATGTTATCTGCCACGGTTCGCCTGACCCTAAAGTTTGGCGCAAATATATTGATTATATTCAGTCGGAATGCGGTGTTTCCGCCGAAGATGTGTTTTTCAGGCATAAATCGACGGGATGGAAGGATTATTCAATCACAATAGACCTTGCCGACGGCGACAGGCTGACTCAAAAAGCCTCCGAAAACCGCTATATGAAAGGCTTTTTAAAAAATATTTATTTGTGCGATTCGTGCTATAATTGCAGATTCAAGGGCGATAATTATTTTTCGGATATAACCTTAGGCGACTTTTGGGGGATTGAAAATGTATTGCCAGGCTTTTCGGATGATAAGGGAGTAAGCCTTGTGCTGATCCGCAGCGCCAAAGGCAAAAAAATATTTGATGAAATAAGTCCGAATCTGATTATCTCAGACACTGATTATAAAAGGGCGTCGGCATATAACAGCGCGCTGCTCCGCTCTGCAGAAAAGGATAAGCACAGAGAAAAGTTTTATTATAAGTTTAATAACGGTAATATTGCAGATGCCGAATTTGAAAAGCTTATGAAAAAATACTGTGATTATAGTTTTAATGTAAGGATTAAAAGGAAAATTAAAAAAGTATTAAAAGGGTGATTAAAATGTCTTTATTCAAAAACAAAACCTTAATGATAACAGGTGGAACGGGGTCGTTCGGCAATGCCGTTCTTAATCGTTTTCTTAATACGGATATAGGCGAGATACGCATATTTTCAAGAGACGAGAAAAAGCAGGACGATATGCGCCATGAGTTTCAGGCTAAAATGCCCGAGGTTGCGGATAAAATAAAGTTTTACATAGGCGACGTTCGTGATCTACAGTCGGTTAAGAACGCTATACACGGCGTAGACTATATATTCCACGCGGCGGCACTAAAGCAGGTGCCCTCCTGCGAGTTTTTTCCAATGGAAGCGGTCAGAACCAATGTTATCGGAACAGATAATGTTCTTATAGCCGCTATTGACGAGGGTGTGGAAAGCGTTATTTGTCTGTCAACAGATAAAGCCGCCTACCCCATAAACGCAATGGGTATAACAAAAGCGATTGAAGAAAAGGTTGCGGTTGCGCGCTCACGCAATTCGGGCAAAACTAAAATCTGCTGCACCCGCTACGGTAATGTTATGTGCTCGCGCGGCAGCGTTATTCCGCTGTGGATAGACCAAATTAAAAACGGTCAGCCCATTACCATAACCGAGCCTACAATGACCCGCTTTATAATGTCGCTTGAAGAAGCGGTTGACTTAGTTCTTTTCGCATTTGAGCGCGGCGAAAACGGCGACCTGCTTATACAAAAAGCCCCCGCCTGCACAATTGAAACACAGGCAAAGGCGGTGTGCGAGCTTTTCGGCGGAAAGACCGAGGATATAAAGGTTATAGGCATACGCCACGGTGAGAAAATGTATGAAACCCTGCTCACCAATGAGGAATGTGCAAAGGCAGTGGATATGGGCGACTTTTACCGTGTGCCGGCAGATAACAGAGGGCTTAACTACGACAAATACTTTAAAGAGGGCGACGAAAAGCGCAATACATTAACCGAGTTTAATTCTCACAATACAAGAATGTTAAGCGTTGAGGAAACAAAAGCTAAAATTGCCTCTCTTGCATATATAAAAGAACGGATCGGCGAATTTAATTCATAATTTGAGGTGTTAAGGTGAACGGGTTTCAAAGCGGAATAACAGCTCTTGTTAAAAGCGCTCTTACGGGTGAAAAGGCGGAGGTCTCTGAAAATTTCGACTGGGATAATGCGCTTAATACAGCAAAAAAGCACCAGATAGTTCCGCTTATATATTACGGTATAATGTATTCGGAAATAGAAGCGCCTAAGGATATATTTGCAGAAACGGAAAATATAACCTACCAATGTATAGCGGTAAACCACAATCAGCTTTACGAGCTTGAAAAATTATACAGAGCGTTTGAGGAAAGCGGTATAGAATATATGCCGCTTAAGGGTGCGGTTATGAAGTGCCTTTATCCGAAACCCGAAATGAGAACGATGGGTGACGCGGATATACTTATAAAACCCCTTCAATATGAAAAAATACGCGTGACAATGCAAGGTCTCGGATTCAGAGAAATACTTGAAAGCGACCACGAACTTGTTTGGGATAAAAAAACCATTCACATTGAGCTTCATAAACGGCTGATACCCTCGTATAATAAGGATTACTATGCCTATTACGGTGAAGGGTGGAGCTTTGCAAGGCCTGAAAACAAAAGCCGCCTTAAATTGTCGAACGAGGATACATTCATATACATCTTTACCCATTATGCAAAGCATTACCGCGACGGCGGTATAGGCATACGGCATATAACGGATCTGTATGTCTATCTGTCTGCCAAGCCGGATCTGAATAAAGAATATATAGAAGCAGAGCTTAAAAAACTAAAGCTGCTTGATTTTTATAATAACACCCTTCACACGGTAAATGTGTGGTTTAACGGCGAACGGCCGGATATTATGAGCGACTTTATAACCGAAAGAATATTTGAAAGCGGCTCATACGGCACATATGTTTCGCATATAGTATCCGTCGCGGTTAAAGCGTCGGGTTCCGGCGGAAACGTTAAGCTTAAAAAAATATTTAAGCTTATATTTTTGCCGTATAAAGAAATGTGCAAAAAATACCCGGTTCTTAAAAAAGCGCCGTTTTTTCTGCCGGTTATGTTGGCTGTAAGAATAGCGGACGTTATTTTTAATAAACGGGATAAAATAACAACGCAGAAAAAAGAGCTAAATTATATAACAGATGATAAAATCGCCGAGTATAAAAGAGAACTTAATTTTGTCGGGTTGGATTTTAATTTTAAGGAGTAGCAAATGAACATACTTGTAACGGGAGCAAAGGGCTTTGTGGGCAAAAACCTTTGCGCGGCACTTAAAAACATACGAGATAATAAGGACAGAACGCGGAATATTAAAATGGAAGAAATTTTCGAGTATGATATAGATACCGAAAAAGCCTTACTTGACGGCTTTTGTGGAAAGGCGGACTTTGTGTTTAACCTTGCGGGCGTAAACCGACCGAAGGAAGCTGCCGAGTTTATGCAGGGCAATTTCGGTTTTGCAAGCGAATTGCTGAATACCCTTAAAAAGCATAACAACAAATGCCCCGTAATGCTGTCTTCCTCTATTCAGGCGACCCTTATTGGTCGGTATGACAGCGACTACGGCAGAAGCAAAAAAGCGGGGGAAGACCTGTTTTTTAAGTATTCCGAGGAAACGGGCGCAAAGGTGCTTGTGTACCGTTTTCCGAATCTCTTTGGCAAATGGTGCAGACCAAACTACAACAGCGCCGTTGTCACCTTCTGTAACAATACCGCGAACGATTTACCCATAACCGTAAACGACCGCAGTACAAAGCTTGAGCTTTTATACATAGACGATTTGGTTACAGAAATGCTTGACGCTCTTGAAGCAAAGGAGCATCACTGCGAGTTTGACGGAATAGACACCGTAATTACCGAAAACGGAAAATACTGTGCCGTACCGACCACACACAAAGTAACCCTCGGTGAAATCGCGGATTTATTGGTGCAGTTTAAAAATCAGCCTAAAACGCTTTTAATGCCCGAAATACCGAATAACTCCTTTTCAAAAAAACTGTATTCCACCTACCTTTCGTATTTGCCTAAAAGTAAGGTCAGCTTTCCGCTTAAAATGAATATTGACGAACGCGGCAGTTTTACGGAATTGCTTAAAACAGAGAATTGCGGACAATTTTCCGTTAATATCTCAAAACCCGGAATTACAAAGGGTCAGCACTGGCATAGCTCTAAGTGGGAATTTTTTATTGTGGTATCGGGTCACGGGCTTATTGAGGAAAGAAGGATAGGCAGCGACGAAATTTTGCGCTTTGAGGTTACGGGCGAAAAAATAGAGGCGATACATATGCTGCCCGGTTACACCCACAATATAATAAATCTTTCAAATACAGAAGACCTTGTAACACTTATGTGGGCTAATGAGCAATTCGACCCAAGCCGCCCCGACACTTATTTTGAGAAAGTATAAATATGAAAATAACGGAAGAACAAAAAGCACTGCTCAGCCTTATAGCAAACAGCCTTTTCGGTGTAAAAGCGGAAATACCCTGCAATACAGATTTTAACAGGCTGTTGACCGAAAGCAAGCAGCAGGCGGTAACGGCATTGGCGTTAAAAAATGTGTCTATGCCCGAAAATGTAAAGGATACAAACACCGTATTTAAAAATATTACGCTCAATTCAAGAGTATTTGCAGACCATACCCTGCTTAATAATATTATGACAAAGGCAAATATACCATATACTGTCTTAAAGGGCGCGGCGTCCGCATACTACTACCCCGACCCTATATTCAGGGCAATGGGGGACGTGGATTTTCTTGTTAAAAAGGAAGATATTGAAAAAGCAACCGAGGTATTAAAGCAAAACGGCTTTAAACCGTGGGAGGAAGAGCATATCTGCCATATAGTGTTCCGCAAGGGCAAAATACATCTTGAAATGCACTTTGAGCCGGCAGGCGTGCCGAACGGCAAAGCAGGCGAGGCGGTACGGAAATATATCTCGGATATGATAGAAACCTCATCGCCTGTAAAAAGCGACATCTGCACATTCGTTAACCCTGACAAATTCCATCACGGGCTTATAATGCTTTTGCATATGCAGCACCACCTACTGTCGGAGGGTATAGGACTTAGACACTTGTGCGACTGGGCGGTGTTTGTAAATTCATTTAAGGGTAATGAGTTTGAAACGCTGTTTAAAGAAAGGCTTAAAAATGTAGGACTGTGGACCTTTGCAAAAACAATAAGCCTTGCGGCAAGTATAGGTATAGGTCTGCCGAAACAGAAATTTATGGGCGGCAATACAGAGCTTGCCTGCTCCGCGCTTAACGATATTATTTCGGGCGGAAACTTCGGCAGTAAGGATAAGGACCGTTCGGGCGAGGGATTTTTTATTTCCAACCGTGGTAAGGACGGGGTAAACCATTCAAGACCGGTGCAGTTTATCCTTTCGGTAAACCAAATAGTATACACCAACTGGAAAGTAACCAAAAAGGCTAAAATTCTTTTGCCGATAGGCTGGGCATTTTGGGGAATAAGAAGGTTTATAAGAGTATTGACCGGCAAACGCCGCCATATGAATTTCAAAAAACTGTATAACAGCAGTAAAAGCAGAAAAGAGCTGTATAAACAGCTTCACTTGTTTGAAACGGAGTGTTGAAAATGGAAATAAAAACCGATTACAGCGATATTAAATTTAAAGATAACGGCAAGCTAAAGCTTTTAATAATCGTAGGGACAAGACCTGAGATAATAAGGCTTGCGGCGGTAATAAACAAATGCCGCGAATATTTTGACTGTATATTAGCGCATACAGGGCAAAACTATGATTACAACCTTAACGGCGTGTTTTTCAAAGATTTAAAGCTCCGTGACCCCGAGGTATATATGGACGCGGTAGGAGATGATTTAGGTGCTACCGTCGGCAATATAATAAACTGCTCATACAAGCTTATGAATGAGATAAAACCAGATGCGCTGTTGATTTTGGGAGACACAAACTCCTGCCTTTCGGCTATTGCAGCAAAGCGTCTGCATATCCCGATATTCCATATGGAAGCGGGGAACAGGTGCAAGGACGAGTGTCTGCCCGAAGAGACTAACAGACGCATAGTAGATATAATATCCGATGTTAATATGGCGTATTCGGAGCACGCGCGCCGCTATCTTGCCGAGTGCGGGCTGCCCAAAGAGCGCACATATGTTACAGGCTCGCCTATGGCGGAGGTTTTACACCAAAATTTAGAGGAAATAAAGCAGTCGGATATACTTGAAAGACTTAAATTACAGCCTAAAAAATATATTTTGCTTTCAGCTCACAGGGAAGAAAATATAGATACCGAAAAGAACTTTTTATCCCTCTTTACAGCTATAAACAAGCTGGCGGAAAAGTACGGTATGCCGATACTGTACTCCTGCCACCCGCGTTCTAAAAAGAGATTAGAGCAAAGCGGCTTTAAGCTTGATAGCAGAGTTATACAGCACGAGCCGCTCGGTTTCCACGATTATAATAAGCTGCAGATGAACGCATTTTGCGTTGTGTCGGACAGCGGCACTCTGCCCGAAGAAAGCAGCTTTTTCACAAGCGTGGGCAATCCGTTCCCGGCTGTTTGCATACGCACCTCTACCGAACGCCCCGAGGCGCTCGACAAGGCCTGCTTTATACTTGCCGGAATTGACGAAAAAAGCCTTTTACAGGCGGTTACAACTGCAATAGATATGAACGAAAACGGCGACTGCGGCACACCCGTACCAAACTACACCGACGAAAACGTTTCGACCAAGGTTGTAAAGATAATTCAGTCCTACACCGGCGTTGTTAACAAAATGGTGTGGAGAAAGCTTTGACGGCGTACCGCTTTCATATAATTAATTTAAATGGCTCGTTATACTAAATCAATCCTCGCTCTTGATAATTTTCAGCGTATCTTCTGCTGTTATTTCACCGCGGAGATACCGATCTCTTTCTGCGGAGACTGCTTTGAGATAGAATTGATTGTTAAAGGCGATTGTAAGGAAGTTGTGAACGGACATAAAATATCGGTAACGGTAGAGGACGCAGTTCTTTTAACGCCGACAGCATTAAATCAGCAGGGTTATTGCCGTAATAAAAAAACGGGAAGACTGCTCCGGTGCATTGCTTATTAACGCAGGGCTCAACCTGATTTACACAGCAAACAGTGACGGTGACAACTCAATATTTTTCTTAAAAAGAATATAAAGTATTTAAGAAAAACATCAATTTATAGATATAATAAAAAATTGAAGGAATTAAATAAATGCAGCATACTGAGGTGTTATATGATCTTAGGTATAGATATAGGCGGCACAAAGTGCGCGGTAATAAAAGCAAAATCAGACGACGAAAATATAGAACTGCTTGATAAAAGAAAAATACCCACACGGCTGGATATCACACCCTAAGAAATGATTGAAAGCCTTATTATGCTTGCCGATGAAATGTTGGACGGCAAAACGGGTGGAGAACTTAAAAGTATATGCGATATATGCATATGTGTGCCCGAAACCGAAACCTTTAAGGTGCAGGAATTGCACCTGCCCGTATACCATTACCTTTGCGCAAGGGTGGAGAAGGAGATTTTTATAGGTGAATAAAACTGCTTTTCGGTAATTAACAGTTATAAAAACGGTACAAATTCTAAATGAAAAATAATAACGTATAATTGTTTTCTCCCGCCCTTATTTTAAAATAAGGGCAGGTTTTTTATTGACTTTGGAAACCACCGGCTATGCCGGTGGAGGCATCCCGTAAAAAAGCTTTAGCTTCAAGCATCGAGCGAAGCGAGTCGAGAATAACAATCCAAAAAATTCGTATGTACTCGATAAAAACGGCTGATGCCCGTTTATGGGCGGCGGGGCATTTGATGTAAGTGAAAAATCATTCAGCGCATCTTTAGATGACAGCCGGTAAAGAGCTCTTCTATGGCTTAATCAAGCCGCCGGCTTAGCTGGCGGTCATGACTATAGTATGGATTTGTTAATTATGCGCTGCGAAGTAATGTTGTTTATCCTAAACCCAGGCTCCATTCAGGTACATATTCTCCAAAAGCTCCGTTCCTGTGCTGGTACGGAACACACGCTGACGGAAATTTTCAATTGCCGTGCGTGTATATCCGCCTTCGCCTGCATTGATTAGAAAATCCGCTTCCAGCAAGATTTGATGATCCGGTCCGTCAATATTCGTGTAGGTATGATGATGTGCGACTAACCACGAAATGCGCTCTACGTCAGAAGTTCCTTAAAAAACGCTTTTACAAGCGGCGGACTTTCAAGCTCCTGATGTTTTCCGTTTGTGTTGCCGTATTTTCGCGGCACAGCAGGCAAGCGATGTCATGCACCACTGCGGCAAGCTCCAAAATCTCCTGCGTATGCCGATCCGGTTTTTCTATCTCTCCGATAGTCTTTGCCATTGCCCATACCTTGAGAAAATGGTCGATATCGTGTATATTGCCCTTGTAAAATTCAATCATCTTTTGCGTAGCAGCTGCAATAATCATATATTTATTTTCCTCCGCCTAAAGCGCGGTGCCTTTTTTCGGTACGAAAAAGCCTGTCAGATCGGTATGCTCCGTTTCCAGCAGCTTTATCTTTTTGTCAATTCCTCCGGCGTATCCGGTCAGACTGCCGTTTGTGCCGACAACCCTGTGGCATGGAATAATGATAGATATTTCGTTATGCCCAACCGCACCGCCGACCGCCTGAGCAGACATTCGGGGAAGACCCTGCTTTTCTGCAAACTGCCGTGCAATTTCGCCGTAGGTGGTAGTTTGACCGTAAGGAATTTGCAGAAGAATATCCCATACAGAGCGACGAAATGCAGAACCGATAGGGTGCAGCGGCGGCAGAAGGTCGGGCTTTTTTCCTGCAAAATAAATATCAAGCCAGTGTTTGGCTGCCAAAAGAACAGGGGTTTCTGTCTCGGTGCGTTCATTCGGCAGGCTGCGGGCAAAGTATTTTTGCCCGTCGAACCACAGCCCTGTCAGACCGATTTCGTCAGCCGCAAGCAGGATACCGCCAATAGGGGATTTGTAGTGCTGGATAAATATCATAATTTACACCTCTGAATTTGTTGGAGCGGCAGATTATGCTTTTTTGGCGGCACAGTCTTTTAATTCCGGTATTGCTCCGCCCGCCACAGCCCAGAGATACAGGCTTGCCACACTGCAATAAGGGTGAAATCTGCGGCGGTATTTTTCAAACAGTCTGCGGTCAATATTGCGGTGATGATAAACCATACGTAATCCCCTTAGAATAGCGAGGTCATCATAGCTGAATATATCGGGGCGCTGCAGGCAAAAGAGCAGTATCATTTCGGCAGTCCAAACGCCGATACCCTTTAGACTGCTTAATTCACGGATTGCGTCTTCATCGCTCATATGCTCCACAGCGTCCGGAGAGAACGCTCCCGTACGGACCTTTTCGGCAAAGTCTGTAATATACTCTGCCTTGCGAAAGGTTATACCGAGCTTTTGCAGCTTTGGAACGCCGGCGGACAATATCGTTTCGGAGTTGACCTCGCCCAGTGCGTCCTGACATCGCCGCCATACGGTCGCCTGTGCTTTGGTCGATATTTGTTGACCTATGATGTGGTGGACGACAGACGAAAACAAGTCCGTATCCACTTCGCGGTCGATATGCCCTATGCGGTCAATGACCGCGCAAAGCCGCTTATCTCTTTGCCGCAGATAGGAAAGCTCGGTTTCTCCGTATGAAAAGTTCAACGTTATCACCCTCTGGTGTTTCACAGTGTTATTAATTTAATATTTCTAATTTTGATTTCAAATAAATATTTCTTGTGTTTTCAAGTCCGTCACCCCAAGGTTTCTGATGAAAATTTGTGTTAGATACCAAAAACCTGACAACATCGCCGACTTTGGGATCGCCGTATTTCTCTTTGTTGTCGTCAAAAAATAACCAATGAGTTTCACCCTCTACCGGCGGGCTTTTTAAAGGAACAAGAGAATCAAGCTTCAGGCATCTTTTTCCCTGTAAATTACTGTTGCAGTTCATATCTGATCTGTCCTGCACTATGGTTGCAATAAATTTATTGTCTTCTTTCTCAGCGAATTGCATCGTTTCTAAAAACTCTTTATTGTGTTTGTCAAATTCGTAAGTATTAGGTCGTGGAATCAATTTTAAATCAATAAATTCATCATAAACAACGGATAGATTATCTAACTTTCTGAATTGCATACCTTGCAAGGGTGTTTTATTATACTCTTTAATACTTATAGGGGCAATAACAATCGGAACGATTTTCTTTTCAAGTGCCCAAGCGGCGCCCAGCTCTGCCAAACAAAAAGGACTGCGCATATAAGATGATGTAATTAAAAGAATTATAATACTGCAATTCTTTATATTGCTTTTTATGGTTTCACTGACATTATCGTTAGTTTTCATATTTCTTAAAATCGAACTGCTGAATATACAATCCCTACTTATACCGAATCCATTTACCAATAGTTTGCAAAACGAATTGTGCAATCGCATATCAATGGTTGAATGACTGATAAAAAAAGTTTTGTTTGTATGTTCTGTCATTTTAATCTCCTTATAATATAAATTCTTTTTTGTTATTTATAGGAATATTATACCATTATGTTATCTAAAAAATCAAATGTTATAATCGGTTATGTTTGCAGCACCGGCTTCGCAAATTTAAAGTATATTTTTATTTTGAAACGGCGAGTGTTTTTAATCTGTTGGGTTTATGCGTTTAGGCATATCGTACAAGCCGCAAATCATATTTACAAAGGGGAATAGCTGTAATTTGATCGTCATTTTCATAAGCGGATAATACAGTAAAACCGTTATCAACAAAATAATATGAACATCCGACTAAAGATGAATGTATCAAATAAAAAACAGAAAAACAGGCATAAAGTTGTTCGCCCAGTTTTATGCCGCCACGGCATTTGCGTTTACCTGTTCAATCACCTTGCGGATGCCCATCCATACCGACAAATCGGTAAACACTTCTACAATGCTGCCGCGGTCGGTAAACGGCGGCTCCTGCAAAACCGATAGGTCTTTCATCATACCGTTTTGAACGATATACTCAACAATCTGATTGACAAAATAAATCTGCCTTGAATCTAAATTGACATCGTTCAAATACTTTGAAAAGGCTGCCTTTGCCGCATTCATATCAAGACCGACGATTTCGCGCACAAATTCGCCGAGCGGCTTTTTACCGCATGCCGTCTCATAATCCTCTTTTGTGCCGAGGTCGTTCCAAAGAATTTTTTCAAGTTCTTTTATATCATCTGCGGTCATCGGAATATTATTTTTCAGTTTGGCAATGACTTCATCATCAATATGCTGACGAATATAAAACTCGGCTTTCGCCTTGTAGTTTTTTAAATCGTCATTTTCAAGCTCGGATTCTTTCCAATCCATTGACAAAATTTCATCGTCAAAATTCGTGTCATAGCGCAGTTTGTTAACCGGAATATATTTCATAAGGTCGCGCAGACTTTTACGGATATGCTCAAACTCGTTCATTCCGGCATTTTCGAGATAATTTGTGTGCAATAATTTATCTATCAATTCCGACTGCGCCATAATTTCCGGAATGTTGGCAACGCCGGCTACGCCGCTGACCTTTTTATAAAGGTCGTTTCTTGCTTTGCCGTATTTTTTGCCTGCAAGGTACGCCAGCTCTATGCCATACATCAGCGCGTCAAACCGAACCGCTTTGGCATCGTCCTCGTCGGGGATGATCAGCGGTGCAAGTTCCTTTTCTATAAGTAAAGTATCTTCATACGAAAGCGCCTTGTAGTTTTCTTCGGACGAATAGAGTTCAACATATTTAAGATGCTGACGAACCGCGAAATGTCCCCGGTTAAGCTCTCTGACCTTTGCCGCCATATCTCTGACTAATGATTTCCGAAAGGCAATCAGTTCATCCGTTTGGTACGCCAAATCCTGCAATTTATAAGCGATTTGCGCTTTAAGGTGGAATATTGCGCCTTGTAATGCAATCATATTTGCCGTAGGTCTGCCGCTGCTCATACGGAAAAATTCAAAGTTGCCGCAAAAATCAAAAATATAAAACTTATCTTTGTCTTTTCCGTCAAGCAGGTTTTCGCAAAGGCGCGTACCTCTGCCGATCATCTGCCAGAATTTTGCCTTGCTCATCACCTTTTTAAAGAACACCAGATTCAGCACTTCCGGCACATCGATACCGGTGTCAAGCATATCCACGGAAATTGCAATCTGCGGCAGCTTTTTCGGGTCGGAAAACTCGTCGATAGCGCTTTGCGCATAGGTCATATAATTATCAATTACCATTGCAAACCCAGGCAGATGCGGATATTGCCTGTTAAAAATTTCAAGAATTTTTTCGGCGTGTGTATGGTTTTTTGCAAAAATAATGGTCTTACCGAGTTTTTGACCGTAGTCAACCGTCAGACCGTTGGTCATAAGCACATGAAGCACTTCTTTAATGGTATCCTCATTAAAAATCCATTCATTCAGCGCAGAAGAACCGATGCGTTCCGGCAGTCTGCCGTTTTCATCTTCAAAGGTATCTTCATAGGCTGCTTTGTCCTCGTCGGAAAGGTCGTCATACACAATACCCTGCTCAATAAATTTAAGCTTGGTTTCTACCGACATAAAATCAACAAGATAACCGTCTTTTACCGCCTGCGCCAGTTCATAGCCATAGGTCGGAACGCCGTTTTCAAGTTCAAAAACCTCGTAGGTGTTTTTGTCTATCTCGTCTTTTGGGGTGGCTGTAAGACCGACGAGCGGCGCGTCAAAATAATTAAAAATATCGCGGTATCTGTTATAAATCGAGCGGTGCGCCTCATCGCAGATAACAAGGTCAAAATGACCGCAGGTGAACAGCTTTCCGTCCTCATCCTTTACCGAATCAATGCAGTTCATCATAGTCTGGTAGGTTGAGAACACGCAGTGCGCCGTGTAGTTGTCTTTTTCTTCGCAAAGATTTGTTACCGATAAATCGGGCAGCAGATTAACAAAAGACCGCTTTGCCTGGGTTACAAGGGAATTCCGGTCGGCAAGGAAAAGAATGTTTTTCACCCAGCCGTGCTGCAAAAGCACATCGCAAAGGGCTATCACCGTTCGGGTTTTGCCCGAACCCGTAGCCATAACAAGCAGCGCCTTGCGGCGGTTCTTTTCGCCAAAACTGCTGCATACCGCTTTTACCGCGCTCTCCTGATAATACCGCCCCGCAATGCTTTTATTGACGGTTATGTTTTTCAGGCTTGTACGCAGCGTTTGCAGATTAAACAGTTTTTCAAGGTCGCGTTTTGAATAAATGCAGGCGCATTTGCGTTCGGGGTAGCGGTTATCGTCAATATGTGTTTCAAAGCCGTTGGTAAGAAAAATCACCGGGCGTCGGCCGTATTTCTTTTCGAGCAGATCGGCATAAAGCTTTGCCTGCTGTCTGCCTTTTGAAACATCAACACAGGTGCGCTTGGCTTCCACTACGGCGAGCGGACGTCCGTCATCACCGTAAAGCACATAATCGGCAAAGCCCACCTCGCTGCGGTTAGGCATTCCGGGCAGCTCCACTTCATTAAGCCAATCCCTGCCCTCGCGCCAGCCGGCGTCCTCCAGCATAAAGTCAATATAAATCTTGCGCGTTTTGTATTCCGAAAGGTCAAGCGGCTTTTGAACATAGGTTTGCTGCTGCTCGACACGGCGCGCCGTCAGTTCTTCTTTAAGCTCCCGGTTTTCTTCAATCAGCTTTGAAAGGTCTATATTATTATCGGGAACAAACGAGAGCGCCTCCTCGGGTGTGGGTTCAAGCAGCGAATTATCAAATTTGCTGATTTTATAGTTTTTACCGTAGCAACAGGCAACAAAATCGAGGAATATGTAAAGGTTTTCAAGGCAAAGCTCCGCCTGTTCCCCGGTTACTTTTCTGCCGCCGTGAGCCGCGCTGTTGCCGACCTTGCGTATAAAATCCATTCGCTGCCAAATATCATTGCCGACAATATCGCGGAAATCTTCGCCGTTCATAAGGTTCTGTAAATTATCTTGATACGGCAAATAAAGCGCCTTATCCACCGAATACATCCACTTAACGGCAAACTCCATTGCCCGCCGACAGTTGATAACGCAGGAATCGACGTCTATATGTAAAGTGTTTTCGGCGGCAATGGCAACACCTGAGAAGGTATTAAATTGCTTGTCCTTTAATAAAAAATCAAAGTTGGTCATATAATCCGCTCATTTCATAGACTTTTTTAGCTGTTTTATTAACACATCATATTTGCAACGAATGGCATCTATATCAGAATTTTTATTTACCTCATTTATAAATTCCTGTGTTGTTTTAATTGTTTCTTCGTCAAAATATAAAATAATTTTTGAAAGTTCTCCTACAAACAATCTTTTAGCTTGTTCGTTTTCCGGTTGAAAGTATAAAATTGAGGCATAGTCAATAATGTTTAAAGAAATATCCCTCTTTGTTTTAAAAATCTCTAGCTTCTTTGCATTTCTGCGTTCTAACCATTTCGAGAAATATCCACCCAGAAATACAGTTACTATTAAAGAAATCAATGCCTGAATAAGCGTATTGTTTGATAAGTCTTTAACTGTAAGTTTTAATATTAAATCATATATCAAATAACCCCAATAAGCGAATAAGACCATTCCAACAAATGCGACAATAATACTATATATCCAATAGCCTTTCTTATTTTCATTCATATTTTTTCCTACCGTTCATCTTATTTCACAGAATTTTTAAGTTCATCAATAAATGCTTTTAGTATTTCTTTTTCTTCCGTTGTCAATTTCGGATTCGTTTGAATTCCTATTTTATCAAAAATCGCTAAAATCTCAATCAATTGTTTTGGATTCATTTTAATTCACCTCACTTATAAATATATTTCTTGATTGAATTCAAGAACTTTAAGATTGGATATTGTTGTTTCTATTCCTTGCTTATTTATTATAACATAAATCGTTGAATTAAAAACGCACGATTTACGCCATGTTTATGACACATTTATGCCATTTTATGCTATCCAAAATATTTTTGCATTAAACTGTCAAATAATAATTGTGCCTTATCAAGCGCTTGCTGTACGGCAATTTTCGATTTGTCGGTCTGTTCGACGAAGGCCGCGAACTGCTCCTGCAATGCAATTGGAGGCAGGGACACTCGGTAGTTTTCCAAGAAAGAAGCAGGGACTCTACGCTGTCCCGCGCTACCAGTCATGTTGCTGACTGCATCCATGCGGAACTGCGAAAAAGCAGTAAGCGCGTAAATCCAGGACGGATCGGTCTTTCCACTGATCGGACGAAGCACATGGAATTCTGTTGAGCCAAATCCTATGCCATTATGAAGTCCTTTAGCTACTGCTCCCTTGCCATTTTCCATGCAGGGAGTGATTTTTGCAAACAGGACATCATTTTCGGCAAAGTAGGTGAAACCCGTTTTGACCTCATCATACTCTTTGATCGCAGTAGCGTCGATCTCACCCCGTTCGGTTACAGCGGGCATGGGCACAAAGGAAACCTCTGCGCCACTAACAAGCCGCTGATCGTGGCTCTTTTTAGGATTGATGCTACAAACACTTCCAAGCGGCACTAAGCCCCATCCGAAAGCGTCTGTTCCCGGTATACCAAACATCTCGATATATCGGGATTTAACAAGTTCGTCAAGTTTTTGTAGTTCTTGCTGACGAATTTCAATGATTGTTTGTATTTTATCAAGCTTTTTAATTATTTCTTTTTGCTTTTCAAGAGTTACTAAAGGCATAATCATTTTATTCAAATGACTTGGTCCATAATTTAATTGAGCAGAACCAGTAATATGTCGAGCAAGTTGCTCTTTGAAAGAATTAGATTTCAAGTAATACATAAAGAAACGTATTTCAAGTTTCTGAGGATTCAACACTTTGAATCTAATCGTACTTGTGTTCATACACAACGGTAACATTGATGAATCTATAAATCCCATTTTCTTGTCAAAGTATTCGACCTTAATTCCCGAACTTGCTACAATAAGGTCGCCATCATCGCAAAGAAAATGTTTGTATTTTCCATACGCTTCTTCTTCAGAAATATATCTATCAGAAGTTGATAAATCTACTTTTCCGTCAACTAAATTTGCAACATTTAATAATTTGACACCCTCGGAAGTATATTGCGTATTTCTAACTCCCGGCCCTTCTTGAAAGAAAAGAACATCGGATATTTTTACCCATTGTTTTTCCATACATTCATCCCTACAAATTATAATTTATCATTCTAAATTCTACATTCTTAATTCAGCATTTTCTCCAATTCATCCATCGCCTCACTAATCTGCTTTTCAAGCCTGCGCAGATCTGCCAAGATTTCGCTTGTGGGCGGATATTCCACCGGTTTATATTCGGTCTTTTTGTATTTATTGATTGAAAGGTCATAATCGTTTTCGGCAATTTCCTCTTTGGGTACAAAGAACGATTTTTCGGTTCTCTCACGGCTCTTTTCGCCGTCAGGGTTTTTAAAGCGCGCGATAATGTCGGGAATATCGTTGTCCGCTATGGGCGAACGCTTATCGTCAAGGCTGAATCCGTCCGCCTGCATATCGTAAAACCACACCTTGTCCGTGCCGCCGTGGCCGGTTTTTGTAAATATTAAAACAGCGGTAGAAACGCCGGCATAGGGCTTAAACACGCCGGACGGCATGGAAACAACAGCCTCAAGACGGTTATTTTCAATAATCTCCTTACGGATTGCCTTGTGTGCGGTTGATGAGCCGAACAGCACACCGTCGGGGACAATACAAGCGCACCTGCCGCCGATACGAAGCATTCGTAAAAACAGCGCCAAGAACAAAAGCTCGGTCTTCTTGGTTTTGCAAACCTTTAATAAATCGGGCGAAACCGTGTCATAATCAAGGCTGCCCTTAAACGGCGGATTGGCAAGAATTAAGCTGTACTTATTCTTATCCGTGTTTTGGTCGGAAAGGCTGTCGCGGTATTCAATAAAGGGGTTGTCAATTCCGTGGGTCATCATATTCATAGCACCGATACGGAGCATTGTTCTGTCCATATCGTAACCCGAAAACATCTGATTCATATAGTGGTCTTTTTTCTGCTTATTGAAAAATATTTCCTCTTTGAGGTGCTCTTTTAAATATTCGCCTGCCGCAACCAAAAAACCGGAAGTGCCGCATGCAGGATCGCAGATGATTTCGTCGGCTTTGGGGTCTGTCAACTCCACCATCATTTTAATAATGTGGCGAGGAGTGCGGAACTGCCCGTTAAGCCCCGACTGTGCAATTTTATTTAAAAGGTACTCGTATGTATCTCCGCGGACATCGGAGCCTTGCGTCTCGTTCATCAACTCATAAATACCGTCAAGCGCATCAACTACCTTTGAAAGCAGCAGCGGAGTCGGAATTTTAAAGATTGCGTCGCTCATATATTTTGAATAGGCGCTGTCCTTATTGCCGTGCAGATTTTTTATAAACGGAAACACGCTTTCCTGCACAACTGCATACATTTTTCCGGCAGGGAAATCATGGAAAGCTGACCATTTTAATTGGCTGCCTTCTACCGTTCGGTCGCCGATAGAAACCTCTTTTGCAAAAATGCTGCTGTAAGGCAGCCCCAGCATAGCTGCCTCTTTAGCGCGCAGATTGTCGCTGTCGTCAAGGTCGCGAATAAACATCAAATAGGTTATTTGCTCAATTACATCCAGCGGATTTACAAGTCCGCCCGCAGCAAATATATCCCACAAGCTGTCAATTTTATTTTTCAGTTCTCCGGTTATCATATCGTTCCTCCAATTTAGAATTAAGAATGCAGAATTAAGAATTATTTTGTTTGGCGGTTTTGATAATGCTGACAAGCAGCTTGATCAATTCCTCGGCGTCATTATAAATACTTTGAAATTGTACCTGTGTCACAAAATCGGTTGCATAAAGCAATTCAAGCCAGTATGCGGTTTCGTCCGCTTCTTTCAGGGCTATATTCATTTTAGCAACAAAATCCGCCTTACTTTGACCTCTTGCCGCTTCTCGGCAGTTCGCGCCTATGCTTGTCCCGCTTCGCAACAACTGCTTTGACAGAATATACTCTCTTTTTTCTTCATTCAGGTGTTTGTAAAGGTTAATAATTCGTATTGCAAATGCTTTGCTTTTATCGAGTATAAGATTATCCATATTCTCTTCTCCAAGTAAATTCTTAATTCTGCATTCTTAATTCTGCATTTACCAAATTGCATATTTTCGAGATGTTAGTTTTTCCAAACATAAGATGTATAGCGGCCGCCGCCGATTTTAATTATTTCCCCTTTTTTCAGCATATCGTTCAGCGCCCTTTGCACGGTTACTTGGCTTATATCAGGACATTTTTGCATAATTTCCGCTTTGGTAATTTTACCGAGTGTATCTTTAATTATTCCCCTTATTCGGTCCGGTTTGGATAAACCCTTATTTGCCAAAAGCTCAGCTCTTGACGAAAATTCGCGGTATGCCGCAACGATAATACCAAGCAGATAACGCACAAAGGGTGCATAATCGTTCTTATTTTCGTGCCAACCGTCAGAGCTTTCTTCTAAAACCTCATAATAGGTTTCTTTACTGTCAGAAATCAGTTTTTCTATACTGATATATTTTCCAACGGTATATCCGGCACGGTAAAGCAGCAATAAAGTCAATAATCTACTCATTCTGCCGTTTCCGTCATTAAACGGGTGGATACAAAGAAAATCAAGAATAAAAACGGATGTGAGCACCAGCTGATCCATTTCCGGATCTGTCAGAGCAAACTCATACTCATCGCAAAGATTTTTCATTGCCTCCGGTGTTTCCCAAGCAGGAACCGGATGAAATCGAACAACCCTTGTTCCGTCTTCATAATCTTCAGCAATAATGTTATCGCTTGTTTTGTAGTTACCGCCGATAGATTGTCCGCTGTATTTGTATAAATCACGGTGAAGCTGTAAAATCATACTCGGTTTTGGGGGAATATACTCATAGCTTTCGTGAATCGTTGCAAGCACATCACGATAACCGGCAATCTCCTTTTCGCTTCGGTTTTTCGGCATGGTTTTATCACGCACTATTTTTTTCAAACGGTCGTCTGTAGTAATAATGCCCTCTATTTTGTTGGAAGCCTCGGTACTTTGAATTTTTGCCACTTCCATAAGCTCTGCAAGCATATCGCTTTTTGCATTTATCAGAAGTTCTTGCTTACCTTTAAACTCATGAATTTGAGAAAGCAAGGTGACAATACCCGGTGTTAACAACTTGTTATATTTATTTTTAAAAATGTAGTCTTTCATGTTTGTTCCTCAAATCAATTTCATCATTTTGCCCTATTATGATTCAATTATATTTTATCATTCAATGAGGTAATAGTCAAGTTTTAATTTTATCATTTGTAACATTAATGACTAAATTAATTTTCAAAAAGCTTTGAAATAACATACTTTAAGAACTATTTATGTGTACTTTTTAAATGTGCTTTATGGGATAGAATCTGTGATAGTGTTTTTTCGTATGTTGTGATAGAAGTTGTGATACTGTTTTTGAAGCTGCCTGTGATAGTATTTGTGATAGAAGTTGGGATAGAAGTTGTGACAGATAACCTGTGACAGTAGTTGTGACAGAACCTGGTATAGTTCTTGTGACAGCTGTAAAAAAGAACGTTTTTGCCTACCCGCCGCCCCCTTAAAGGTTAGGTATTGAAAACGCTCAAAATCGTACCAAAATCATAGTAAATAGCCGGATTTTTGCAGTGCAATCGGCTTTAATCGGTTTTAAATCACTTTAATCAGGGCTAAGCTCCCGTAATCGGCTTTCAATAAAAAAATCTTTAAAAATCGTCTGTCCGTTTGAAATGATAAAAATTTGTAATGATTTAAGCTTAAAAATGGCGAAAAAATGCCTTTCATTATGACCGCAAGCAAGAGGGTCTGCAATCCCCGTCATTTAGGAGAAGAAAGTCATAAAAAAGTCATCACGAAAGGTCAAAATCATATCGTAATGAAAGCCCTAAATCATTTCAAAATGAGCCCGATAATTAAACTGTAAAAAATCTAACATTAACCCAAAAAATGCCTATCATTTTGAAATGACGGGCATTTTTTAATATCATAATGACACTCATTTTATATTTGATTCCAATAACGGCGGAATGCCGGTTACGCTTAGACAATACAATCAGGGTACAATGCTTTCCTTAGTATAAAATTTTAAGTTTTCTTGAAACCGCACAAAAAATTACGATAGAATATATATAGGATATTAAACGGCGCATAATAAAAAGTAATACTGCTATTTATTTTTACATAGAATTTAGTAACACAAATTCAAAGGGGTGCGGAAATGAAACAACCAAAGCTTAAATATCATTTTCACAATCCCAATCCGCCGGACAAGTCTGCCGAATACATATTAAAAATTTTAATGCATGTCAATGCCGTAAAGGCGGAAAACGCCGTGAAGTCAGCGCAGGAAAAAATAAAAAATGAGGATTAGGAGGTATTTGCTATGGGCAGACAAATAAATACTGCTTTTGAGGTTGAACACAAATTCAAAGCTGCAGGGAAAAAGGAAACAGAAGAAAATATAAATTCAGCAATAAGGCAATTATGTATTCAATACATAAATAAAGTAATCAGCAGAAAACGGAACGGAGGGGAATAAGCGGTTTTGATACAGAATGTTGCGGATATATATATCCGGCTTTCGGATCAGGACAGAAATAAGAAGAACGAAAACGATGAGAGCGAGAGCATACAAAATCAAAGAAAAATGCTTGTGGATTACTGCAGGAAAAGAAAATGGCAAATAAACGGAATTTACTGCGACGAGGATTACAGCGGGGCTGACCGCAGCAGACCCGCCTGGAATAGGGTGCTTAAGGACTGTGAAGAGCATAAATGCACGATTGTGCTTTGCAAAACCCAATCGCGTTTTTCGCGCGATATGGAAATGGTTGAAAAGTATATTCACGGAAAATTTCTTGAATGGGGCGTGCGTTTTGTAAGCGTTGTGGATAACGCCGATACCGATGTAAACGGGAATAAGCTTTCAAGGCTTTTTAACGGGCTTATTGACGAAATGTATTTGGACGGGCTTTCAAACAACGTAAAGGCAACGCTTAGCATTAAAAGAAAAAACGGCGAGTTTGTAGGCTCGTTTGCGCCTTACGGGTATTTAATCGACCCGAATAATAAAAATCATCTTATAATAGATGAAATTGCCGCGCCCGTGGTGCAAAGAATATTTGATATGTACATAAACGGCGCAGGGTATATTGCCATAGCAAAAGCCCTTAACGACGACTGCATTTCGCCGCCGTGTGAAAGAAAAAAGCAGCTTAATTCAAAGTATTATAACGTGAATTTTGAGCGCAGCACCTCGCCTGAAAGCAGGTGGAGTGACGCGGCGGTTTATACCGTTTTGCGACGGCGCGAGTATACCGGAGCGCTTGTGCAGGGTAGGGAAACGGTTTCAAATTATAAAACCGGCGCAAGGCGCAAAAAGCCGGAAGAAGAATGGGATATTGCCGAAAACGCGCACGAGGCAATTATATCAACCGAAACCTTTGAGGCGGCACAGGAAATACGAAAAAAGCGGGGAAGATCACAAAAAATTCCCACAGGCGAGTGCTATTCGCTCGCTCGTAAGGTTTTTTGCGGAGAATGCGGCAATACAATGTGGAAGAACACCTGCATCGTAAGGGGAGAAAAGCATAGTTACCTTGCCTGCAGAACGCGAAAAACCTCAAACACGGGCTGCGATAATAAGCACCAAATCGATCTCAACGCATTGGAGGATGTGATTTTAAGCAAGCTTAATGAATTGCTCGCTCTTTATTACAATAAAAAAATCATAGGGAAAATAAGTGCCGAAAGGCACGTAGGCTATAACGATACCTCGGTTCTAAGCGAGCTTAAGGTGTGCAAAGACAATGTAAAACGAAATGCGGCGCGTCTTGAGAAGATGCTCGATAATATGCTTGACGGGATTTTACCGAAAGAGGAATACGAAAAAAACCGAAAAAGATATTTAAAGAAAATAGAAAACAGCAATAAAAGAGCCGAAATACTGAAAAAACAGCTTGCAGAAGGCTGCGGCTTCACAGAAGAAATCAATACGGACAAGGTTATAGACAGCTTTAAGCGCATAGACCGACTGACATTTGAAATTGCGGATAAGTTTATTGAGAGGGTTACTGTTTACAAAATAGACGAGGACGGTAAAAGGCGAATTACCGTAGAATGGAAAATATAGCTGTTTCCCTTGCAACGGCAGTGAGTATTTGTTATAATAATTAAGGACATTGATTTTTACCGTTTGAATTGTCAGGATTCGGAGGTAAAAAGCGTGCTTAAAAATATTGTGGATATTTACATTCGTTTATCGGATCAGGATAGAGATAAGAAAAATCCGTCAGACGAGAGCGAAAGTATCCGTAATCAAAGAAAAATGTTAGTGGATTACTGTAAAAAAAGAGGGTGGATTATTAACGATATTTGCTGTGATGAGGATTACAGCGGAGCGGACAGAAACCGTCCGGGCTGGAATCAGGTGCTGAAAGACTGTGAGGAGCATAAATGTGATATTGTTCTTTGCAAAACCCAATCGCGTTTTTCACGTGATATGGAAATGGTTGAAAAGTACATTCACGGAAAATTTCTTGAGTGGGGCGTGCGTTTTGTAAGCGTTGTGGATAACGCCGATACATCTGTTAAGGGCAACAAGCTTTCAAGAATGTTCAATGGGTTGATGAATGAAATGTATCTTGACGAGTTATCCGGGAACGTTAAGGCAACGCTTGGAATAAAACGCAAAAACGGTGAGTTTGTCGGCTCGTTTGCCCCTTACGGCTATTTGGTTGATCCGGAAAATAAAAACCATCTTGTAATAGATGAGGCGGCGGCTCCGGTTATACGCAGAATATTCGATATGTATATAAACGGCGCCGGCTATATTGCGATAGCAAATGCGCTTAATGCTGAGCATATTTCACCGCCGTGTGAAAGAAAAAAGCAATTAGGGCTTAAATATTACAATGCAAATTATGAAAAAGCTCATTCACCGATACCCAAATGGTCCGACGCGGCAATTTATACTGTGCTGCGAAGGCGCGAGTATACCGGAGCGCTTGTGCAGGGCAGGGAGACCGTTACCAATTATAAAACCGGTGCAAGGAGTAAAAAGCCCGAAGAAGAATGGGATATTGTCGAAAACACACACGAGCCCATTATTTCAAACGAAACTTTTTTGCTTGCAAACGAAATCAGAATGAAACGTGGCCGTTCACAAAAAATTCCGACAGGAGAGTGCTATTCGCTTGCACGTAAGGTTTTTTGCGGAGAATGCGGAAATACTATGTGGAAAAACAGCTTTGAGATCAGAGGTTCACGTCATAATTATCTCGCTTGCCGCACACGTAAGACTGTTAAGGGTATATGCCCGAATGTGCATCAAATAAAGCTTGAATATCTTGAAACATATGTCACAGCAAAAATTAACGAATTATTGGCTGATTATCGCAGTGGAAGAATTGAATTGTATACCGATAATTCCAGCGAAATAAAGAAAATATCGGGAGCAATAGAGCTTCGGGAAAACGAAATAAAGCAAAATGACTTAAAGCTTGCTCAAATATATGAGGATAAGCTGAACGGTATAATAACAACCGATGAATTCAATAGGTATCATAAAAAATATATGATGCTTAATGAAAAGTCGGAAAAGGAGCTTGAAATACTCAGGTGTAATCTGTACAGCATTTCAAAAAAAGGCAATGAAAGCCTGCGAAAAGATATAATTTCAAAATATCATAGTATCGAAAAGCTTGATTTTAAAACAGCCGATATATTTGTTGATAAGGTGTTTGTATACAGCAGACGCGACGACGGCACACGCGATATAAAAATAGTGTGGAAAATTTAAAAAAGATAAAATATTATGGTTAGGTTTACTCCGCCCACGGCGGGTTTGACGGCGGCGCAGTTGCGTCGGACGGTACGGTTGAAAAGGATATAAACCTTAAAATTGCGCTGATGTTAAAGGCATTTCTTAACGCCGGCGGCGTTAAGGTGATAATGACAAGGGAAAGCGACATTTCCACCGACAGCGTTGAAACCGATAAAATAGCCGCGCGCAAAAAGAGCGACCTTAAAAACCGCTTAAGCATTATGAAGGATTACCCTGACGCGATTTTTGTAAGTATTCATCTTAATAAATTTACAACATCAGCCGCAATCGGTTCACAGGTGTTTTACAGCGCACGCAGGGAAGAGTCAAAGCAGCTTGGCGAGGAAATACAGAAATCGATAGTGAAGCTTTTGCAGCCCGAAAACAGCCGTGTTAACAAGCAGGCAACAAGCAGCACTTATATACTTTATAACGCAACCGTTCCGGCAGTGCTTGTTGAGTGCGGATTTTTAAGCAATTCAGCCGAGCTAAAAAGGCTTAAAACAGAGGAATACCAAAATAAAATGGCGTTCAGCGTTTTTTGCGGAATAATGGAATATATCATAAATACGGAGGATCATTAAATGGCAGTTAAAAGCAAAACGGTATATGTTTGCAGCGAGTGCGGATACGAAAGCCCGAAATGGATAGGGAAATGCGCCGGCTGCGGTGAATGGAATACTATGGTAGAGGACGTAAGACTGCCGCAAAAGGCGGTAACCGCCGCCGCAAAGCCGCTGCATGCATTTTCGGCACGTCCGCTTTCACAAATAGACGCGGCAGACGAGCATCGCTTTGTAACCGGTATAAAGGAACTTGACAGGGTGCTGGGCGGCGGTATAGTTAAAGGCTCGGTCGTGCTCTTATCGGGAGATCCCGGAATAGGAAAATCCACTATACTTCTTCAGGTGTGCAACGCATTGCAGGGTAATCTTAACATTCTTTATGTATCGGGCGAGGAATCCGCAATACAGATAAAGCTAAGGGCAAAGCGCATAGGCGTTGAAAGCGACAATGTTTCTATTATGACAGAGACCGACGTACAGACGGTATGCGAGTATATAAGTTCGGCAAAGCCGGATCTTGTTATAATAGATTCAATTCAAACAATGCAGCACAGCGATATAGCTTCTTCGCCGGGAAGCATTGTGCAGGTGCGCGAATCTACAAATTTATTACTGAGAACGGGTAAAAGCCTTGATATACCCGTATTTATTGTAGGCCATGTAAATAAAGGCGGGGATATAGCCGGTCCTAAGGTAATGGAGCATATTGTTGATACGGTGCTTTATTTCGAGGGCGAGCGCAATCAATCCTACCGAATTTTAAGGGCAATAAAAAACCGCTTCGGATCAACAAACGAGATCGGCGTTTTTGAAATGACCGAAACGGGGCTTTCCGAGGTTGAAAATCCGTCCGCTATGATGCTTTCCGGCAGAATGAGCGATGTTTCGGGCGGGTGCATAACCTGTATTATAGAGGGTACAAGACCTATTCTTGCCGAGGTTCAGGGATTGGTGACCGCTACTGGCTTCGGCAATGCAAGAAGAACGGCCGCCGGCTTTGATTATAACAGGCTTAATTTGTTGCTTGCAGTGCTTGAAAAGCGGCTTGGGCTTTATTTTTCAAACCTTGATACATATCTTAACATTGTTGGCGGAATACGGTTAGACGAACCCGCCGCCGATTTGGCGGTTGCAATGGCTTTGGTTTCGGGACTTCGCGATATCCCCATAGACGAAAATACAATAGCCTTCGGCGAAATAGGACTTTCGGGCGAGCTGCGCAGCGTTCCGCGCGCTCAAGCGCGCGTTACCGAGGCGGCAAGAATGGGTTTTAAGCAATGCATTATGCCAAAATCCTGCCTAAAGCAGATCACCGCCGTTCCGGAAAGCATAAAGCTTGTAGGTGTCAGACGTCTTTCCGAGGCAGTTACCCTTATCAGGTGATTTTTCGGTAAAGTACGGGCAGCCGCCCGATACAGAGTTCACCTGCGCTAATTTTTCAAGACAACAATATCCGTCGCGCTGATATTTACAGTTTTCGGCACACTGAATAATTCCCAAGCTTATTACCTCGTATAATATTTTTGACTATTATTTGTATTAAATTCGGTTTTATACAAAACGCGCCGATACTTAGACAAACTATAAAGTGATTTATTAAAATTAAAAACAGACGGCTCATTTATAAGCCGTCTGTTTTTAACATTTTTACATATGTGTTCTTCTTATAATTTCCGCCTTAAGCGCTTTGCCGTTAAATATCAGCAGCGCGCAAAGCGAAAGCACGCTTGCCGCCACGCATGCAAGCGAAAGAGTAATAAAGCTTACGGCGCCGCAAATTATGAGTATCAGCGGAATAATGCCGAAAATTATATCAAGTATTAAATAGTAAATATACTGCTCTATCGGTAAATTCTGTATTCTGGCAATTACAGCCATTGCAAGCATTGCGGAAAGCGAGGCTATGGGCAATACAAAGTTCAGCGACCAAGCCTTCCAGCCTGTGCCGAGATCCCATAAAATCGATATAATTGCCGCGGCGAGAGTTGTGAAAAATATGCTTTTGGCAATATTTCCGCGCCTTTTAACGGCAACCGAAAACGAAAACCAAAAGGACGCCGCGCCCGCCGCCACGTACAGCCACCAGCCGAACGGCACGCGCGTTATGCTGTAATCTGTAACGGCGCATATTACAACGGCGGCTGCCGTAAGCATAACCGCAATTTTTACAGAAAGCGAGAAAAAGCTTTTTTTAGGGGCGATTTGCGGATATTTGGCGCCGCTTTCCGCCTCGCCATCAAGCTCGCCCTGGCAAAGCGGGCAGTGTTCGGGGTTGCCCTCTACAAATACGCCGCAATTTTTACAGTATAGCATTTTTCTCACTTCCTAAATTTGAAGTAATGCGCACGTTTATTCCGAGCCCCGTTAAAATTCTGAAAAAACGGCACTGTATATCGGTTGAAACAAACGGGGAGGTAAAGGTTATAACAAAGCTGCCGCCGAATGAACACATACAGCCCTGAATACGCTTTGTTGAACATAAAACGCCGAATTTATTTATATATTTTTCGGTTCCTTCGGGCATAGATATTTTACCGATGTTTGAAAATGCGGCGGTAACCCCCATTTCCACAAAATGGTTTGCAATTTTAAGCCCCGGATCCTTTACAAATACGGGCAGCATACGCGTAGGCAGCAAATTTTCCATTTTGGTAAGCCCCGTCATACGCTCGGCAATTTTTGATTTGTCAAGGTTTTGCTTCATACTTTCGTTTACATACCTTATAATGCTTTCCAAATCGTCGGGCTGTTCTTTAAAATTATATTCAATATCTATTATGCCGAAAAAGTTACGCGCCGATTTAGACTCAAAATAATTTCTTAAATTAACGGGTACGTCTATTACTATATTCTTTCTTTTTTCGCGTGCGGGCATACTGCCGCCGATAGCCTTAATAAACACGGCAAGAAGAAACGCGGTAAGCGTTACGCCGTATTCGTGCGCTTTGTTTAAGAGCTCGGATACGGGCATTTCACCCTCGGTTATGCATAAGGGACGGCTGTAAAGCCGCTCGCCCTTAATATGATAGGCGCGTTTAGGCGTTATTACTCCCACGGTTTTGCGCTTGCTGTAATGCTTGTAAAAGCTGTCGGTTTGCTTTTCAGCACCCGAAGCGTCGTAATCTGTCACGCTTAAATTTGCAAGGTCCTTTGAATACAGCTTTTTGAGGTAAAGTGAAATCAACGTTTCAAAAAATTTTGCCGCGCCGCCCCCGTCCGAAAGAGCGTGGTATACTTCGAGGTTTATACGTTTTTTATAATAGCTTACTTCAAAAAGCAGGTCCTTACGGTTAATATTGAATATTTCAGAGCAAGGCTCCTTATGCTCCTCACGCACAAGGGGCCTTATATCGGTGCTTTCAAAGTAATACCAAAAAATTCCCTTTTTAAGTATGGAACGGTAAAACGGAAAGCTCTTGATACATTCGTCAAGCGCCGCCTGCAAAGCGCGCGGATCCACCGTTTCATTAAGCTCGCAGAAAAAGCGGAAGACCTTTGCGTCCCGTTTAGAGGTGGTGGGCGGGAATATTTTGGCGGCATTATCAAGCTTTATCCAGCTTTTGGGCTGTGACTCGGCCGCGCGGTCATCCCCTAAAAAGCGGCGGATAACCGAATAGGTCTTCTTTTTAAGCTTTAACCTTATAGGCAGTGAAAAATAGCCGTGTATTGCGTTTGGCATACGGAAAACGGAAACATTGCTGCCGGCGTCCGCCAAGCGCCTGCCGTATTCCTCGCCCTCGTCGCGCAGAGGGCAATACTGCGCCGATATTATAAGCGTATCAGGCTGACCGTGCAGATCCTTAGCCAAAAGAGGGGCTAAGTAAGGGCTTTGCAGATCCTCTTCCTTTGAAGCGTAAAGCTTCATATATCCTACAATGCGCTTTGAGGTAAGCATATAATCGGTTCCGTTTTCGCGTATGGAGGCAAATGGGGAAGAGGGCGAATGGTCGTTATAGGCTGCAGGGTAAATAAGAATTTGCCTTTTAGGCTTAAAATCGCCGCGGTCGTGCGCCATAAGCGATACCGCCGCCGCAAGGTTGCCGCCGGCACTGTCTCCCATAAGAATAATATCCTCCGGTAAAAATTCAGGCAGCAGCTCGCCGCAAAAAAGCTTTTTGGCAACAGCATAGCAGTCTTCGGGCGCGGTTGGAAACTTGTGTTCGGGCGCTCTGCGGTAATCTACCGAAACTACCGTTCTGCAAAGCTTTTCCTCAATATCAATACAGGTAGGCGTATAAGACTCGATATCGCCGTTTACCCAGCCGCCGCCGTGAAAAAACAGTATAACGCCCTTTGATTTATTGTTAAGCGGCGAAAAAACGCGCACGGGAATAGGGTAGCCCTCGCGCTCTACCGTTAAATTATCTATTCTGCAATTCGGATTTTTAAGGCGCTTTGCAACTATCCGGTCAAACCGCCTTATAAGCTTATACGATTTTTTAATGTCGGGATCGGGGTATGAAAGCACCTTAAGCGCCGCTTTCATAGCTTTGTTAATAGCCATATTATAAGCATTTCCTTAAAATGAAATAATGCGGCTTATCTTAAAGAAAAGCCGCGCAAAAAAATTATTATTCCTCTTCCTCGTCTTCGGGCATATCCCAGTTGTGCCAAACCGCCTGAACGTCGTCGTTTTCTTCAAGCATATCTATAAGCTTTTCCATTTTGGCGGCGGTTTCCTCGTCGTCAATCGTCGTCATAGTTTGGGGAATATACTCGTTTTCAGCGGATATAAAATCATAGCCCTTGGCTTCAAGCACGTCGCGCACGGCGCCTATTTCGTTCGGGTCGGTTGCAATTTCAAAAACATCTCCGTCGGAATTAAAGTCCTCTGCGCCTGCCTCAAGCGCGTCCTCCATAACGGTATCCTCGTCGCGCCCCTCGGCTTCTATTCTTATTATACCCTTGCGGTCAAACATAAAGGTTACCGAGCCGCTTTGGCCTAAATTGCCGCCGCATTTGTCAAAATAGTGGCGCATTTCGCCCGCGGTGCGGTTGCGGTTATCGGTAAGGGCTTCAACTACAACGGCAACGCCCGAAGGACCGTAGCCCTCGTATGTTAATTCCTCGTAATTATTGGCTTCGCCGTCGCCCGCCGCCTTTTTAATAATTCTTTCAATGTTATCGTTCGGCACGTTTGCCGCCTTTGCTTTTGCAATTGCGTCCTTTAACTTGCTGTTTTCGTTGGGGTTTGCGCCGCCCGTTTTAACTATAACCGAAATTTCTCTGCCTATCTTGGTAAAGATTTTAGCCTTTGCGGCGTCGGTTTTTTCCTTTTTGCGTTTAATATTGTTCCACTTCGAATGTCCTGACATTATTATTATCCCTCTTTCAAGTTATCTTGATAATTTTACCACATATCTTTATTCTGTTCAAGTGCTTTTTCGCAAATGTTTTCAATATCATTAAAGCAGCTTATCTCTCCGCACATACGTCTTAGCTGCGCCGCGCCCTCAAGCCCGCGCATATACCATGCGGTGTGCTTGCGCGATTCAAGTATTGCTATATGCGGATCCTTGTATTTTTCCATAAGCCGTATCTGCTCTTTTAAAACGGAAAATCTTTCGTCAAGCGTCGGAGCCTTGTAGCTTTTTCCGCCTAAAGCCGCGTTTATTTCGCTGAAAACAAAGGGGTTGCCCTGCGCCGCTCTGCCCACGGCCACAAAATCGCACCCTGTGGCGGAATACATATAAAGCGCGCTTTTGCCGTCCGATACGTCTCCGTTGCCTATAACGGGTATTTTAACCGCCTGTTTGACCGCCGCTATCGTTTTATAGTCTATTCCGGGGGCGTACATCTGCTCCCTTGTTCTGCCGTGAACCGTTACTGCGGCGGCGCCTGCCGCCTCGCACCGCTTTGCAAGCTCCGGCGCGTTTATATGTTCGCCGTCGTACCCCGTGCGCATTTTAACGGTAACCGGCACGTTTACGGCGTTTATCACCGCTTTTACGATTTCCCCGGCAAGGCGCGGATCCTTCATAAGCGCGCTGCCGCCGCCGTTTCCCGCAACCTTAGGAGCGGGGCAACCCATATTTATATCAATAAAATCGGGGCTAAAGCCAAGCGCCGAGGCGGCGGCGTTTGCCATAATTTCAGGTTCGCTGCCGAAAAGCTGCGAGGCAAACGGCCGCTCCTTTTCCGAGCAGGAAAGCAGCGAGGCGGATTTTTTATCCTTAAGCGTAATACCGCGCGCGCTTGTAAGCTCGCCTACGGTAAAGGCGGCGCCGTAACGCACGCAAATTTCACGCATTGCGCGGTCTGCAACCCCCGCCATAGGGGCTAACGCCGCATAACCTTTAATTTCAATATCCTTAATCTTCATACCAAGATTATATACGAAATATTAACAATAGTCAAATTTTTTTAAAAAGGGCGTGACAATAATTGAAAATAATGATATACTATAAGAAATATATTTATATCGGAGCTGATTTTTTGAAGCTGCTTGCAATAGACGGAAACAGCATAATAAACCGCGCCTTTTACGGGATAAGACTGCTTACTACCAAGGACGGCAAATACACTAACGCGGTTTACGGTTTTATAAATATTTTAAATAGGCTGCTTGAAAGCGAAAAGCCCGACGGCGTCGCGGTTGCCTTTGACCTTAAGGCGCCCACCTTCAGGCATAAAAGGTATGAAGCTTATAAAGCGGGCAGAAAGGGAATGCCTGCGGAACTTACCGAGCAACTGCCCGTTATGAAGGAATGGCTTAAGCTTGCGGGCTATACCTGTATAGAGTGCGAGGGATACGAGGCAGACGATATTTTAGGCACGCTGGCGTCTCTTTGCGAAAAAGAGGGCGGCGAGTGCGTTATAGCTACGGGCGACCGTGATTCCTTACAGCTGATTTCCGATAATACGCGCGTACTGCTTACCGCAACAAAAATGGGTAAGCCCGAAATTATAAATTACAATAAAGAGGCGCTTTTTCAAAAATACGGTCTTACGCCCCCCGAAATGATAGAGCTTAAAAGCCTTATGGGCGATTCTTCGGATAATATACCGGGCGTTGCGGGTATAGGCGAAAAAACCGCTACCGATCTGATCTCGCGTTTTCATTCGGTAGATTATATTTATGAAAATCTTGATACGCTTGATATTAAGGACGGGGTCCGCAAAAAGCTGGCGGACGGCAGGGGAAGCGCCTTTTTAAGCCGTGAGCTCGGAACGATCTGCCGCACTGCGCCGATAAATGAAAATATTTCCGATTATAAAACGGGCGAGCGGAACGATAAAGAGCTTGCGCGCCTTATGACAAGGCTTGAATTTTTTAAGCTCATGGAAAAAATGGGGCTTACGCCCGATAATACCTCATTGCAGACCGCTATCGACTTATCCGAAGTAAAAAGCTTTTGCAAAACGGAGGATAACTGCCTTAAATCCGAAAAACAGCTTGATATATATATACAGGACGGCAAATCGGCGCTTGTCTGCGGCGAGAAGGTATGCTTTGCGGACGAACAAACGCTTAAAGCCGTTCTTACAAGTGCGGATATAAGCAAAAGGGTGTATGATTATAAAAATCTTTACAAAGCCTGCACCGATATTTGCAAGGTTAAGTTTGACGCAATGCTGGCGGCGTATCTTTGCAATCCGTCGGCTTCATCTTATTCGGCGGAACGGCTTATTAAAGAATATGTAACGCAGGAAACAAAAACCGATTTTGAAGACGAAATATTAAAAAACGCCTGCCTTTTTTCACTTGCGTGCGATACCCTTGAAAGGGAGCTTGAAGCCACGGGGCAGAAAAAACTGCTTGACGAAATAGAAATTCCGCTGGCGCGGGTGCTCGGCAGTATGGAGCTTTGCGGCTTTTTGGCAGACAGCAAGGGGCTTGGGGCTCTTTCGAAAGAATTGGGTGCGCGCATTAAGGTGATTGAAAGGGAAATATACGACCTTGTAGGGTACGAGTTTAACCTTAATTCGCCAAAGCAGCTCGGAATGGCGCTGTTTGAAAAATTGGGTCTGCCCGCCAAAAAGAAAACCAAAAGCGGTTACAGCACGGGGGCGGAGGTTTTAGAAGGTCTGCGTTATGCGCACCCAGCGGTTTCGCTGCTGCTTTCTTACAGGCAGCTTGCAAAGCTTAAATCAACCTATGCGGACGGTCTTCGCGATTGTGTTGCAAGCGACGGCAGAATACACTCAACCTTTAACCAAACCGAGGCGCGCACGGGCAGAATAAGCTCGTCTGAGCCTAATTTGCAGAATATTCCCGTTCGCACCGAAGAGGGTAAGAGACTGCGCGAATACTTTACTGCGCCTGACGGAAAGGTGCTGTGCGACGCGGATTATTCGCAGATAGAGCTTCGCGTGCTTGCAAGCATTGCAAACGACGAGAATATGATAAACGCATTTAAAAGCGGTGCCGATATTCACACCGCAACCGCGGCGCAGGTTTTCGGTATGCCTGAGGATATGGTGACGCCGGAGCTTAGAAGCCGTGCCAAGGCGGTTAATTTCGGTATTGTTTACGGAATAGGCGCTTTCTCGCTTTCAAAGGATATCGGCGTTTCAAGAGCCGAAGCAGACAGATACATTAAAAATTATCTTGCCACGTATAAGGGCGTTGCGGCTTATATGGAAAACACTATCGAGCAAGCAAAAAGGGACGGATTTGTTACCACATATTACGGAAGAAGAAGGTATTTGCCGGAGCTTTCAAACTCTAACGGCAATCTGCGTGCGTTCGGCGAGCGTGTGGCAAGAAATGCCCCGATACAGGGAACCGCCGCAGATATTATAAAAATTGCAATGATAAGGGTGTACGACAGGCTTAAAAGTGAATTGCCGAACGCAAGGCTTATTTTGCAGGTGCACGACGAGCTTATTGTAGAATGTGACGAAAAGGACGCAAAGGCCGCCTGCACGGTTTTGACCGAGGAAATGGAAAACGCCGCAAGCCTTGCCGTAAGGCTTACTGCCGAGGCGCATTACGGTAAAACCTGGTTAGAGGCAAAGGGATAATGAACATTTTATTCGTTTGTACCGGAAACACCTGCCGCAGCCCTATGGCAGAGGGGTATTTAAATTCAAAGAACGTTAAGGGTCTGTGCGTTAAAAGCCGCGGTACTGCGGCGGACGGTATGCCCGTAAGCATTAACGCCGTAAATGCTATGAAGGATATCGGAATAGATATTTCTTCGCATATATCAAAGCAGATAACAGGCGGCGATATTTTGTGGGCGGATAAAATAATTTGTATGTCGCCTTCGCATAAAGCGGCGCTTGAGGGCTGTAATGTGCCGAATGTTAAGCTTTATGTTTTGGGCGGCGGCATAAGCGACCCTTACGGCGGCGATGAGAATATTTACAAAAACTGCCGCGATGAAATTATTTCGGCAATAGATAAGCTTTTGAGCGACGGTTTTTTCGGCGGCTTTAGAGTTGTTCTGATCGGTGAAAAACACATTAAGCCTATCGCTATGCTTGAAAGGGTATGCTTTTCGCAGCCGTGGTCGGCAGAGGGTATTGTAGAGTCGTACAAAAGCGGCGCCGTATTTTTTGCGGCGGAAAACAGCGAGCATATGCTCGGCTACATAGGTATTAAGCCCGTGCTTGACGAGGGTTATATAACAAATGTGGCGGTTTTTCCGCAGTACAGAAGGCAAGGCGTTGCATCTGCCCTTATAGAAAGGGTATTTGAACTTGCAAGGGAACGCAAATTAAGCTTTGTATCTCTTGAGGTGCGCGTTTCAAATATAAACGCCGTAGGTCTTTATGAAAAATACGGCTTTAAAACAGAGGGCAGAAGACGCGATTTTTACAGAAACCCGCGCGAGGACGCGTATATAATGACGAAAAGGTTTGAAAATAATGAAGATACTTGCGATTGAAAGCTCCTGCGATGAAACGGCGGCAGCGGTAACAGAGGAACGAGATGTACTCTCAAGCGTTGTTTCAACCCAGATAGCCGAGCATAAAATATACGGCGGCGTAGTGCCTGAAATTGCCTCGCGCCGCCATACCGAGGCAATAAGTACCGTAGTTAAGGAAGCATTGGATAAAGCCTCGCTTACCTACGGTGATGTAGACGCCGTGGCGGTTACCTTTGCACCTGGGCTTATAGGGGCGCTGCTTGTTGGGGTTAATTTTGCAAAGGGGCTTGCGCTTTCGCTTAACAAACCGCTTATACCCGTGCATCATCTGCGTTCGCATATAGCGGCGAATTACATAACAAACCCCGATTTAAAGCCGCCGTTTCTTTGCCTTTTGGTTTCGGGCGGAAACACGGTAATAGCCGAGGTAACCGATTATACAAAATTTAAAATTTTAGGCGGCACAAGAGACGACGCCGCCGGCGAATGCTTTGACAAGGCGGCGCGCTGTATGGGGCTTGAATATCCGGGCGGCGTTAATCTTGACAAAACAGCCACAAAAGCCGATACAAAGAGATATCCGCTGCCGTTTCCACACGTAAGCTCCGGTGAATTTGATTTCAGCTTTTCGGGGCTTAAAACGGCAGTTATGAATCTTGTTAACAATTCGGCGCAAAAAGGTGATATAATAGATGTACCCGTGGTTTGCGCAACCGTAAGGCAGCGCGTGTGCGATGTGTTAATAGAAAAAACAATGTCTGCGGCGGAAAAATACGGTTATAAAACCGTGGCGGTTGCAGGCGGAGTATCGGCAAACAGCGAATTAAGGCTTCGTATGGCAAACGAATGCGAAAAGCGCGGTATAAAGCTTTATTATCCTAAGCTTTGCTATTGCGGCGATAACGCGGCAATGGTAGGCGTTCAGGCGTATTATGAATTTTTAAGCGGCAATATAGGTAATTCATCGCTTAACGCCGCGGCTACTATGCCGATAGATTACAGATGAAAGGAACGAATTTAAGTGAACGGTAAAACTCTTGTTATAGTAAATCCCTGTTCGGGAAAAGCTAAAATGCGTACCGAGCTTTTAGGAGTTGTTGAAATACTTTCGGGGGACGGCAGTTTGGTTACGGTTTATCCCACAAAGGAAAGGGGAGACGCAACGCGTTTTGCGGCTTCTTTAAAAGAAAACGAATACGATAAAATCGTAGTCTGCGGGGGAGACGGCACTTTAAACGAGGTAATAACCGGTCTTATGACGGCGGACCTACATTATACGCTTGGATATATACCCTCCGGCACGCTTAACGAGTGGTCAAGCGGTCTGCGCATTTCAAGAAGCATAAAGCAGGCGGCGGCGGATATTACCACCGGTAAAAAGGTTATGCTTGATATAGGAAAATTCGGCGATAAATATTTTTCTTATACCGCGTCCTTCGGCGCGTTTACCGACGCCTCGTATTCCGCACCGCAGGATGTAAAAAATGTGCTCGGTCAGGCGGCTTACTTTTTTGAGGGTATAAAAAGTCTCGGAAACATAAAGCCCGTTCACCTTAAATTTACGGCGGACGGACGCGAGGAGGAAGGGGATTTCCTTTTCGGCGCCGTTTCAAACTCAATGTCGGTAGGGGGCATTGTAAAGTTTGATGAAACCGTTGTAAAGCTTAACGACGGCAAATTTGAAATACTGCTTATCCGCAATCCCGATAATATTTTAAAGTTTCAGCCCGTTATAGACGGTATACTTAAAAAGGATTTAGACCGTCAGGGCATAGAGTTTTTCACGGCGGAAAGCATTACCGTAACGGGCGGCGACGGGCTTTCCTGGACGCTTGACGGCGAGTATGCGCGCGGAGAAGATACGGTTGAAATTAAAAATCTTCACAATGCAATAAAGCTTATAGTTCCGCAATAAAATAAGGGAGTTTTCATATGTTTACAAGAGATATAGGAGTGGACCTCGGCACGGCGAACACGCTTGTTTGCGTAAAGGGAAAGGGTATTATAATGCGTGAGCCATCGGTTGTGGCTTACGATATAAGAAACGACGCAGTGCGCGCCGTAGGCACCGAGGCTAAGGAAATGATAGGCAGAACGCCCGGCTCCATTGTTGCGGTGCGGCCGCTTAAGGACGGCGTTATAGCAGACTTTGACGTTACCGCGGCAATGCTTAAAAGGTTTATAAGGCAGGCGCTTAAGGGCTCAGTCTTCTCGCGCGTTCGTATGGTGGTTTGCATACCGGCAGGCGTTACCGAGGTTGAAAGCCGTGCGGTTTACGACGCGGCAAAGCAGGCGGGCGCTTCGGACGTTGATCTGGTTGAGGAGCCTATGGCGGCGGCGGTAGGCGCCGGTCTTCCCGTTTGGGACGCCGCGGGCAGTATGGTTGTAGACGTAGGCGGCGGCACAAGCGAGGTTGCGGTTATCTCGCTCGGCGATATAGTTACGGCGCAGTCGATCCGTGTTGCGGGCGACGACCTTGACGAGGCTATTATCGCATATGTAAGAAAAAAGCATAATTTGCTTATAGGCGAGCGCACCGCCGAACAGATAAAAATAGATATAGGCTCTGCAAAGCCGTACGATGATGAGACCTCGGTTGAAATTAAGGGACGCAATCAGGTGGACGGGCTTCCCAAAAACGTTATAATCACGTCGGAAGAGGTGCGTAACGCTATGACCGACCCGATTTCACAGATAATAGATACCATAAGGCTTACGCTTGAAAAAACTCCGCCGGAGCTTGCGGCGGATATTATAGACCGCGGCATAACCCTTACGGGCGGCGGCGCTCTGCTGCGCGGCTTTGCCGAGCTTATAGCCGAGGAAACCGGAATGCCCGTTACGGTTGCCGCAAATCCACTTGATTGCGTGGTTTTGGGAACCGCTAAGCGCCTTGAGGCGGACAGCGGCTTTGAAAATTATGTTTTCCGCCGCGGAAAACGTTTCAGATAATACTTTTTTGGAGGACGAAAATGCGATTTTTCTTCCGCAGCCGTCAGTTTAAAATAATAGCCGCGGTTTTTGCCGCGCTTATAGTAATAGCCGCCGTAACCGCGGCGGTAGGGGGCAGAATGTCGCCCGGAGCAAATATTTTCGGCACCGTTACTGCGCCGTTCCGTTCCCTTGCTTCTAAAATTTCGGGCGGTATATCAAGCTTTGTTGAGGTTTATACCGAGGGGGAAAAGCTTAATATTAAAAACGCCGAGCTTGAAACCGAAATATCTGAACTTAGAAAAAAGCTTGCCGATTACGAACAGGCGGTAAGCGAAAACGAGTTTTATAAAAATTATCTTGATATAAAGGACGCCAACCCCTCCTTTAAATTTATGGCGGCAACGCTTATATCGCGCGATAAGGAAGACCCGTATAAGGGCTTTATTATAAATAAGGGCTCTGTAAACGGCGTTTCGGCTCACGATCCCGTTATAACAAACGAGGGACTTGTAGGCTACATAGGCGAGGTAGGGCTTACCACCTCTAAGGTTGTAACGGTGTTAAGCGCCGAGCTTACCGCAGGCGCGCTTGATAACCGTACAAGCGATTCGGGCGTGCTTTCGGGCAGCGCGGAGCTTGCAAGCGAGGGGCTTACCAAATTTTATAACCTTTCGCGTTCGTGCAATATAGCGGTGGGGGATTATGTTGTAACATCGGGCGAGGGAATATTCCCGAAAGGTCTTCTTATAGGCACGGTGCAAACAATAGGCAGCGATAAATACAATACCTCGATTTATGCAAATGTAAAGCCGTTTGCCGATATTGACGGCATCAGGGGAGTTATGGTAATAACCGAGTTTGAGGGTCAGGGCGGACTTGACCCCGAAAAAAGTAAGTAGAAACGGAGAACAAGATGCAGAATAAAAGAAAACCCGTGTGGACAAGTATAATAAGCTTTCTGCTGTTTTTCTTTTGCTTTATACTTCACTATACCGATTCGTTTGATATAAGCGTAAGGCACGCGGCACCGCTTGCGCTGGTGCCGCTGCTTGCGGCATATTCAATGTTTGCGCCTGTGGGAGCTTCGGCTGCGTTGGGGCTTATAATCGGTATATGTATGGACGGCTGTGCCGCAGGCGGCGCTGCGTGCTTTAATTCGGCGGTAATGCTTGTAATTGCGGTATCGGTATCGGTTACGGCGGAAAATCTGTTTAACCGGAACATGCGGTCGGCTTTTTTGCTTTCTGTTTTGGCAAGCCTTTTTTACTATACCGTGCGCTGGGCTGTGCTTTACGCATTTTCTGCCGGAGCGCGCAGCAGCCTTACATATCTTTTAAGCTATGCTTTTCCGAGCACGGTTTATACATCACTGTTTATTTTTCCGTTTTATTTCCTTTTTAAATATTTTGATAAGCTTAAGAATTTATAGAAGGGGGCGTAACCTTTGCCGTTTCAGAAAAAAAGTCAGGTACAGATAACCGTTTTATCCGTAATACTTATAATTGCAATACTGTTTTATACGGCGCGCATTTACTCAATACAGGTAGTAAACGCCGCCAAATATACCGATAAAAACGACGGCGCCGCCTCTGTAAGAAAGGCGGTATTAAAAGCGCCGCGCGGTGAAATTCTTGATTATTACGGCAGGCAGATCGCCGTAAACCGAGACGGGTATAACATTCTTTTTAACAAGGCGTATGTTAAGGATAATCTTAACGATGTAATTTTAACGCTCGTTAACCTGCTTGATCAAAGCGGGGCAGAGTATAAGGACGAGTTGCCTATGAGCAAGGAAGCGCCTTACGGCTTTAAGGAGGGCGAAAGCACCGATAAGCTTATTTCAAAATTAGAGCTTGCGCATTACGCAACTGCGCAAAACTGCTTTGACGCAATGGTTGAAAAATATAAGCTTGAAAAATACAATACCGAGGAACAGCGCAAAATAATGGGCGTTCGCTACGGTATGGATATTGCTGATTTTTCAATTTCATATCCCTATACCTTTGCAGAGGATATCCCCACCGAGCTTATGCGCAAAATTTCCGAATCGGGATTTATGCTTTCGGGCGTTTCGGTAGACGTTACGCCGTTCAGGGAGTACACGGATACCTCGCTTGCGGTAAATCTTATAGGCACGGTAGGTCCCATTTTTGCCGAGGATTGGGACGAATATAAAAAGAAGGGCTATTCCTACAACGATAAGGTAGGCAAAAGCGGTATTGAAAAATGGGGCGAGGAATATTTAAGAGGAACCGACGGCGAGATAACCTACCGTATCGATAACGAAGGCAATATAATCTCAAGCACGGTTACAAAGGAGCCTGTTGCGGGAAAAACCGTAATGCTTACGCTTGATAAAAAAATGCAGCGCAGCACGCAGGATTCACTTGAACGTACCGTAAAGGAACAGCAATCCAAGGGCGGAACGGCAAGAGCGGGAGCCGCAGTTGCAATTCATATAAATTCCGGCAAAATTATTTGCGCGGCAAATTACCCCACGTATGATTCGGCAACTCTCGGTCAGAATTACGATAAGCTTGTAAACGACCCTGTAAAGCCGCTTACAGACAGAGCCTTTCAGGGCGTTTACCCCATAGGCTCAACAATAAAGCCCGCCGTTGCGGTGGCGGCGCTTCAGAATAACCTTTACCGTGTGGGCGAAACCGTCAACTGCGTTATGACATATAACTATTTTAACGACTATAAGCCTAAATGTATGCATTACCACGGTCCCATAAATCTTAATAACGCGCTTGCAAAAAGCTGTAACTATTTCTTTTTTGAAATGGGCAGGCGTATAGGTGCGCTTAGACTTACCGATTATTACAAGCAGTTTGGCTTAGGCGTTGCAACCGGCGTTGAGGTGGACGACAGCAAGGGTATACTTAAACAGCCTAAATCAAACGGCAGCGGCGATACGCTCCAGTTTGCAATAGGTCAGTTAAACGCATTTACGCCGCTTCAGCTTTGCAACTATATTGCAACCCTTGCAAACGGCGGCACGCATTACCGTGCAAGCCTTATAAGCAAAATAGTATCCTACGATATAGCCACGGTTTATAACGAAGGCGAACCTGACGAAGTAAATAAGGTTGAAATATCCGAAGCTACCCTTAAAGCGGTAAAGGAAGGTATGCTCTCCGTTACAGAGGACGGTACGGGACGCGCAACTCTCGGTAATTACCCGATAAAGGTAGGCGGTAAGACCGGTACCGCGCAGGTAGAGGGCAAGGCGGATCACAGTCTTTTCGTTGTGTTTGCTCCATATGAAAATCCGGAAATTGCCATTTCGGTTGTGCTTGAAAACGGCGCTTCGGGCGCGGCGGCAGGCGGAATTGTAAAGGATATGTTAGACGCATATTTCTTCTCGAATTACAATGCCGAGGGCGCAGCGGTACCGTTTACGGTGCTTAGCTGATAATTGTTGTTTTATTTTAAAAAAAGTGTTGCATTTTTCCGCATTTTGTGTTATTATAGTTTGTACTGTGAGAATGTGTTAGGAGGTGTCACGATGCCGAACATTAAATCTGCCAAAAAGCGCGTATTGGTCAGCAAGGCTAATTACGAGCACAATAAGGCTTACCGTTCTGCTTTAAGAACTGCCGTAAAAAAGGCCGACGCTGCTATTGAAGCTAATTCCGCTGATATGGCCGAGGTCGTAACGGCTGCCGTTAAGAAGATCGATCAGGCTGCCGTTAAGGGTATCATTCATAAGAATAACGCGGCAAGAAAAAAATCCGCTTTGGTTACCCGTTTCAACAAGGTAAAGGCTTAATGACATCTTTTTAAGTTTAAACTGTAAAAGCACACGGAATGCATTTGCGTTTCGTGTGCTTTTTTATGTTAAAAAACCCGATAGAAGCGCTTAGCCTCTGTCGGGTTTTTAGTTTTATATTTATTTTTCAATAATTCCTATCGAAAGCTCCTTAAGCTGGGCGGCGTCTACTTCTGATGGCGCGCCCGACATAAGCTCGCTTGAGTTTGAAACCTTGGGGAAGGCAAGTACGTCGCGCAGATTGTCGCAGCCGCACATAAGCATTGTAAGGCGGTCAAGCCCTATTCCCATTCCGCCGTGCGGGGGAGCGCCGAAGCGGAACGCGTCGGTTAAAAATCCGAATTTGCGGTAAGCCTCTTCGTCCGAAAGACCTAACGCCTCAAACATATGCTTTTGAAGTTCAGGATCGGTTATACGTATTGAACCGCTTGAAAGCTCTATACCGTTAAGCACTAAATCGTATGCGTCGGCAAATACCTTTTCGGGGTCTGAATCAAGGTACTGTATACATTCGTCAAGCGGCTTTGTAAACGGGTGGTGCATGGCGTCCCAATTACCTGTTTCTTCGTTATATTCAAAGAACGGGAATTCGGTTATCCAAAGGAAGTTATATTTATCTGGTATTATATCAAGCCGCTTTGCAACCGTAAGACGAAGCGCGCCCAAAACCGCAAGCACGGTCTTTTTACGGTCGGCAACTATAAGCACAACGTCGCCCTTTTCGGCACCTGTGCGCTCGTATATGGCTTTCATTTCGTCCTCGGTCATAAACTTTGCGAAAGAGCAGTTCGGTTCGTCATCTACCCAGCGTATAAACGCAAGACCTTTAGCGCCTATGCCCTTAGCTTCTTCGGTAAGCTTGTCTATTTCCTTTCTTGTATAAACTCCAGCGGCGCCTTTAGCGGTAACGGCTCTTACAGTACCGCCGTTTTTAACCGTATCGGCAAATACGCCGAAACCGCAGTTTTGGGCGATATCCGAAATATCCTTTATTTTCATATCAAAGCGGGTATCGGGTTTATCGGAACCGTAGCTTTCCATTGCCTCGGTATAGGTAAGGCGCGGCAGGGGGGTGGGTACGTCTACGCCCAAAACCTCTTTGAACAGGCGCTTAACATATCCTTCCGCAACCTTAAACACGTCCTCTTTTTCAACAAACGACATTTCAACGTCTATCTGCGTAAATTCGGGCTGTCGGTCTGCGCGGAGGTCTTCGTCACGGTAACAGCGCGCGATCTGCATATAGCGGTCAAAGCCGGAAAGCATAAGCAGCTGCTTATAAAGCTGAGGGGACTGAGGCAGTGCGAAAAAGCTGCCCTTATGCACGCGGGAGGGTACAAGATAATCCCTTGCGCCTTCGGGTGTTGATTTAATAAGAGTTGGGGTTTCAATTTCAATAAACCCGTTTTCATCAAAATAATCGCGCGTAACCTTGGTTATTTTGTGACGCATCATTATGTTTTTCTGAAGAGGGGGACGGCGCAGATCAAGATATCTGTATTTAAGCCTTAATTCCTCTTTAACGCCCGTTTCGGGTAAGATTTCAAACGGGGGGGTTTCGCTTGCGCCCAAAATCAAAAGCTGTGTAACCTCAATTTCTATATCGCCTGTGGGTATTTCGGTATTAACAGAAGAACGCATACGAACCCTGCCCTTTGCCATAACAACAAACTCGCTTCTTAACTGCGCTGCCTTTTCAAATACTTCCTTTTCGGTTGTATCGTCAAAGGCAAGCTGAATTATACCGCTGCGGTCGCGCAGGTCGGCAAATATAAGTCCGCCAAGATCGCGCTGACGCTGTATCCAGCCGGCTACAACAACCTCTTCGCCTATTTTTTCCTTAGTCAGCGTACCGCAATAGTCGGTGCGCTTCATACCGTTCATTCTGTCAAGCTTCAATTAAAAACACTCCCCAAATTTAAACAGCGGTCTTTAAGACCGCCGAAAAAAGTCTTTTATTTTAATATACTATCCGCAAGCTCATCTAACGCGGCGGCGTGTACGGCGCTTAAAAGACTGCCCGAAATATCCGAAAGGGCAACCTCGATTTCCTCGCCGCTTTGCATATTCTTTAATTTGGCACAGCCCGTTTCACATTCGTTATCGCCCAAAACCATAGTAAAGCGCGAGCCTGTTTTGTCGGCATATTTCATTTGCGCTTTAAGCCCTCTGCCGCAAATATCGGTGTTGACCTTAAAGCCGTCCTCGCGCAAGGCGGCGCAAAGCTCGGCAGCCTTAAGCTGCGCGTTATTGCCCATAGCCGCTATAAAGAGGTCGCAGTATGCGGGCTTCGGCAGTTCGGTTTTCTGCGCTTCAAGCAACAGCATAATGCGCTCAATTCCCATAGCAAAGCCGAGTGAGGGAACGTTCGGTCCCCCCATTTGGGAAATAAGCCCGTCGTAACGACCGCCGCCGCATACGGTAGACTGCGCGCCGATATCGCCCGAAACAAACTCAAACACGGTACGGGTGTAATAATCAAGCCCTCTTACTATATGCGGATTAACTGTAAATTCAACCCCTGCCGCCTTAAGAAAGCTTTTTACGGCTTCAAAATGCTCGCGGCAGTCGCTGCAAAGATAATCTGTTACAACAGGCGCGTCTGCGGCAATTTTTTTGCAAACAGGGGATTTGCAGTCGAGTATGCGCATAGGGTTGCGATAAAGCCTGTCCTTACAGGTGTCGCACAGCTCGTCTGTGTGCTGCTCAAAATAAGCCTTCAGCGCCGCAATATAATCTTTACGGCATTCGGGGCAGCCAATCGAATTTATTTCAAGCGATATTTTTTCAATTCCCACCGAGCAAAGCACCTGACGAGCCAAGGCAATAATCTCGGCGTCCGCGTTCGGTGCGGCGGCGCCTATACATTCAACGCCGAACTGGTGAAATTCACGAAGTCTTCCTGCCTGCGGCTTTTCATAGCGGTAGCAGCCGCCTACGTATGCCGCCTTAACAGGCAATGCGCCGTTTACAAGGCCGTTTTCTATTGCGCTTCTTATAACTCCGGCGGTAAATTCGGGGCGAAGCGTAACAGAGCGCCCGCCCTTATCGTCAAAGGTATACATTTCCTTTTGAACCACGTCGGTAGTATCGCCCACGCTGCGCAGAAACACCTCGGTGTGTTCAAAAACAGGCACGCGTATTTCGTTAAAGCCGAAAAGACGCGCGGTTTCAAGCATTTTATTTTCAACAAACTGCCATTTATAGCTGTCGCCCGGCAGAACGTCGTTAGTGCCCTTTACGGCACGGTTTATTTCAGACATACGAAAAAACTCCGGTAAAATTACTTATTGTTTTTTAAGATCTCGCGCCAGTCAAGGTCGCCGCGTTCAAGACCGTGAATAAGCATTTCGGCAGTGGCAATATTTGTGGCAACCGGAATGTTGTGAACGTCGCAAAGGCGCAGAAGCGCGCGCTCGTCAGGCTCGTTGGGCTTCGGGTTTAACGGGTCGCGGAATAAAAGTAAAAGATCTATTTCATCACAGCCGATTCGCGAGGCTATTTGCTGAGCGCCGCCCTGCGAGCCGCCCAAAAATCTTACAATATTAAGACCTGTAGCCTCGGAAACGGTTTTACCCGTTGCCCCCGTTGCAACAAGATTATATCTGCTTAAAATGCCGCAGTAAGCTATGCAGAACTGCACCATAAGCTCCTTTTTTGCGTCGTGTGCAATTAAAGCGATTGTCATAATTAAAATCCTTTCATATTTTTTTTGGCTTCGGAAGCAGCGTATGCTCGCCGCAAAGCCGCTTTGCCGTTCGGTAAAAAGCCGCCGCAGGCTTGCCGCGCGGTTTTATTTTGTGCGTTACGGAAATAACGGCAAGCTCCTCGCTGTGCGGTATAACGCCGACCAGCTGTAATCCAGAACCGTCTATAATATCATCAATATTGCGGTGAAGATTTCTTTTTACAAGACTGTATGTAAAATTATTTATAATAAGCCTTGACGGGCAGGATATCTCGTTAAGCCTTGAGCTTACCGCAGCCGCGTCCCTTACCGAAACGGGATCGGGCACCGCAACCGTTAAAAACAGCGTTTCTTTCGGCAAACAGCCGTAAAGCGAAAAGTCCATTCCCGCAGGAAAATCGAAAATGACCGTATCGTAAAGAGCGGCGGCATTTTCGGCAAAAACAGAAAATGCAAACGCGTCTATTTTGCCTATTTGAGCAGGGGCGGGAATAAGGTACAGCCCGTTTGCACCGTCCACCTTATAAACCGCGTCGTCGATTTCCTTGCCCATAAGTATGTCAGATAAATCAAACACCGCCGATTTATCAACGCCGAGCATCAGATCAAGGCAACGCAGCCCCTCGTCCATATCAACAAGAAGCACCTTTTTATTAAGCTTTAAAAAAGCGTATGCAAGACCTACCGAAACGGTTGATTTACCGACGCCGCCTTTACCTGAGGTAACGGCAAAAACCTGACTCATATATCAGAACCCTCACCAAGATTTTTCTTCTTAACATTTTATCACAAGCTTATATTTTTGTCAAATTATATCTTGCAAAAATCTTTATATAATTATTTCCTTTAACGGATCAAAACCTAATTTTTCGGCAAAATCATATGCTTTTTTCTGCATTTCCGTATTGCTAAGTTCGGTGGAGCGGTGTGCGTCGCACCCGATTATAACGTCGTTGCCCGTTTGCTTTGCAAGCTTAAAAAACCGATTTGAGGGATAATATCTTCCGTCCTCAAGCCCTAACATATTTACTTCAAGCGGAATATTCATTTTTTTAAGTTCATTGCAAAGCCTTGTCATTTCCTTTTCGTAAACGGCGGTATCGCCCGTAAAATTAAATACGTCGGGGTGCGCTAAATATTTAAAGGCGCCGGTTTTAAGTCCCTCTGTAACCTGATCTGTATACCGCCTTAAAAGCTCAGGCTCGCTGTGAGGCGCGCCCACGTAAATGCCGTATTCCTCGCTGTCTAAAAAGTGCTGACCCATTATCATATAATCAACGCCGTAATCTCTGCAAAAATTCTGCAATTTATGAAATATATCGGGAAAATACTCTGCTTCAAGGCCGACGTAAATTTTAATATCGTTTTTATATTCCTGGGCAAGTTTTTTAATACAGCTTACATATTCGGGCGCTTCGTGGGTTCTCATTCTCATTCCCGAAACAAAGCCGCCCTTATAAAACTGGGGAGCGTGGTCGGAAAAGCCGAGAATCTTCATTCCCGCCTTAATTGCGTTTTCAATGTATTCGCGTTCGCTGCCCGTGGCGTGATTGCAGCGGCGCGTATGGGTGTGGTAATTTGCAAGCATCAAATCTTCCTTTCGTTTTAATTTTAATTTTAATTCATAAGGCTTTGGTTGTCAATAACTATAAAGCTCTTTTTATTTGACAATTCAAATCAGTAATGTTATGATAATCATGGTGATCATATGTTAATAAGAAAAGCTGACGAAAACGATATAAAAGAAATAAACGAAATATATGACCGCGTTTTGGAAAGGGAGGAAAGGGGAGAAATCTCTACCGGCTGGATAAGGGGAGTATACCCGACCGAAAAGACCGTGCGCGAGGCGTTTGACGCCGGCGAGCTTTTTGCGGCATTCGATAACGGCAGGGCTGTTGCCTCCGCAAGGATAAACCGCGTTCAGGTTCCCGAATATGCAAACGCCGCTTGGAAATATAACGCGCCAGACGACCGCGTTATGGTTTTACATACCTTAGCGGTAGATCCTATGTGCGCGGGAAAGGGAATAGGCAGCGGCTTTGTTAAATTTTACGAGGATTATGCCGCCGAAAATAACTGCCCTTATTTAAGAATGGATACCAACGAACGCAACACGGCTGCACGCAGGCTTTATAATAAGCTCGGCTACCGCGAGGCGGATATTGTACCCTGCGATTTTAACGGAATACGTGGCGTAAGGCTTGTTTGCCTTGAAAAAAGCTTTAATTAACAATTTACAAAGCTTTTGTTTACTGATATAATGTGTTAGAGGTGCAATATGGACTGTTATATAAATCCGGCGGCTTTGACCACCGTTTTTACCGTACCGACAGACGTGGCGGACAAGCACTTAAAGCTTGCGCGTGGCGAGCATATTAAGGTGCTGCTTTACATAATGAGGAATATGGGCAAAAACCCCGCGGACGAAGAGATTGCCGCCGCCTGCGACATTACGGCTTACGAGGTTGAAGAGGCGCTTATTTATTGGCGCGAAAGCGGAATATTGCTTGCCGTAAACGAAGAAAAAAAGGTGATGCCCTCAAAGAAAGCCGCCGTTATAAAAAACGAAAAGCCCACGCGAAACGATGTTGCGCGCCGCGGAGCTGAGGACGGCAGAATAAAGTATCTTTTGCAGGAAACACAGCTAAGGCTCGGACGCAACCTTAAAACAAACGAAACAAGTACGCTTGTGTGGCTTTATGACGATCAAGGTCTTGATGTTTCGCTGATACTTTTAATAGTACAGTACGCCGCCGCGCACAACAAGGCGAATATGCGGTTTATTCAGTCAACCGCGGTGGATTGGGTAAACAGGGGCATAGACTCGCTTACCTTAGCGGACGAGGAGTTAAGAAATATGGCGCTCAGGGAAGAGGCGTGGAGCGTTGTGCGAAAGGCATTCGGTTTTGAAAGACGAAAGCCGAGCCCAAAGGAAGAAAAGCTTTCTTTTATGTGGGTGAACGAATGGAAAATGTCCGATAAAATGCTTACGGCGGCATATAATGCCTGCGTAGACGAAAAATCAAAATTTTATATGCCGTATGTTGCGAAAATAATAGAGAGCTGGCACGAAAAGGGCTATAAAACACCCGAAGATATAAAGCCGAAGGAAAAAACGGAAAAGCAATCGGATTTTGCGGCATACGATATAGACCTGTTTGAAAAAATGCTTAATTCAAAGGATTGAGTGGCTGTATATGATAACAAAAGAGGAAATTTACAAAAAAGCTTTTGAGAAAAAAAAGAAAGCGCTTAAAGAAAAAACCGCACGGCGCGATATGCTGCTTGCCGCGGCTTACAGCGCACAGCCGCGGTTTCGCGATATCGACCGCGAGCTTTCTTCAATCGGTGCAAAGGCGGCGATTGAGGCGCTTTCCGGCGGAAACGTAACGGAGCTTAAACGTCAATCGGAAGCGCTTGCAAACGAAAAAAAGGCGTTGCTTGATAAATACGGCGTTAAGGATATAGAGTACGACTGCTCCGTTTGTAACGATACGGGCTATGTAAACGGCAAAATATGCGGCTGCGTTAAAAAGATTGCTTCATTTCTTATAACAGAAGAGCTTTTGCACGAAATGCCGATAGACAGATCGCGCTTTGATAATTTCGGCCTTAAATATTATCCCGATAAAGACGGCGCGGACGGCAACCCGCGCCGAAGAATGACCGCCGTGCTGAAAGTCTGCCGCGAGTATGCGTTAAAATTCGATCCCGCAAATTCGCCTAATTTGCTTTTTATGGGCAATACGGGGCTCGGAAAGACACACCTTACCTTAGCCGTTGCGGCTGAAATAATAGACAAAGGCTTTATCCCCGTATACGGCGCGGCGGAAAATCTTTTTTCGCTTATAGAAAAAGAAAAGTTTTCGGGCGAAAACCGCGGCGCTTACGACGCTATGATAAAAAGTGATCTGCTTATAATAGACGATTTAGGTGCGGAAATGGCAACCGCGTTTACAAAATCGGCGCTTTACAATCTTATAAACACACGCCTTTTATCTGGCAGACCTACAATAATTAACACAAACCTTACTATGAAGGAAATTGAAGCGCGTTATACCGCGCGCATTTCTTCAAGGCTTATAGGCAATTTCGAGGCGTATAAGTTTATAGGCGCGGATATAAGGCAGCAAAAGGCGCTTGAAAAGATAGGCAAATAAGGAGCAATTGAGTTTTGAGTATAAAAAAATATGCCGCCGGCAATTATGATGTTGCGGTTATAGGCGGCGGTCACGCAGGCATTGAGGCGGCGCTTGCCTCAGCGAGACTTGGCAGTAAAACCGTAATGTTTACAATAAGCGCAGACTGGATAGGCAATATGCCCTGCAATCCTTCGATAGGCGGAACGGCTAAAGGTCATTTGGTAAGAGAGCTTGACGCACTCGGCGGCGAAATGGGCAAGGCGGCGGACGAAAATACTCTTCAAAGCCGTATGCTTAACTTAGGAAAAGGCCCCGCCGTTCATTCGCTGCGCGCACAGATAGACAGGCGCGCATACAGCGGCTATATGAAGCACGCCGTAGAAAAACAGAGCGGTCTTGACGTTAAGCAGTGCGAAATAACCGATATTTACAAAGAAGACGGCGTTTGGCACTGTATAACCAAATTGGGCGCGGATTTTTCCTGCAAGGCAGTAGTACTGGCAACGGGCACGTTTTTAGGCGGCAGGGTATATGTGGGCGAGGTAAACTACCCGTCGGGACCGGACGGAAATTTCCCCGCAACAGAGCTGGCAGAAGCGCTTAAAAGGCTCGGACTGCCGCTTCGCCGCTTTAAAACCGGCACGCCTGCGCGCGTTGCTCGTGACAGCATAGATTTTTCACAGCTTGAGGTGCAGGAGGGCGACAGCCGCACAGTACCGTTCAGCTATTCCACAAAAAAGCCGATAAAAAACACGGTTGTTTGCCATATATCCTACACTAACGACGAAACAAAGCGCGTTATACTTGAAAATATAAACCGTTCGCCGCTTTATGCAGGCGTTATAGAGGGTGTGGGACCGCGGTATTGCCCAAGCATTGAGGACAAAATTGTTCGTTTTGCAGATAAAAAGCGCCACCAGTTTTTTATAGAGCCGTGCGGAATAAATACCGAGGAAATGTATTTGCAGGGGCTTTCTTCTTCATTGCCTGAGGAGGTTCAGCAAAAGCTTTACAAAACCGTACCGTGCCTTAAAAACGTTAAAATGATACGCAACGCGTATGCTATTGAATATGATTGCGTTGATCCGCTTGCTATGAGGGCTACGCTTGAAATGAAGGATTTTCCTTATCTTTACGGCGCAGGGCAGTTCAACGGCTCTTCGGGTTATGAAGAGGCGGCGGCGCAGGGCCTTATTGCAGGCATAAACGCCGCGCTTAAGGTGCAGGGAAAGGAGCCGCTTGTGCTTTCACGCGCCTCGTCTTACATAGGAACACTTATAGACGATCTTGTTACAAAGGGCTGCTCCGATCCGTACAGAATGATGACCTCAAGAAGCGAATACCGCCTGCTTTTAAGGCAGGATAACGCAGACGAGCGCTTAATGCCGACAGGGTACAGCTTAGGGCTTATAAGCGGCGAAGAATATGAGGAATTCCTTTTGCGCAGGGAGCAAAAGGAAAATGAAATAAAGCGTGTAAAAAACACGTTTATCGCACCGTCGGACGGGCTTAATATGTGCTTAGAGCAGGCGGGAACCGCGCCGATGACAACGGGTATGCGGCTTTCGGATTTAATAAAGCGACCGCAGGTAAGCTACGAAATGTTAGCGCCGTTTGATAAAGACAGACCCGCGCTTGATTACAGCGTTAAGGAAAAGGTTGAAACCGAAATAAAGTATGAGGGCTATATAACACGCCAGCAGGCGCAGGTAAACGAAATGCTAAGGCTTGAAAACCGCACTATACCCGAAAATATCGATTACGGCGCTGTTTACGGCTTAAGGCTTGAGGCGGTGGAAAAGCTTAATAAGGTAAGACCGGAAAATATCGGGCAGGCTTCGCGCATATCGGGTGTAAGCCCCGCAGATGTTTCGGTTTTGCTTATATACCTTTCTAAATAACCGAAAAAATAAAGGGAAACGTTATGAAAGCTTAGCGTTTCCCTTTATTTCTATAAAATCAGCATTGCGTCGCCAAAGCTGAAAAAGCGGTATTTTTCGTTTACGGCGGTTTTGTAGGCGTTCATAACATTGTCGTATCCGGCAAAGGCGGAAACAAGCATTATAAGCGTGCTTTCGGGCAGATGAAAGTTTGTTATAAGCCCGTCCATACACTTAAATTCAAAACCGGGGTAAATGAAAATATCGGTATCGCCAGAACATTCCTTTATTTCCCCGTATTTTAAGGCGCAGCTTTCAACCGTTCGGCAGGAGGTTGTTCCCACACATATTACCCTGCCGCCGTTTTTCTTTGTTTCGTTAATGGTTTTCGCCGCGCTTTCCGGTATGTAAAAATGCTCTGTGTGCATTTTGTGCTTTGTTACGTCGTCTACCTTAACGGGGCGGAATGTGCCAAGCCCCACGTGCAGCGTAACGTATGCCGTATTAACGCCCATTGCCTTAATTTCTTCAAGCATTTCGTTTGTAAAGTGCAGCCCCGCGGTGGGCGCCGCGGCAGAGCCTGCTTCCTTTGAATAAACGGTCTGGTAACGCTCTTTATCCTTTAGCTTTTCTTTAATATAAGGTGGCAGCGGCATTTGACCCACTTCGTCAAGCACTGCAAAGAAATTTTCATCGCAGGCAAATTCTATCATACGGTTGCCGTCCTCTAAAACGTCCGTAACGGTGGCTGAAAGCTTATCGGAAAATTTAAACCTGTAACCTGTTTTCGCTTTTTTGCCGGGGCCTGCCAGACACTCCCAAAGCTTGTTGCCGTGCTGGCGCAAAAGCACAAATTCCACAACCGCGCCCGTATCCTCGCGTACGCCGTAAAGACGGGCGGGGAGAACGCGCGTATCGTTAAGTACAAGGCAGTCGCCCGGCTTTAAAAAGTCCGGAAGATCGTAAAAATGCTTGTGCTTGATATCTCCGCCCGTGCGCGGTAAAAACATCAGCCTTGAAGAATTGCGCGGCTCTACGGGCGTTTGCGCTATAAGCTCTTCGGGAAGATCGTAATAAAAATCGCTTGTTTTCATCATATGTTAATTAACTTCTCTCTGCCGTGTGCATAAAATAAATTGACAAATAATATTTACAATGCTAATATTATATTGCAACTTTAAAAATATATCAAGTATGAAATTGCAATTACACCCTTTGAAAGGAATGTTTTTATAATGAAAAAATATAATGTGGGTATTATCGGCGCTACGGGAATGGTAGGTCAGCGCTTTGCGCTTTTATTGCACGACCACCCGTGGTTTAACGTAACGGCGCTTGCGGCAAGCAGCAATTCCGCCGATAAAACCTATAAAGAAGCCATAGGCAGCCGCTGGGCTATGAAGGAGCCTATACCTGAAGCCTTAAAGGATATGACGGTGCTTGACGCCGAGCGCGATATAGATAAAATAGCCGGTCTTGTTGATTTTTGCTTTTGCGCGGTTAATATGAAAAAGGACGAAATCAAAGCGCTTGAAGAAAGCTATGCCAAGCACGAGTGCCCCATTGTTTCAAATAACAGCGCGCACCGCTTTACGCCCGACGTGCCTATGGTCATACCCGAAATCAATTCTGACCATATAGCGGTAATAGATTCACAGCGCAAGCGCCTCGGCACAAAGCGCGGTTTTATAGCGGTAAAATCCAACTGCTCGCTTCAAAGCTATGTTCCGGCTCTTTATCCGCTTGACGAGAAATTCGGCATAGATAAGGTTTTGGTATCTACCTATCAGGCAATTTCCGGCGCAGGCAAAACATTTGAACGCTGGCCCGAAATGATAGATAACGTTATACCGTATATAGGCGGCGAAGAGGAAAAGAGCGAAAAGGAACCGCTTAAAATATGGGGTAAATTGGAAAACGGTGAGATAGTGCCGGCGGCAAGCCCCAAATTTACGGCTCAGTGCATACGCGTGCCCGTATCGGACGGTCATTTGGCTTCGGTTTTTGTTGATTTTAAAAAGAAGCCCTCGAAAGAAGAAATACTTGAAATATGGAAAAACTATTCGGGCGAGCCGCAAAAGCTTGGGCTTCCGCACGCTCCTAAGCAGTTTTTGCATTATTATACCGAGGACGATATGCCCCAAACCAAGCTTTGCCGCGACCTTGAGGGCGGTATGGCGATTTCCGTAGGCAGACTGCGCGAGGATACTCAGTACGATTATAAATTCGTTTGCGTTTCGCACAACACCTTAAGGGGTGCGGCAGGCGGCGCGGTATTGCTTGCCGAGTTACTTTGTGCTAAGGGATATATGGATTAACATATAATTTATGGGAGTGATCTTTTATGAAAAAAAGAGTTTTCACCGGCGCGGCAACGGCACTCATAACACCGATGAACAAGGACGGCAGCGTTAATTTCGAGCGCCTTTTTTCATTGGTAGACGAGCAGGTAAGGGGCGGTATAGACGCGCTTGTTATCTGCGGAACCACAGGCGAAAAATCGACGCTTAATTATGAAGAACACGTAAGGGTTATAGAAACAGCCGCAAAGGCAAACGCAGGCAGGGTTCCACTTATAGCAGGTACCGGCAGTAACGATACCGTATATTCCGCGGGGCTTTGCGAGGACGCCGAAAAAGCCGGCGCAGACGCGTTTTTAATGGTTACTCCGTATTATAATAAAACCTCGCAGCGGGGGCTTATTGCACACTATAACTACATTGCGGACCGCGTGAACAAGCCTATAATACTTTACAACGTTCCTTCAAGAACCGGCGTTGCAATAAAGCCCGAAACGTATAAGGAGCTTGCAAAGCACCCGAATATAGTTGCCACTAAGGAGGCTAACGGCGACCTTTCGGCGGTTGCAAAAACACGTTATCTTTGCGGCGATGAGCTTGATATTTATTCGGGCAACGACGATCAGGCGGTTCCGATTATGTCGCTTGGCGGAATAGGCGTAATTTCGGTCCTTTCAAACTTTTTGCCCGATGTTATGCATAAAATGTGCGCGGGTTATTTAAGCGGCAATACAAAATCCGCCGCAGATATGCAAATTAAGTATACGGGGCTTATGAACGCGCTGTTCAGCGATGTAAACCCGATTCCGGTTAAGGCAGCAATGGATATTTTGGGGCTCGGCGCCGGTCCGTGCAGACTGCCGCTTTATCCTATGGAGGAAAAGGCTCTTGAAAACCTTAAGCTTAAGCTTAAAGAATGCGGACTGATTTAATAAAAACAATTCGGAAGTGAAAAAATGATTAAAGCAATACTTTGCGGAGCATCGGGTAAAATGGGCGGCTTTGTAGCCGCCGCCGCCGAAAGCGACGGGGAGATACAGATAGTCGCAGGGGTGGATAAATATAATAACGGTGAGAAATTTCCCATATTTTCGGATTTTTATGATATAAACGTAAAAGCCGATATTATAATTGATTTTTCAAATGCGACGCTGCTTGACGGCTTGCTTGACTATGCGCTTAAAAACAATATGCCTGCGGTTATAGCAACCACGGGCTACGATAACGCGCAGATAGAAAAAATTAAAGCCGCCGCAAAAAAGATACCCGTTTTTTTCACCTTTAATATGTCGGTGGGCGTTAATTTAGTGGCAAGCCTTGCAAAAAAAGCCGCCGCCGTTTTGGGCGACAGCTTTGATATTGAAATTGTAGAAGCGCACCATAATCAGAAAATCGACGCTCCGTCGGGTACGGCGATAATGCTTGCAAACTCGGTGAACTCCGTTTTCGGCGATACGCTTAATTACGAATACGATCGTCATTCCGTAAGGCGCAAGCGCCCTAAAAACGAAATAGGTATTCATTCGGTTCGCGGCGGCACTATCGTAGGGGAGCACGAGGTAATATTCGCCGGTCACGACGAGGTTATAAAGATCTGCCACTCGGCACAGTCGCGCGAGGTTTTTGCCGTGGGCGCGGTGCGGGCTGCAAAGTTTCTTTACGGCAAAGCGCCCGGTCTTTACGATATGAACAGCATAATGAATATTGAATAGGCAATATAACGGACAAATTTTCCGCTAATGTAAGCATTATATTGCCTGAACATAAAAAGGATTGAGTACCGTAAAACAGAACTCAATCCTTTTTGTTACCGCAATAAAATACGGCAATAGCATAAATAATAACAATTACTCAGCCTGATTTTCTTCTTCTTTCATTTTTGCAAAGCACTCGCTGCAATATACCGGTCTGTCGTCACGCGGAACAAACGGTACCTTTGCAACTCCGCCGCATGCAGCACATACTGCTTCGTGCATTTCTCTCGGTGCTCTTCCGGCATTTTTGCGCTTATCGCGGCAAGCCTTGCAGCGCTGAGGTTCGTTTACAAAGCCCTTGGACTCGTAAAACTCCTGCTCTCTTGCAGTGAATACGAACTCCTCGCCGCAATCTTTGCAAACCAACGTCTTGTCTTCAAACATTTTTTTTACCTCTCTTGGTTGTTTTATTCGCCCCGGACGGAATCGCACCGACATCTTTGGAAACAATGTTCTGCTTATTAAACTACATGGGCATATACAGCGCCTTTCGGCGTTTAGCTGCTTTTTAATTTTTTCCTTATTCTTATAAGCGCGTTGTTAACGGATTTTTCGCTTATATTAAGCTCGCGTGCGATCTCTATGTATTTTTTGCCTGATAAAAAAAGCTGTAACACGCTGTATTCAAGACCGGAAAGCTCAAGCTTGATACTGTTTTCAAGGCTTTTGTAGCTTTCACGGTCGAAAAAGATTTTTTCGGGGCTGTTGCAATCGGGTATTTCAAAACCGTCCATAGGTGCTAAAAGCTCGTTCGGTATATCCTTAGCGCGGCTGCCGTGCTTAATACCCGAATAAACCGAGCGCTTAATGCAAAGCAGAGCAAAGGTATTAAACGAAGACCTTTTACCGTCGAAATTCTTTACCGCAGAGTAGAGCGCGTATGTAGCCTCCTGTACGGCGTCCTCCATTTCGGATTCGGAACAGTTCTTTTTAACAAAAAACAGAATTTTCGGAAGATAACGGTCTATAATAACCTGCAAAAGCTCAATACTTCCGCCGTTGATAAGCGAAACTATTTCTTCATCTGACAATATTTCGTAATTTTCGACAAAAGTATTACTCATTGCTTTCACTTCATAGTTGTTTATGCACTTATGATACCTTATTACCGTTTGAATGTCAAGTAAAATATTTATTATAATATGAATTTTGGCAATTTATGAAAAACCGTGCGGCTTTTTAAGCAATAAAGTATTACAGTTTTTTAACAATTATTGAAAAATTATTTTATTTGCGTATAATAGAGGTTACTATTATTTTGAATTACGGGGAGTAAAAATGAATTCTAAGCTTAAAAAAATATTTTTAATATCTTTGGCGGCGCTTATTGCTTTTTCTTCCGCCGCCTGCAAAAAATCCGTAAAGGTAGACAACGTTTCTTCAGAACCGGTAATTTCTTCAAAGCCCGCGGTATCCGAAGAAGCTCCGGTCGATAACGGAATAAGGCTTGTTATATCGTCGCCGCAAAAGAATACCGATTATGTAACGGAGCCCGATTATACCTTCTTCGGCACATCTGACCCCGCTGAGCCGCTTACTGTCAACGGCACAGCTGTTGAACGCGGTGAAGACGGCATATTTGCTTATTCCGTAAAGCTTAACGTAGGAAATAATGTATTTAATTTTGAACACAAGGGCGAAACGCATACATATACCGTTAATTACCGTTATGTAATTATTAAGGAATACACTCCGTCCGGCGCGCAGACCTATCCGAGCGGCTCAACGATCGTTGTAAACGTAAACGCACGCAGGGGAAGCACGGTTACAGCCGCATTTAACGGCGAAACAATAACGCTTACACCCGAAAAGGATACCGGCGAAAACAAAACCGATTTTATAGGCTATAACGGCGTTATAAGGCTTCCTTCCGACAATGCGCAGGATCTTAACCTTGGAAAAATCACCTATAAAGCGGTACATAACGGTAAAACGGAAAGCTTTTCTTCGGGTAAGATTATCTGCAAAAAAAGCGACGTTATTGTGGATTACGACCACAACGCAACCCCGAACGGCGGAAGATATATGAACGTAGGGTCGGGCTATATTGCCGAAATTGTGGAATACAATGCCGAAACCTTTGACGGCAACGTATCTGACGCAAGCTTAAAGGACGGATCTGTTGACTGGTCGAGACCCACTAACAATTATCTGCCAAAGGGTACGCTTGACTATTGCTCAACAAGTCTTATAAGCTATAAGGAAACCAATTATGTTACCCTGCGTGCCGGATATCGCGTATATCTTGAACGCAAGGATAAGCCGCATACCGAATTAAAGCCGGTTGTTCGCCGCTATGTGGGTTCACTGCCCGATCATAACGAGATCAAGGTTGCTGATTTTTCTGAGGACGGCTCGCACACGCGCCTTACTCTTGACGCGCTTTGGAAAGCACCGTTTTATTTGGATATTCTGCCTCAAAGCTATACAAATCCCGCAAAGCAGGATTACAGAATAACGCAGGCGACCTATAATTATATTGATATTACATTCTGCTATGCCACTTCGTTTGAGGGTGAAATTACGGTGCCCGAAAGCAATCCCTTGTTTAAATCGGCAGAGGTAATTCAGAATTACACCGCCGACGGCTCGGCAACGCGGGATTTCACATTAAGGCTTCATCTTAAAAAACAGGGCGCGTTTTATGGTTGGGATTCTTATTATAATGAAAATAATCAGCTTGTTTTTGAATTTTTAAATCCCAAAGCCGTAACCGCCGACGCTTCCAACGAATACGGCGTAAACCTGAACGGCGCTAAGATACTTATAGACGTAGGCCACGGCGGTAAGGATTCGGGCGCGATAGGCTTCGGTCTTTATGAAAGCCATGCAAATTTGACCCTTGCCTTTAAAATTAAAGCCGAGCTTGAAAAGATGGGCGCCGAGGTACATATGACACGCACCGGCGATACCACAAGCTCTACCGATGATAAGTTGCAAATGATCAGAAGAATTAAGCCCGATTATTGCATTGCGGTGCATCATAATTCGAACAACAGCTCATCTCCGCACGGCTTCGGCTCGTATTATTCAACGCCTTATTCCAAAAAAGCGGCTGAATATGTGCTTGCCCAAACCCGCGGCACAGGCATATACGATAATTCAAAGGAAATATTCAAGTGGCATTATTATTTTATGGCGCGTTCCTCGGTTTGCCCGGTTGTGCTTACGGAAAACGGTTTTATTTCCAATCCTACCGATTTTGAGTCTATAAAGGACGACGGAAAGAACACTTTAAAGGCTAAGGCTATTGCAAGAGGAATTGCAGATTATTTTAACTCGATACAATAATATAGGCACCGCCCGTAATATACGGGCGGCTCATTTTGTGATAAAGGAAAGAAAAAATGACGGAAAACACATTTTTAAAAGGTAAAATTTTACCGCCGCTTATAAAATTTGCGTTTCCGCTTATGCTTTCGCAGCTGCTGCAGGCGCTGTACGGTGCGGTTGACCTTATAGTGGTGGGGCATTATGCCACCACCGCGGATTTTTCCGCGGTTTCAACAGGCAGTCAGTTAATGCAGGGTATAACGGGAATAATTATCGGTCTTACAACCGGAGTTACCGTGCTTATAGGGCAGGCGGTAGGAGCGGGAGATAATAACCGCGCCGGCGCGGTTTCCGCAGGAATGATAAAGCTGCTTTTAGTAATATCGGTTTTGTTTTCGGCGGTGCTGCTGCTTTTGGCACCGCAGGCTCTTTCACTTATGAAAATACCTGCCGCGGCTGCTGCTCCTGCTGCCGATTATGTAAGAATATGCGGCGCGGGAACACTGTTCATTTCGGCATACAATGCAATAAGCGGACTGTTCAGGGGCGTGGGAAACTCTAAAATGCCGCTTGTTTTTATAGCGGTAGCCTGTATTTTTAACATAATAGGCGACCTGATACTTGTGGGCGGCTTCGGTATGGGCGCCGCCGGCGCTGCTTATGCTACCGTTTTTGCCCAGGCGGTAAGCGTTTTGTTTTCGGTTATATATATTGCAAGGGGCGGCTTGCCCTTTAAAATAACAAAAGCCTGCTTTAAGGATAGGGGCAGCGTTAAAAGCATTTTAAAAACAGGCACGCCGATAGCGTTACAGGATTTTTTAACGCGTATATCCTTTCTTATATTAACCGCTATTTTAAATTCTTTGGGGCTTGTGGCTTCTGCAAGTATAGGTATATCCGAAAAGCTGTTTGTCTTCCTTTCAATAATTCCTATTTCGTTTATGTCTGCCTTATCTGCGTTTGTTGCGCAAAACACGGGCGCAAGGCAGCCCGAACGCGCAATTTCCGCGCTTAAAATTTCTACCGTAATTTCGTTTATGTGCGGTATCGCCGTATTCTGCGCAACATTTTTCTTTCCTGAGGTTTTGGCGGCGGCATTTGAAAAAAATCCCGATGTTATAGCCGCGGCGGCGCGCTATCAGCGCGGCTGTGCGGCGGAGCATTTGCTTATAAGCATATATTTTTGCCAGTTGGGATATTTTAACGGACTCGGCAAAACAACCTTTGTTATGATAGAGGGAATTTTCACTGCGTTTGCGGTGCGTATACCGCTTTCCTATATATTAAGCCGCGGCGAAAGCCCGAACCTTACAAAAATCGGTCTTGCCGTGCCTGCTTCCGCACTTGTATGCCTTATAATGTGCTGCGGGTATATGGTATATTTAAGGCGAAGGGGTATTGACAGGAAAAAGGTATAGGCATATAATTAACTTGCTATGAAAAATTACGATTTTTACGAATTTGCAGTTAATACCGCAAAAGGCTCAAGGCTTAAATATGAATTGAATTATATACAGCACGGAAATACCTCGTGCCTGCTGCACTGTATTGCCGTGGCGTATTTTTGCTATGTTTTTGCCGAACGCTTTAAGTTTTTAAAGCTGCACGAAAGAGATTTGCTTCGCGGAGCGCTTTTGCACGATTATTTTTTGTACGACTGGCATATACCCAATAAAAGCCGGCCTATGCACGGGCGCTACCACCCGAAGGCCGCCTGCAAAAATGCCGAGGAGGACTTTAACCTTACCGACATTGAAAGAGATATAATAAAAAAGCATATGTTTCCTTTAACCCTTACTCCTCCCAAATACCGTGAAAGCGTGCTGGTGTGCCTTGTGGACAAGGTCTGCTCTGTTTATGAGATATTTAAGAAAAACGCATACGGCGGCGGTACGGTTAATAAGGTATTTAAAAAAATAGGAGACGCATACAAATGAAATATATTAAAGAACCGGAAAAGCAAATACCGGTTTTAAGCGAATATGATACATTTGTGGCAGGCGGGGGAATTGCCGGTATTTCAGCGGCGCTTGCCGCCGCCAGGAACGGCGCTAAGGTATTGCTTGCGGAACGCGAGTTTTTGCTCGGCGGTCTTGCAACGTTAGGTCTTGTAACCATATATCTTCCGTTGTGCGACGGGCTCGGACGGCAGGTGAGCTTCGGTATTGCAGAGGAGCTTTTGCGCCTTTCGGTAAAGCATGGGTATGAGGGTAAGTATTGTCCGTGCTGGCTTGAAAACGGAACAAAAGACGAACGCCGAAAAAAACGTTTTGAGGTGCAGTTTAACCCATATGTATTCGGTATTGAGGCAGAACAGCTTTTAAGGGCAAACGGCGTTGATCTTTTATACGGCACCTCGGTGTGCGGTACAATAACGGAAAACAGCAGGATAGCATATGTGATTTTGGAAAACAAATCCGGACGAAACGCCGTAAGGGTTAAGAATGTTATTGACGCAACGGGCGACGCCGATATAGCCATGCAAAGCGGGGAAGCTACCGTATTATTTAAACAGGGGAATGTGCCCGCATCCTGGTGCTATGTTACCGAAAACGGAAAATTCGAGCTTAAGCCAATCGGATTTTGCGATATACCGGATTCACAGAAAACTAAGGAACAGCTGAAAAACGATAAAGCTTCTATGCGTTTTTCAGGGCTTGACGCGTCAGAGCTTACACGGCTTATGCTGTATTCGCGTAAGACCTTGCTTAATGAATTTTTAAAAAGCGGCGGCGTATCGCCGGAGCACACGATCTCAAGTGTTGCCGCCATACCGCAGATAAGAATGACGCGCCGTATAGACGGAGCATATACGCAAAATGATGATAAGTGCCATTTTGAATATGCGGACAGCGTAGGTCTTTTTTCGGATTGGCGAAAGCCGGGTCCTGTTTACGAGCTGCCGTTTTCGGCGCTTTACGGCAAAAGGATTTCAAACCTTATAACCGCGGGCAGGTGTATTTCCGTAACCGAGGCAATGTGGGATATAACGCGTGTAATCCCCGTTTGCGCCGTATCGGGTCAGGCGGCGGGAACAGCAGCGGCTATCACCGAAAGCTTTGCCGATGTAAATATTACGAAATTACAAGGGCTGTTAAGGAACGCAGGCGTTAAGCTGCACGAAAGCGAGTTATAATATTAAGAGGTTTTTGCTTTTAACAGATAAAAACAATTTGTATTTGACAAAGCACATATTATGTGCTATACTGTATTAAATTAAATGAGCAAAGGCGCTCATAAAGAGGTAAATTCTCTTTATGGGCGCCTTTTCAATTTTAAAACGGGGGAATTGCAATGAACGAAAAGGGACTTTACCGACAGCAGTTTGAACACGATGCCTGCGGTATAGGCGCGGTTGTGAATGTGGACGGCACAAAAACTCACACCGTGGTTGACAACGCGCTGTCTATCGTTGAAAAATTGGAGCACAGAGCCGGAAAGGACGCTTCGGGCGAGACGGGCGACGGCGTTGGAATACTGGTGCAGATATCGCACAAATTTTTCAAAAAAGCCGCAAAGGAAATAGGTATAGACCTGCCCGGCGAGCGCGAATACGGTGTGGGAATGTTCTTTTTTCCGCAGGACACCCTAAAGCGCAATCAGGCTAAAAAAATGCTTGAGGTTATAGCCGAAAAAGAGGGCGTGGAGTTTTTAGGCTGGCGCGAGGTGCCTATTAAAAGCGAGATTTTAGGTCAAAAGGCCTTAAGCTGTATGCCGCACATTATGCAGTGCTTTTTAAAAAAGCCCGATGATACAGCCAAAGGTCTTGATTTTGACCGCAAGCTGTATATAATCCGCCGCGTGTTTGAGCAGAGCAATGATAATACATATGTAGCTTCGCTGTCTTCGCGCACCGTAGTTTATAAGGGTATGTTTTTGGTAGGTCAGCTGCGCCGTTTTTACCTTGATTTACAAAACAAGGCTTATGAAAGCGCAATAGCGCTTGTTCACTCGCGCTTTTCCACCAACACAACGCCCAGCTGGGAGCGCGCCCACCCGAACCGTTTTATACTGCATAACGGCGAAATTAACACCATTCGCGGCAATGTGGACCGTATGCTTGCTCGCGCGGAAACAATGGAAAGCTCCGTTATGGAGGACGATATGGATAAGATACTGCCGGTTGTAAACGCGGCGGGGTCCGATTCGGCTATGCTTGATAACACGCTTGAATTTCTTGTTATGAACGGAATGGATCTGCCGCTTGCCGTAATGGTTACTATCCCCGAACCGTGGCGCAACAGCAAAACCATAACAAGGGCAAAAAGGGATTTTTATCACTACTACTCCACAATGATGGAGCCGTGGGACGGTCCTGCCGCTATACTGTTTTCAGACGGCGATACCGTAGGCGCGGTGTTAGACCGTAACGGGCTGCGCCCCTCGCGCTATTATATAACAGACGATAACACGCTTATTTTATCGTCAGAGGTGGGCGTGCTTGATATTCCCGCAGAGCATATTGTTAAAAAAAGCCGTTTGGAGCCGGGCAAAATGCTCCTTGTTGATACGGCAAAAAAACGCATTATATCCGATGAAGAGTGCAAGCGCTATTATGCCACAAGAAAGCCCTACGGCGAGTGGCTCGACCAGAATTTGGTGCGGCTTTCCGACCTTAAAATGCCTAACTGCCGCATAGAACGGTACGATTCAAAGACTCGCGACAGGCTTTACAAGGCGTTCGGTTACACCTATGAGGACGTGCGCAACGCTATTATACCTATGGCGAAAAACGGCGCGGAGGCTACCGCCGCCATGGGCACGGATATTCCGCTTGCAATGCTTTCCGATAAGCATCAGCCGCTTTTTAATTACTTTAAACAGCTTTTCGCACAGGTTACCAATCCGCCTATCGACGCTATTCGAGAGGAGGTTGTAACCGATACCTGCGTTTATGTGGGGTCGGACGGCAACCTACTGAACGAGACTGCCGCAAACTGCGGGGTTTTAGAGCTGCCGAACCCGATTATAACCTCTGCCGAGCTTGTGAAAATTAAGGCAATAAACCGTCCCGGCTTTAAGGTGGAAACGGTTTCCTTACTTTATTACACAAACACGCCGCTTGAGCGCGCGCTCGACCACCTGTTTGTAGAGTGCGACCGCGCTTATAAAAAAGGCGCAAATATACTTATTCTTTCCGACCGCGGCGTTGATGAAAACCACGTTGCCATACCGTCGCTTTTGGCGGTTTCGGCTATTGAGCAGCACCTTATCCGCACCAAAAAGCGCACGGCGCTCTCTGTTATACTTGAAAGCGCAGAACCGCGCGACGTTCACCACTTTGCAACGCTGTTAGGCTACGGTGCGCGTGCCGTAAACCCCTATTTGGCCGAGGAATGTATAACCGAGCTTATTGATAAAAAGCTGCTCGATAAGGATTATCACACCGCAATACGCGATTATAACAGCGCTATACTTCACGGCATAGTAAAAATCGCATCTAAAATGGGTATTTCCACAATTCAGTCCTACCAGTCTTCACAGATATTTGAGGCAATAGGAATAAGTAAAGAGGTTATTGATAAATACTTTACAAATACCGTAAGCCGCGTGGGCGGTATAGGTCTTGAAGAAATCAACGAGGGCGTTGAGTACCGCCACAGCCACGCGTTTGACCCGCTGGGGCTTGGCGTTGACACTACGCTTGACAGCATAGGCGAGCATAAATTACGTTCCGGCAATGAGAAAGAAGACCATATGTACAGCCCCGAAACGGTGATAGCGCTGCGCGAGGCTACACAATTCGGCTCGTATGCGCGTTTTAAGGAATATACCGCAATGGTGGATAACGAGCGCCGCCCGCACACGCTGCGCGGTTTGCTTGAATTTAACACAGCGGGCGTAACGCCCGTACCGCTTGACGAGGTAGAGCATGCAAGCGAAATTGTAAAGCGCTTTAAAACGGGCGCTATGTCCTACGGCTCAATTTCGCAGGAAGCGCACGAATGTATGGCGATTGCCATGAACAGGCTCGGCGGCAAATCAAACTCAGGCGAGGGCGGCGAACGCCCCGAAAGACTTGGAACCGAGCGCGGCAGCGCAATTAAGCAGGTGGCGTCGGGTCGTTTCGGCGTTACAAGCGAATATTTGGTTTCCGCAAAGGAAATTCAAATTAAAATGGCACAGGGCGCAAAGCCGGGCGAGGGCGGGCATCTGCCGGGTAAAAAGGTGTACCCGTGGATTGCAAAAACGCGTTATTCAACCCCAGGTGTATCGCTTATTTCTCCGCCGCCGCACCACGATATTTACTCAATTGAAGACTTAGCACAGCTTATTTTCGACCTTAAGAATGCCAACCGCGATGCGCGCATTTCGGTAAAATTGGTGTCCGAGGCGGGCGTAGGCACAATTGCGGCAGGCGTTGCCAAGGCGGGCGCGCAGGTGGTGCTTATTTCGGGCTACGACGGCGGCACGGGCGCCGCACCCCAAAGCTCTATACACAATGCGGGGCTGCCGTGGGAGTTAGGGCTTTCCGAGGCTCACCAAACGCTTATTCAGAACGGGCTTCGTTCACGAGTTATACTTGAAACCGACGGTAAGCTGATGAGCGGCAGAGACGTGGCGATTGCCGCTATTTTGGGCGCAGAGGAGTTTGGCTTTGCAACCGCTCCGCTTATTACCATGGGCTGTATTATGATGCGCGTGTGCAACCTTGATACCTGCCCCTGCGGTATTGCAACGCAAAACCCCGAACTCAGAAAGCGTTTCTGCGGCAAGCCGGAATACGTTATAAACTTTATGATGTATATTGCCGAGGAGCTGCGCGAGATTATGGCAAAATTGGGCGTTCGCACGGTTGAGGAGCTTGTGGGGCGCACCGACCTTATAAAGGTGCGCGAAAAAACCGTTACAAAGCGTGCGGCAATGGCTGATCTGTCGCAAATTCTTTACATTGATAATTCCGCCCCGCAGGATGATAAGCATTTTAAAGCCGATAACGTATTTAATTTTGAGCTTGAAAAGACCGTGGACGAGGCGGTTATAATTCCCGCATTTAAAACGGCGCTTAAAACAGGCAAGCCGAAAGCAATTGATATTGAAGTATCAAGCACTAACCGAACGCTCGGTACAATTTTCGGCTCGGAAATTACAAAGAAATATAAAAATACTCTGCCGGACGATACCTACACGATAAACTGCAAGGGCGGCGGCGGTCAGTCCTTCGGGGCGTTTATTCCGAAAGGGCTTACAATACGTCTTTCGGGCGACAGCAACGATTATTTCGGCAAGGGCTTATCGGGCGGTAAGCTTATTGTGGCTCCCCCCGAAAACGCAAAATACAGGGCAGAGGAAAACATTATAATAGGCAACGTGGCGCTTTACGGTGCAACATCGGGCGAGGCTTATATAAACGGTATTGCGGGCGAGCGTTTCTGCGTTAGAAATTCGGGCGCATACGCCGTTTGCGAGGGCACGGGAGACCACGGCTGCGAGTATATGACGGGCGGCAGAGCCGTGATTTTAGGACCCACGGGCAAGAATTTTGCCGCAGGTATGAGCGGCGGCATTGCCTATGTGCTTGATGAAAACTACGACTTTTATTTAAGGCTTAACAAGGAGCTTGTTACAATGACGGGCGTAGAGGAAAAGCACGATATCGAGGAGCTTAAATCTATGATTGAAAAGCACGTTGCCGCCACAGGCTCGCCTAAAGGCACGCGCATACTTCACGATTTTGCAAATTATCTGCCTTACTTTAAAAAGATAGTGCCGAACGATTACAGCAGAATGCTGCAGGAAATAAGCCGCTTTGAGGAAAAGGGTCTGCCTTATGAGGAAGCCGAGCTTGAAGCCTTTTATTCGGTACAGAAATAAGAAAGGGGAATAAAAATGGGAAAACCAACAGGATTTTTGGATTTTGACAGAGAAAACAATAAATCGGTAAAACCGCTTGAAAGAATAAAGAATTTCAATGAATTTCATTCCCCTATGCAAAAGGCGGAGCGCCAAAACCAAGGCGCGCGCTGTATGAACTGCGGCGTGCCTTTCTGCCAGTCGGCAATGAAGCTCGGCGGAATGGTATCGGGTTGCCCTCTTCATAACCTTATACCCGAATGGAACGACGAAATTTATCATGGCAACTGGGAATACGCTTTAGCGCGGCTTACCAAAACCGCAAGCTTTCCCGAATTTACGGGCAGGGTGTGCCCCGCACTCTGCGAGGCGGCTTGCTCCTGCGGGCTTTACGGAAGCTCGGTAACCGTTAAGGAAAACGAGCTTGCAATTATTGAAGAGGGCTATAAAAACGGCTGGGTAAAGCCCCGCCCGCCCGAAGTAAGAACAGGCAAGCGCGTAGCGGTTGTAGGCTCAGGCCCTTCGGGGCTTGCCTGCGCGCAGCGGCTTAACAGCCGCGGCCACAGCGTTACGGTTTACGAAAAGGACGACCGCATAGGCGGGCTTTTAATGTACGGCATACCGAATATGAAGCTTGAAAAGCAGATTGTTGAGCGCCGCGTAAAGCTTATGACCGACGAGGGCATAGAGTTTAAAACGGGCGTAGATGTAGGCAAGGATATTTCTGCCGACGAGCTTTTAAAGACCTATGACGCGGTGGTGCTTTGCTGCGGTGCGGGCAAGCCGCGTGACCTTAAAGCCGAAAACCGCAATATTAAGGGAATTTACTTTGCGGTCGATTTTCTTAAATCCACCACAAAGGCGCTGCTTGATAATAAGCTTAAATCGGGCTTTATATCCGCTAAGGGTAAAGACGTTGTAATTGTAGGCGGCGGCGATACGGGCAATGACTGCGTAGGCACCTGCATACGCCATGGCTGTAAATCGGTAACCCAGCTTGAAATGATGCCGAAATTGCCCGACAGCAGGGCAGATACCAACCCCTGGCCGCAATATCCGAGAGTATGCAAGACCGATTACGGACAGGAAGAGGCAATAGCCGTTTTCGGGCACGACCCGCGCGTTTACTGCACCACCGTTAAATCCTTTATACCTGATGACAGCGGCAATATAAAAGCGGTGGTAACGGTTGAATTAAAACCCGAAAAGGACGAAAAAACAGGCAGAACCGTTATGACGGAAATTCCGGGCAGTGAAAAAACGCTTGATTGCTCGCTTTTGCTTATAGCCGCGGGATTTTTAGGACCCAAGCCCTATATTGCAAAAAGCTTTGGCGCAGAGACCGACGGGCGCAGCAATATTGCAACCGCCGAAGGCTCTTATAAAACAAACGTTGATAAGCTTTTCACGGCGGGGGACTGCCGCCGCGGGCAGTCGCTTGTTGTGTGGGCGATAGCCGAGGGCAGAGCCGCCGCTAAGGAAATCGACGAATATTTAATGGGATATACTAATTTGGTATAAAACAAATGCGTTTTTCCACTGTCGGTAGAGAGGAGCTTTAAGCTCTCTACCGACAGTTTTTTTGCTTTAGAAGATAAAAAGAGCAATTAGGGTGTATTTTAAGGTGCTGTTAAGTATAATATTTTAAAACAAAAGCAAAGAACGGAGATTGAAATGAGCTACAAAATAGTTACCGATTCAAGCGCAAATTTAACCGACGAACAAATAGAAAGCTATAACGTTGATATACTTTCGCTGAAATATTATATAGACGGCAAGGAGTACGACAGCTACGTAAAAGGCGTGCCTACCGATTACAGCGAAACATATTCGCTGCTGCGGCAAAAAGCAAAAATCACCACCTCGCTTGTGTCAAGGGAAATTTGCGACGCGGTGATAAGACCCATACTTGAAAAGGGCGAGGACGTGCTTGTGCTTGCGTTTTCTTCGGGTCTTTCGGGAACATACCAAAACATTGAAAACGCCGCTAAGGATTACAGGGAAGAATTCCCCGAAAGAAAAATAATTGTGGTTGATACGCTTTGCGCCTCGCTCGGCGAGGGTATGGCGGTGCATTATGCCGTAAAGCTTAAAAACGAGGGCAAAACAATAGAGGAAACGGCAAAATGGGTTGAAGAAAATAAGCTTAAAATATGCCATTTGTTTACTATCGACGACCTGTTTTTCCTAAAGCGCGGCGGAAGACTTTCGGGCAGCAGCGCAATGATCGGCACACTGCTCGGCATTAAGCCGCTTTTGCACACTGCGGACGACGGAAAGCTGTACGTTACAGGTAAGGTGCGCGGGCGCAGGGCGGCGGTAGAGCATCTTATAAAATCCGTAGGCGAGCGCGGAACGGATATTCAAAACCAAGAGGTATTTATTGTTCACGGCGACTGTGAGGAGGAAGCAAAATATATTGCCTCGGAAATAAAAAAGCGCTATAAGGTGAAGAAAACCGTTTATAATTACATTGATCCGGTAATAGCCGCGCACGCGGGTCCCGGTACTCTTTCGGTGTTTTTTATAGGCGATAAAAGATAAAAAACAGGGTGTATTTCGATAAGATATACACCCTATGAGCGTGTCGAAAAAGTCGACACGCTCTTGGACGGGAATGCCGTTCGCTCGAAAATCAGAGATTTTCGGACTGCACTCTATCCCCGCCAATACCACCCCAGTGCCCTTGAAAAACCGCTGAATAAGCGGTTTTTCGCTTACAAGGTGTTTTTTCGCCGCACGTGTCAGCGAAAAAACGTAAATGCGGCGTAAACGCCGCAAAAATAAAACTTGGGGTTTATCGACAGACTGAAGGGTGTATTTCGATAAGATATACACCCTGTTTTTTTACCCTGTTTAAGCGCACAAAACAAAAATGTAAAAATATTTATATAAATCACTTGACAAATTATATAAACAGTGCTACAATAGTTTACAGTTAAAAGGAGGAGTAAAAATGAAGAAAAGCGTTTATTCGGTTGTGCTAAGCGACGAAGTTATTGCAAAGGTAGACAGAATTGCATATATGAACAACACAAACCGCTCAAATATGATAAATCAGATATTGGCGGATTATGTTTCGCTTACCACGCCCGAAAAAAGAATAAGCGGTATTTTTGAGGATTTGGCAAGACTGCTTTATTCCGGTGAAAACTTTTCTGAGTTATCGCCCCCGACGCCTTCGGTAATGTCGGTAAGAACGGCGCTTTCATATAAATATAACCCAACCGTAAGGTATTCTATTGAGCTTTACAGAGAACCCGATAAGGAGCAGGGTGTAATTAAGGTTTCAACGCGAACCACAAATTCGGCACTGCTTTCTAAAATGCTTGAATTTTATAATCTGTGGGCGCAGCTTGAATACAATTACGGCTTTTTGGGCAAGGACAGCTATGAAAACGGGGTATTTAAACGCCCGATAATTCACCGTGAAAATCCGCTCGCCGAAAAAAACGCCAAAAAAGGCGCGGCGGCAAGCGAGCTTATTGCAGATTATATTTCTCTTTTTGACGCGGCGTTAAAGCTGTATTTTTCAGACAATACCGATGAAATACAGCCGTTATACGACGATTATATTAAAAGCAACAGCGAAATCATTTAGGAGATGGGCTTTATGAATATAGAAAAATTTACACAAAAATCAATAGAGGCGATTAAAAGCGCTCAAAGTATGGCAGGCGAAAACGGCAACAACAGCATAGGCGAGGAGCATTTGCTGGCGGCGCTGCTTTCGCAGGCGGACGGTCTTGTGGGGGAAATCATTAAAAGTATAGGTGCCTCGCCTGAGACCTTGCTTTCAAAAACTGAGGAAGAAATATCCAAAATGCCTAAGATCAGCGGCAGCGGATACGACCCGAACAATATTTATATTTCGCAGGAGCTGAATAAGGCTCTTACCGCCGCCGAAAAGCAGGCAAATAAAATGCAGGACGATTATGTTTCGGTTGAGCATATACTGTTAGGCTTAATAGAAAACCCGAACGATACGGTCGGGCGCCTGTTCCGCGAACAAAACATAACCGAACCGCGCGTGCTTGAAGCGCTTAAAAGCATAAGAGGAAACCAAAAGGTTAAAAGCGATAACCCGGAGGACACATACGACGTGCTTAAAAAATACGGCACCGATTTGGTGCGGCGCGCAAGGGAGCATAAGCTTGATCCGGTTATAGGCAGAGACGAGGAAATACGCAATGTTATAAGGATACTTTCGCGTAAAACCAAAAATAACCCCTGCTTAATAGGCGAGCCGGGCGTCGGCAAAACCGCTATTGCAGAGGGCTTGGCACTTAGAATTGTAAGTGGAGACGTGCCTGATAACCTTAAAAACCACACAATTTTCTCACTTGATCTCGGAGCGCTTATTGCAGGCGCAAAGTTCCGCGGCGAGTTTGAGGAGAGGCTTAAAGCGGTGCTTAACGAGGTAAAATCCAGCGAAGGCAGAATAATACTGTTTATAGATGAGCTGCACACCATTGTGGGCGCGGGCAAAACCGACGGCGCGCTTGACGCAGGCAACATATTAAAGCCGCTGCTTGCAAGGGGCGAGCTGCACTGCATAGGCGCTACAACGCTTAACGAATACCGCCAGTATATTGAAAAGGACGCGGCTCTTGAAAGGCGTTTCCAGCCTGTAATGGTAGAAGAGCCTACCGTTGAAGATACAATTGCGATTTTAAGAGGGCTTAAAGAAAGATACGAGGTTTATCACGGCGTTAAAATAATGGATAAGGCCATTATTGCCGCCGCAACCCTTTCAAACCGTTATATTCAGGACAGATTTTTACCCGATAAGGCTATCGACCTTATTGACGAGGCGTGCGCCCTTATTAAAACCGAAATGTATTCAATGCCTACCGAAATGGACGAGATATCGCACAAGATTATGCAGCTTGAAATTGAGGAAGAGGCGCTGTCTAAGGAAACCGATAAGCTAACGCTTGCTCACCTTGACGAAATTAAAGCCGAGCTTGCCAGACTTCGCGATCAGTTTAAGGCTATGAAGGCAAAGCTTGAAAACGAGAAGCAGGGCATTGAAAAGGTACAGAAAATACGTTCCGAAATAGAGGACGTTAACCACCAAATAGAAAAGGCTAAAGAGGAATATAACCTTACAAAAGCCGCCGAGCTGCAGTACGGCAAGCTGCCGCAGCTGCAGCAGGAGCTTGAAAAGGAGGAGCAGGCAAGCGAAACTAAGGATAACACCTTGCTGCGCGACCGCGTAACCGACGAGGAAATTGCAAAAATTGTTTCCCGTTGGACGGGCATACCCGTTTCAAAGCTTGTTGAAAGCGAAAGAAGCAAGCTTTTAAATCTTGAAAGCATACTTCATAACCGCGTAATCGGTCAGGACGAGGCAGTTCATAAGGTAAGCGACGCAATACTGCGTTCGCGCGCAGGAATTAAAGATCCTAACCGTCCTGTTGGTTCGTTCCTTTTCTTAGGACCTACCGGCGTAGGCAAAACCGAGCTTGCAAAGGCGCTTACCGCCGCATTGTTTGACGATGAAAAGAGCCTTATACGTATTGATATGAGCGAGTATATGGAAAAATACTCTGTCTCACGTCTTATAGGAGCGCCTCCCGGATATGTAGGTTATGACGAGGGCGGTCAGCTGACCGAGGCAGTACGCCGTAAACCGTATTCGGTTGTACTGTTCGATGAAGTCGAAAAAGCCCACCCCGATGTGTTCAACGTGCTTTTGCAGGTGCTTGACGACGGCAGAATTACCGACAGTCACGGCAAAACCGTTGATTTTAAAAACACAATTATAATCTTAACCTCTAACCTCGGCTCCGATATAATTCTTGACGGCATAAACGATAAGGGTGAAATAAGCGAGGACGCACGCTCTAAGGTAAGCGAGCTGTTAAAGCACAGCTTCCGTCCCGAATTTTTAAACAGGCTTGACGAAATAATCTTCTACCGTCCGCTTACCAAGGATAATATCGGCAGAATTGTGGAATTAAAGGTTAAGGAAATATCCGAAAGACTTAAGGAACAGCGCATAAACGTTAAGGTGACCGACGCCGCCACCGAGCAGATAATAGAGCAATCGTTCGATCCCGTTTACGGCGCAAGACCTATAAAGAGATTTATTCAGTCTAACATTGAAACGCTCATAGCGCGTAAGATGATCGAAAACGATATCGAGCCGGATTCGACCGTAACGGTTGATTATAAAAACGGCGCGTTTACGGCAGAATAGTACCGCGTTTTTGGGCTTAAAAAATAAAAATATCCTTCGGCGATGTGCCGAAGGATATTTTTTATGCGCCGAAGCCCTTGCCTTTAAAACCGGTAAGATCCTTTATTACCTCGCCTGCAATTATAAACCCAACCACGGGCGGCACAAACGGCATACTGCCGGGCGTTTGGCGGCGCTTATTTAAAGTAACCGCTCCGTCGGTACTTTTGCTTGCGGAATTTTCCCCACTCGGCGCCGGTGTTAACGGAATTTCCCTTGAGTACACTACCTTAAGCCTTTTAATATTTCTTTTTTTAAGCTCGGTACGCATAACCCTTGCAAGGGGACATACCGCGGTTTCGTATATATCGGCAACGCGAAACGCGGTAGGGTCTGTTTTGTTTCCGGCTCCCATTGCGCTTATAATAGGCGTTCCGACTTTTTGTGCATTTACGGCAAGCGCTATTTTGCCGGCAACGGTATCGATTGCGTCTATTATATAATCATATTGCGAAAAATTAAATTCATCTGCCGTTTCGGGTGTGTAAAACGTTTTATAGGTATTAACCGTAATCTGCGGATTAAGCTCTTTAATACGTTTTTCGGCAACGTCGACCTTATATTCGCCGATCGTTCTGTGCGTTGCGTATAGCTGGCGGTTTATATTGGAAAGGCATATACGGTCGTTATCTATAATATCTATCGTTCCTATGCCGCCGCGTACAAGCGCTTCCGCCGCGTATGAGCCGACGCCGCCTATTCCGAAAACCGCAACGCGGAATTTTTTTAAAGCGTCGATATTTTCTTTTCCCATAAGCAGTTCTGTTCTTGAAAATTGATTAACCATTAAATTTCACCGCTTTTAATAATACACTTTCCGGCATAAAAAGTCAATACGACGGCAATTGACAAAATATGCCTGTAAAAATTATGAAATTAAATGTCAAATTATGTAACATTATAAAATAATAACACTTTTTTTGTTATAACCCTTGCATTTAATATAAAAATGTGGTAATATATGTAAAACAAAAACTTGGAGGTTTGAGGAACAAATGGGAAAAAAGCTAAAAATTGTAATTGCGGACGATGCGTCGGAGTTAGGCGCAACCTGCGCTAAAGCGCTTAAAGGCTACGGTATGGATGTAGTTTTGTGTCCTAAAGACGGAGATGCGGTACTTACTGCAATTAAAAGGGAGAAACCCGACGTTTTGCTGTCTGACGTGTTTATGCCAAATAATGACATTTTAGGCGTGCTTGACAGTATGAAAAGCATTGACAAAAAAGAAAGGCCTATGGTAATGGTAATGTCAAGCTTTGATAACCAACAGCTTGAAAAGGCTACGCTTGAGGCAGGGGCGAGCTATTACTTTTTAAAACCGTTTGATATCAACACCATGGCGGAACGGATCATTAAGCTTTCGGGCTGGAAAAACGAAATTTCACCGGTAGTTGTAAAGGATAATGTGGTAACGGATCCGGAGCTTGAGCTTATGGTTACGGAAATAATACATCAGATCGGTGTTCCTGCACATATCAAGGGTTATCATTACTTAAGAGAGGCAATTATATTATCTGTTAAAAACAATGAAATATTGGGTTCGGTTACAAAGCTTTTATACCCCACAGTTGCAAAAAATCACGGTACAACCTCTTCAAGAGTTGAAAGAGCCATACGCCATGCAATAGAGGTTGCATGGGACAGAGGAGATATCGACGTACTTAATTCTTATTTCGGCTATACCATTCAAAACGACAGGGGTAAACCTACCAACAGTGAATTTATCGCTATGATAAGCGATAAGCTGAGACTTCGCTTAAAAATAAGCTGATATAATAGGAGTCGCCGCTTTGCGGCGGACTGAGCGTGTCGAAAATGACGACACGCTCCCCTACGGGAATGCCGTTCGCTCGAAAATCAAAGATTTCCGGACTGCACTCTATCCCCGCCAATACTACCACAGTACCCTTGAAAAACCGCTGAATAAGCGGTTTTTCGCTTACAAGATGTTTTTCCGCCGCGCCGGTCAGCGGAAAAACGGAAATGCGGCGTAAACGCCGCGAAAATAGAATTCGGAGTTTACCGACAGACTGAGTCGCCGCTTTGCGGCGGCTTTTTTGTTAATAAAATCTTAAAAGTTTTTTTGTTGACAAATCGGGTTATTGTGATATAATAGTTAGCAAGCTAACAAATATATTAAGAGGTGAGAATGTGCACGGCGAAAGGGATATCGGCTTTGAAATACGCACGCTTTCAAATCTTATAAGGCGCGATGTTGAAAGAAATATTTCAAATATGGATCCAAAACCTAACGGACGTATACACGGCTGGGCGATAAATTATTTTTACGAAAACCGCGATAGGGATATTTTCCAAAAGGATTTTGAAGAAAAATTTTCAATTAGACGTTCAACCGCAAGCAATATGTTAAAGCTGATGGAAAAGGACGGTTATATTAAACGTATAAGCGTTGAAAACGACGCGCGGCTTAAAAAGATCGTACTGACGGACAAAGCGGTAAAAATTCACAAAGAAATTTGCAGGGATATTGCCGCGCGTGAAGAAAAGCTCCGCAGGGGTTTAAGCAATGAAGAGCTTGCGGCTTTTTTCCGTGTTACCGAAAAGCTTAAAAGAAATATGGAAAATGCGGAATGATAGGAGAGATAGTATGATAAAAACACTTATGGGCAGTATAAGGGAATACAAAAAGCCCTCAATTTTAACCCCGATTTTAGTTTCTATCGAAGTTATAGTTGAGTGCATTATTCCTTTTTATATTGCAAAGCTTATAGACCACATACAAAACGGAACGGATATGTCGCTTATTTTAAAATACGGCTTTATGCTTATTTTATTGGCGTTCGTTTCGCTGTTCTTCGGCGCTATGGCGGGCAAGACCTGCGCCACGGCTTCATGCGGGTTTGCGAAAAATCTGCGGCACGATCTGTTTTACAAGGTGCAAAGCTTTTCATTTACCAATATTGATAAATTTTCAACCTCAAGCCTTGTAACCCGTCTTACAACCGATATTTCAAACGTGCAAATGGCATATATGATGATAATACGCATAGCGGTGCGCTCGCCTATGATGTTCATTTTTGCAATGATAATGGCGTTTAAAATGTGCCCGCAGCTTTCCACCGTATATGTGGCGCTGGTACCATTTTTGGCTTTTGCGCTTTTCCTTATAATAAAAAAGGCGATGCCGCTTTTCCAAAGCGTGTTCAAAAAATACGATAACCTTAACAATTCAATTCAGGAAAACGTTAAGGGAATGAGGGTTGTAAAATCCTTTGTGCGCGAGGATTACGAGAAAAACAAATTCGGCAAGGCTTCCGAAGAGGTATGCGCCGACTTTACAAAGGCAGAAAGGCTTGTAGCCCTTAACAGCCCCGCAATGCAGATTGCAATGTACACGGCAATGATAATAGTTTCGTATGTAGGTGCAAAGCTTATTATAAACAGCGGCGGAAGTACCATGGGCGTGGGCGCACTGTCAAGTATGTTTACCTACGGTATGCAGATATTATCAAGCCTTATGATGCTTTCAATGATATTCGTTATGATAACTATTTCAAACGCCTCCATACAACGTATCTGTGAGGTTTTAAACGAGGAAAGCACCATTGAAAACCCCGAAAATCCAAAAACCTCCGTACCGAACGGCAGTATAGATTTTAACGGCGTTTCCTTTAAATATCACGCAGGCGCCGAAAAAAATGCCCTTACTGATATTGATCTTCATATAAAATCGGGCGAGACTATCGGCATTATAGGCGGCACGGGCAGCAGTAAATCATCACTTATTCAGCTTATTTCCCGCCTTTACGACGCAACCGAGGGCGAGGTGCTTGTAGGCGGCAGAAACGTTAAGGATTACGATATTGAAACGCTGCGCAACGCCGTTTCGGTGGTTTTGCAGAAAAACGTGCTGTTTTCGGGCACAATTAAAGAAAACCTGCGTTGGGGCGATATGAACGCGACCGACGAGGAGCTTGTGCGTGTATGTAAATTAGCACAGGCGGACGAATTTATAAACACCTTGCCGGACGGCTACGATACCCACATAGAGCAGGGCGGCACAAACGTTTCGGGCGGACAAAAGCAGCGGCTTTGCATAGCGCGCGCATTGCTTAAAAAGCCGAAAATAATTATTTTCGACGACTCCACAAGCGCAGTCGATACCAAGACCGACGCGCTTATAAGAAAAGCGCTTGCAACCGAAATACCCGATACCACAAAAATTATTATTGCACAGCGTATTTCCTCGGTGCAGGAAGCCGACCGCATAGTTGTTATGGAGGACGGCAGAATTAACGCCGTAGGCACGCATGAGGAATTGCTTAACAGCAATGATATCTACAAAGAAGTATACTATTCACAGAATAAGGCAGGTGAAGAATAATGCCGGGACCGAGAGGATTCAAGGGCGGACCCAAAGCTAAAAATACCAAGGGTACGCTTTTAAGACTTTTTAAATTTCTTTTTAAATATTACAAAACCTATCTGATTATCGTAGCGGTGTGTATCCTATTGAGCGCGCTTGCGGGAACGGTCTCTTCACTCTTTTTAAATCAGCTTCTGCTGGTTATAGGGGACGGAATAAATACAGGCTTCAATTCCGTTTCGGGCAGGCTTATGCAGGTAATAGGGCTTATGATTGGCTTTTATGCTTTGGGCGTTATTACCACCTTTATCTACTCGCAGCTTATGGCGGTAGTTACGCAGGGCTTTTTAAATAAAATGCGGCAAAATATGTTCGGTAGTATGCAAAGCTTGCCCATAAAGTATTTTGACACGCACACCCACGGCGATATAATGAGCTACTACACCAACGATATCGATACCCTGCGCCAGCTGATATCGCAGAGCATACCGCAGCTCTTAACCTCATTTTTAACCATTGTGGCTCTGCTTTGCTATATGCTGTTTTTAAGTGTTTGGATGACCTTGGTGGTTTTCCTCGGCGTATTCGCTATGACTATGGTCACCAAGAAAATAGGCGGCAACAGCGCGCGCTATTTTATAAAGCAGCAAAAGGCCATAGGCGTGGTAGAGGGCTATATTGAGGAAATGATGAACGGGCAAAAGGTCGTTCAGGTCTTCTGCCATGAGGAAGAAAGCAAAAAGGACTTTGACAAGATAAACGAGCAGCTGTTTAAAGACGCCGAAAGCGCAAATATATTTGCGAATATACTGATGCCCATAATGGGCAACATCGGCAATATTCTGTATGTGCTTATGGCCTTTATCGGCGGTATTCTGATTATTGCAAACGCGCCCAACCTTTCATTTTCGGGGCAGGCAATTTCGGTGGCGGTAGTGGTGCCGTTCCTTAATATGACGCGGCAGTTTACCATGAGCATAAGTCAGGTATCACAGCAGATAAACTCGGTAGTTATGGCTATGGCGGGTACCGAGCGTATATTCGAGCTTATGGACGAAAAGCCCGAAACGGACGACGGCTACGTTACCCTTGTAAACGCAAATGTTGAAGGAAACGGAAATATAACCGAAAGCGAAAAGCGCACCGGCGTTTGGGCGTGGAAACACCCACATCACGACGGCTCGGTGACATATACCCGCCTTACGGGAGACGTGCGGCTGTTAGACGTTGATTTCGGCTATGTTCCCGATAAAATAGTGCTTCACAATATTGATATTTACGCAGAGCCGGGACAGAAAATAGCGTTTGTAGGCGCTACGGGCGCGGGCAAGACCACAATTACCAACCTTATAAACCGTTTTTATGATATTGCGGACGGCAAGATAAGATATGACGGCATAAATATCAATAAGATTAAAAAGGCTGATCTGCGTAGGTCCTTGGGCATTGTTTTGCAGGACGTTAACCTGTTTACGGGTACTGTTATGGATAATATCCGCTACGGCAGGCTTGACGCTACCGACGAAGAATGTATTGCCGCGGCAAAGCTTGCCAACGCGCACAGCTTTATAGAAATGCTGCCCGAAGGCTACAACACGGTATTAAAGGGCGACGGCAGCGGTTTATCGCAGGGTCAGCGGCAGTTAATTTCAATTGCGCGCGCGGCGGTTGCAGATCCGCCCGTTATGATACTTGACGAGGCAACCTCAAGCATAGATACCAGAACGGAAGCGATAGTCCAAAAGGGTATGGATAGGCTTATGCAGGGCAGAACGGTGTTTGTTATTGCCCACAGGCTTTCAACCGTTCAGAACTCGGACGTTATTATGGTGCTTGACCACGGCAGAATTATAGAACGCGGCAGCCACAAAAAGCTTATTGAGGAAAAAGGCAAGTATTATCAGCTTTATACAGGCGCATTTGAGCTTGAATAGAAAAAATCCCGACTTCGGTCGGGATTTTTTGCATATATTCTTTTCCCCTCGAATACTATTTAATAAACGAGCATAAAGAGAGGAAAGAATTATGGAAGAAAAAATTATTAAAACCAATGTTCTTGTGAATGACGTTTTGTTTAACGAAACGGCAGAGCAGCCGATAGACGTTGACTTTTCACTGCCCGATTTTTGCCCCGATATTTCAAAAATATTAAAGTGCCGCGCGGTGTCGCGCATATCCTCAAAAAGTATAAACGGCAAAAACATAACTGTGGACGGCTGCGTTTGCATAACCGTGCTTTATTGTGACGAAACAGGTAAGCTTTGCTCTTATGAATATCAGTATCCGTTCAGCAAAAATCTTGAAATGAGCGAAGAGGGCGGAAGCGCCAATCTTTGCTGCCGCACAAAGTGCGAATACATAAACTGCCGCGCCGTAACCGGCAGAAAAATAGATATACACGGTGCTGTAAGCATATCTGTACGCGTTTTCCGCCGTAAGGGAACGGATATAATATCCGATATAGACGACCCGAATATAGAACAGAGAAGAGGAACTGCGCCTGCAACAATACCAATGGGATATTCCGAAAAATATCTTATGGTTGAGGAGGATATCGCAATAGGTCAGGGCCAGCCGACAATAGGCAGAATACTCCGCTGCGACGCAAAGCCCTGCGTGCGCGAAAGCAAGATTATAAACGATAAAACCGTGGTTAAGGGCGATATGGCGGTTTGGATACTCTATTCCCCCGAAGACGAGGGCGCGCCGCAATGCGTTAAAACCGTTATACCGTTCAGCCAAATAATAGATATGGAGGGCATAACCGATTCGTGCGAATGCGAAACAAAATCCGAAACGGCATTTCTTGAAATAAAGCCGAAATCCGGCGAGGGCGGAGCCAAATGCTTTTCGCTTACGGCAAAGCTGCTGCTTTCGTGCGAGGCGTTTTGCGGCAACGATATAGCGGTATTGCTTGACGCCTTTTCACGTAAATATATGGCGGATATTAAAAAGGAAAGAATATCCTTTAATAAAATATGCGACAGCGTAAGCGAGATTTTTCACTGCAAAAAAAATATCGAGCTTGACGAGCCTGTTTCGTCCGTAACCGATCTTTGGTGCGATATGCAGTCGGTAAACACTAAATTTGAAAATGAAAATATGCTTGTAAACGGAACCGTTATAGCCTGCGTTCTGGCGTGCGCAGGCACGGGCGAGGCGGTGTATTTTGAAAAACCGATAGATTTTGAGTATAAATATCCGCTTAAAGCACCGTCGTCAGCACTGCACTGTACACCCGAAATCGATATAAGCTCCTGCGGATATACCATAATGTCTGCCGAAAATATAGAGCTTAGAATAGATCTTTCGGTAAATGCGGCAATTTATAACTGCTTGGATATGCCGCTTATAACCGAAATACGCGTAGATGAAGGCCGTCCCGCCGAAATCACCGCAAAGTGCGCTATGACTATTTATTTTACCGGCGCGGGGGAGTGCGTTTGGGATATAGCGAAGCACTATAACGCAAGCACAGAGGAAATTATGAAGATAAACGAGCTTGAGAGTGAGTGTCTGCCGGAGGGCAAAATGCTTTTGATACCCGCGCTTTAAAAAAATAACCGCAGACGTTTTTTCGTCTGCGGTTTGTTACTGCTTATTTTACAAGCGCTTTATAAACCTCGTCAAACTGTTCCTTTGCGCGCTCTGCCGATAATGTGTTCTGCGATACCTGTATACGGGTTTCGTTAAGCGACTCTATAAGACCGTCAAGTTCCGCCATAAATTCGCCTGAGGTTTTGGCAATGTTTTTCTTAAGCTCGTCAAGCGATTTGTGCGCTTCGTCTATTGTTGAAAGGTTTTTTGAAACCTCGCTTTGCGAAAGCTCGGCGTTTTTCTTTGAATTTGCCATAATAGCCTGCGCGTTTGCCTGCGCCACCAAATACAGCTTGCCTATATTTCCGGAAAGCCGTTCTATTTCCTCGTATTTATCGTTAAAATCCGCAAGCTTTTTTGAAATTTGCTCTTTTTCGGCTTCCAGCACCTTGTAATTTTCGCCCGAAAGCTCAAGCTCCGCCGCCAGTGAAGTAACCTTTTCGGATAATTCCTTTTGTTTTTCCGTAAAGCTTTTTTGCGATCTTTCTATGTAGCTTATAACATCATCGCAGTTAAAGCCGAACAGACTTTTCCTAAAACCGACCGACATTTTCTTCGTCCTCTCAAAATATTAAATACATTATAACAGCTTTTTCGGCAATTTACAAGTATTTTGTTACCGTTGACTTTTAAGCGCAAAAATAGTATTATAGAAAACGGATTGCCGCGTACCTGACGGTACTCGCAATGACGGCTTGTTTTACAAGCCTATATAGCATTATATCTTTTTAAGGTGAATTATGGACTGTAAAGAACTAAGACGTAAGGTAATAAAAAAATATTTCAGTGAAATGAACGATATGCAGTTTGAGGCGGTAACTGCCGTAAACGGTCCCGTTTTGGTGCTTGCGGGTGCGGGAAGCGGTAAGACCACCGTGCTTGTAAACCGTATTGCAAATTTGGTTAAATTCGGCGACGGGTACAACAGCGATTATTCGCGTGAGCTTACCGAGCAGGAGGTTAAATGGGGCGAGGATTACATAAACGGACCCGCCGATTATGTTCCGAACGGCGTTTTTTCCGTTTCGCCCGTAAATCCGTGGAACATTCTTGCAATAACCTTTACAAACAAGGCGGCAGGCGAGCTTAAGGAAAGAATTTCCGCTAAAATTACCGACGGCGGCGAGGATATATGGGCAGGCACATTCCACTCGGTATGCGGCAAAATACTGCGCCGCTATGCCGACAGATTGGGCTTTACCTCGCATTTTACAATTTACGATACAGACGATCAGCGCAGGCTGATGAAGGAAATTATGCGCGCTAAAAATATAGACGATAAAATTCTCCCTCATAAAAGCGTGCTTTCCTGCATATCTTCCGCTAAGGACGAGCTTGTAAACCCTGCCGAATATAAAGAGGACGCGGGAAGCGATATGCGTAAACAGACAATCGCCGAGCTTTACAGAATATACCAAAAGCGTTTGAAGGACGCAGACGCTATGGATTTTGACGATATGATAGTTAAAACGGTAGAGCTTTTGCGCGAAAACCCCGACGTACACGATTACTATAAGGCAAAGTTCCGTTACGTTATGGTTGACGAATATCAGGATACCAACCACGCGCAATACGTGCTTGTAAGCCTTTTGGCGGCAGGACTTAACAATATTTGCGTTGTCGGCGACGACGATCAGAGCATATACCGCTTCCGCGGCGCTACAATTGAAAATATTTTAAGCTTTGAAGACGAATTTAAGGGCGCTAAGGTTATAAGGCTTGAGCAAAACTACCGCTCAACCTCAAACATACTTAACGCGGCTAACGCCGTTATAAGAAACAACCGCGCAAGAAAGGGCAAAAACCTTTGGACAAACAGCGGAAACGGTGATGAAATTGAGGTATATACCGCCGAGGACGAACGCGGCGAAGCGCGTTACGTTGCGGAAAGCATACTTGAAAACGTGCGTAACGGAGCGCGGTTTTCGGATCATGCGGTGCTATACAGAATGAACGCGCAGTCAGGCTCGCTTGAAAACGTATTTGCAAGAAGCGGCATTTCTTACAGGATAATAGGCGGTATGCGCTTTTTTGACCGCAAGGAAATTAAGGACGTAATAGCATATCTTCAGCTTATAAACAATAACAGCGACGATTTAAGACTACGCCGTGTTATAAACGAGCCTAAGCGCGGCATAGGCGATACCACCGTAAATAACGCTGCGGCTGTTGCGGCGGAGCTTGGCGTTTCGCTTTTCGAGGTTGTAAAGCACGCGGACGAATTTGCGGGAATCAGCCGCGCGGCGGCAAAGCTTTCTTCGTTTTGCTCGGCGATAGATTATTTAACGGAGTTTTCCGCGGAAAACTCAATTTCCGATTTGTACGAGGAGCTGCTTGATAAAACAGGCTACCGCGCCGCGCTTGAGGCGGCGGGGGAAGAGGAAACAGACAGGCTTGAAAATATAAAAGAATTTGCAACCACCATAGCTCAGTACGAGCAGGACGCCGAAGAGCCTTCGCTTTCGGATTTTTTAGAGCAAATAGCCCTTGTAAGCGATATTGATTCGCTTAATTCGGACGACGATAAGGTTGTGCTTATGACGGTACATTCCGCCAAGGGGCTTGAATTCAACAATGTTTATTTAATAGGTATGGAGGAAGGAATTTTTCCGGGAAATCAGTCTATTTACGCAGGGCCTGAGGAAATCGAGGAGGAGCGGCGGCTCGCTTACGTTGCAATAACCCGCGCAAAGAAAAAGCTTACGGTTACAAACGCATATACGCGTATGCTTTTCGGCTGTACAAACCGTAATATGCCATCGCGCTTTTTAAAGGAAATTCCCGAAGAGCTGTGCGGATTTTCGGGCTTTAAAAGACCGTATTCCTATGTATCTGAGCGTTCGGGCGGATATTCCGAACGCAAAAATGCGGGGCGCGATATTTCTTTCGGCGTTTCCTCGCTTACGGGAACGCTTAAGAAAAATAATGTTGAATTTTCCGCAGGTCAGCGCGTAAGGCATAAGGCCTTCGGCGACGGTATGATAATTTCCGTAACGCCTATGGCGGGCGACGAGTTGCTTGAAATAGCATTCGATACAGTGGGTACAAAAAAGCTTATGGCAGGATATGCTAAATTAACGGTTATTTAACATTATCTTAAAAATTACAGGTTAAAATGTATTTATATTAAATTCGGGAGTTGTGTTTATGACAGCCTCAACCATATCGGTAAAGCTGACCGCTAAAACCGCGCTTAAAAACAATTGGGTAAGAGCGTCCGTGGCTTGCCTTGTGCTGATATTCTCTTACTTTATTTCCGCCTTTGCGGCTTCGTTTATCGGGTATATTTCAAATGATACCGCCGCTGAAATTTCGCTTATAATTTTATCGGTTTTTCTGCTTTTCGAACTGTTTTTCGGGCTTTTGCGCTATTTTTGGCGTATGCTTTTCGGTGCGGCGGATTCGCCTGTTGCGGTATTTTACTATTTCACATCTAAAAACGCCTATAAACGCGCTTTAAGGCTTACGGTTTTTTTGGCGACACGCGCGCTGTTTTTCGGAATAATACTGTTTATTCCGTCGTTTATTGTCGATCTGTTTTCAAGCTCCTTTATTTACGATGTGCTTAAAATGCCCACGCCGCTTTGGACCTCTAACCTTTATTATTTATCGCTGTTTTTAAAAACGGTAGCAACGGTGATTCTTATTTTCATTATGGCACGGTACTATATGGCGCCGTTTTTAATTGCCGCCGACGAGGATATGGAGGTTGACGAGGCAATTCATATGTCCGATACGATCTCAAAGCGTACAATGCTTGATTTTATTTATCTGTTTTTCAGCTTTTTCGGTTGGATATTGGTATCGGTTCTCGTTTTTCCGCTTATTTTTACAATGCCTTACATCTTAATCTCCTTTGGGGTTCATGTGCGCTTTGCGATAGCCGAATACAATAAGAGAATCGATTTAAAAACCCGTGAAAGCTCAAATACATTTGTGGCAGGTATTTGATATATGTATATTTTAGCTTCTGCCTCGCCGCGCAGAAAAGAGCTTTTAAGCCTTATAACAACCGATTTTAAAATAGTGCCTTCCGGTGAAGAGGAAACTGTGCCGAATAATATTCCGCCTGAAAAACAGCCCGAATATTTAGCGCGCTTAAAGGCGCTTTCGGTATCGCGTAATTACCCCGAATATACCGTTATAGGCGCAGATACCTCGGTTATTGCGGACGGTAAAATACTCGGCAAGCCGAAAAACCGCAGTGAGGCATGGGATATGATAACCGCGCTTTCGGGCAGCACGCATAAGGTTATTACAGGCTGTGCTATCGTAAAAAAAGGCGTCTGCCGTTCGTTTTCCAAAGAAACGCTTGTGGAATTTTACGCCCTTGACGAGCGCGAAATTGAAGAATACATATCAACCGATGAGCCTTACGATAAGGCAGGGGCATACGGCATACAGGGCAGGGGAGCCTTGCTTGTAAAGGGAATTAAAGGCGATTATTTTAACGTTGTGGGGTTGCCTGTTGCGGCACTTAAGCGTGAGCTTGGCGTTTAGCAAAGAAAAAATATAATTTTTCTTTGCTAAACGCTTGTTTTTTAAATAATAATTTGATATAATGTACAAGTATGGTCGGATTTTGTAAATTACGGCTAAATCGGGTACGGGATAACATCGCCGTGCCACCGAAAGGAGAACATATATGATTTATTCAAAGGAAGTAGAAAATATGTGTCCTGTTGCCAAGGGCCCGCACCACGGTCCCGCTCCGATTCCGGAGGAAGGCAAGTGGATACAGGCAAAAGAGATTAAAGATATCTCTGCTTACACTCACGGCGTGGGCTGGTGCGCACCGCAGCAGGGCGCATGTAAGCTTTCCCTTAACGTTAAGGACGGCATAATCGAAGAAGCCTTAGTTGAAACCGTTGGCTGTTCGGGTATGACACACTCCGCCGCTATGGCTGCCGAAATTCTGCCCGGCAAAACCGTTTTAGAGGCGCTTAACACCGACCTTGTATGCGACGCTATAAACACCGCAATGCGCGAGCTGTTTTTACAGATCGTTTACGGCCGCAGCCAGTCCGCTTTTTCAGAGGGCGGCCTTGTAATCGGCGCGGGTATGGAAGACCTCGGCAAGGGCGCGCGCTCAATGGTAGGTACTATGTACGGCACCAAGTCTAAGGGCGTAAGATACCTTGAAATGACCGAAGGCTACTGCACAAGAATGGCTCTTGACGAAAACGACGAGGTTATCGGTTATGAGTTTGTTTCTCTCGGTAAAATGACAGACCTTATTAAAAAGGGTATGGAGCCGAACGAGGCTTACAAGCAGTCCATGGGTCACTACGGACGTTTCAATAAAGAAGACGGCGCGGTTAAGTATATTGACCCGCGCGAAGAATAAGGAGGTACGGTATAATGGCACAGTTTGAAGGTTATGAGAGACGCGAGGCAAAGATCCTCGGTGTTCTTAAGAATTACGGTATCTCTTCTATTGACGAGTGCAAGGAAATCTGCGCAAAATACGGCGTAGACCCCTACACCACCGTTCAGGAAACACAGCCTATCTGCTTTGAAAACGCAAAGTGGGCTTACACCGTAGGCTCTGCTATTGCTTTTAAAGAGGCTGAGCGCACAGGCGATAAATCCGCCGCAACCGCTGCTGCTAATATCGGTATCGGTCTTCAGTCCTTCTGTATTCCGGGCTCCGTTGCGGAAAATCGCAAGGTTGGTCTCGGTCACGGCAACCTCGGCAAAATGCTCCTTTCGGAAGAAACCGAGTGCTTCTGCTTCTTAGCAGGTCACGAATCCTTTGCCGCGGCAGAGGGCGCTATTAAAATTGCTCTTAACGCAAATAAGGTAAGGGTTAAGCCCCTGCGCGTTATTCTTAACGGTCTCGGTAAAGACGCGGCTTACATAATCTCGCGTATTAACGGCTTTACCTATGTTGAAACCGAATTTGACCCCTGTTCGGAAGAGGTTAAGGTTGTTTACGAAAAGCCGTTCTCAAATGGTGCGCGCGCGGCTGTTAAATGCTACGGCGCAGATAACGTTCCTGAGGGCGTTGCTATAATGAAGCTTGAAAAGGTAGGCGTTTCCATTACCGGTAACTCCACCAACCCCACGCGCTTCCAGCACCCTGTTGCAGGCACATACAAGAAATGGTGCGTTGAAAACGGTGTAAACTATTTCTCTGTTGCTTCGGGCGGCGGTACAGGCCGTACGCTTCACCCCGATAATATGGCTGCAGGTCCTTCTTCCTACGGTATGACCGATACTATGGGCCGTATGCACTCTGACGCTCAGTTTGCCGGATCTTCTTCCGTTCCGGCTCATGTTGAGATGATGGGTCTTATAGGCGCGGGCAACAACCCGATGGTTGGTATGACTGTTGCGTGCGCGGTTGCCGTTCAGCAGGCGCTTAATAAGTAATAAATTATATATTTGGCTTTGGTAAGACACATCATTTTTGAGATTTTCTGAATGGTGTGTCTTTATTTTTGAATATTAAGGGGTACAAATATGGGAAGTAAAATTAAAGCGGCCGCTCTGCTGTTATGCGCGGTACTGCTTACAGCGGGCTGTAAAAAATCGCCCGACGGCGTTTCTTCGCAAAGCAGCACAGCCCTGTCACAGCCGGCGGTTTCTTCGGCTGTAAGTGAAGAAGAATCGGCACCGCCTGCCGTGCAGGAGTCATCTGCCGAAAGCACGGTCTCGGCAGCGTCCTCGGCGCCGGCGGTTAAACCCGCGCCTGCACCGATCGACCCTGATGACGAAAGCTTTATGCAGCTTGACAACACACGGCACGGCTACGGTCAGGGCAATGCTAAAGACAGCGCAAACAGACCGACAGGCGCTGTTGCCGCGCAGGAAAAATTTGCGGAATACGGGGCGGTTTTTATAGCGCCGCCTTCAAACAGCGTGTATCTTACATTCGACCTCGGATACGAAAACGGATATACTTCAAAAATTCTTGATACGCTTAGCGAAAAAAATGCAAAGGGAATTTTCTTTGCCACAATGAGCTATTGCAGGTCTGCTCCGGAAATAGTTTCACGAATAATTAACGAGGGTCATATTCTCGGCAATCATTCGGTAAGTCATAAATCAATGCCAACGCTTTCCGTTTCGGAAATGAGAAATGAAATAAAAGGTCTTCACGATTACATTAAAAACACATACGGATATGAAATGTTCCTTTTTAGACCGCCTATGGGTGAATATTCGGTACGTTCCCTTGCGGTAGCGCAGAGTCTCGGCTATAAGACAATGAACTGGAGCTTTGCTTATAAGGATTGGGATACGAATAACCAGCCAGATGAGGCCTCGGCGCAGGAAAAAATGCTGAACGATGCTCACGGCGGCGCTATTTACCTTATACACGCGGTATCAAGAACAAACGCGGCGGTTCTCGGCAATGTTATAGACGGTATTCGTGCAAAGGGCTTTGTAATTTCCGAATATCCGAATACGGCGGGGTAATTTTAAATTTTTTCGGCACATTATAACCGTTAGAGTGCGGCTGTGATGTGCTTTTTATATTTTTTAAAACATTATGTTGATATTTTACCCCGTTTTAAGTATAATAAATAAGTATGATAATACTTATTAACCGAGGGGGCAATTTTATTGGATTGCAAACAGTTTTTTGAACAGATAAATGGTAAAAAGATCGCTATGTGCGGCATTGGCGTCAGCAATACGCCGCTTATACTTAATTTTTTGAAAAAGGGCGCTTACGTTTACGCGTGCGACCGCCGAAGCAGAGAACAGATAGGCAGTATTGCCGATGAGCTTGAAAAGGCGGGGGCAGAGCTGAAGTTAGGCGAGGATTATCTTGAAAACTTAGAGGTTGATATGATCTTCCGCACGCCGGGAATGAATTTTAACCTGCCTGAGCTTGAGGCGGCGCGCAAAAAGGGAATAGCCGTAACAAGCGAAATGGAAGTGTTCTTCGATCTTTGCCCGGCTACTATTTTTGCCGTAACGGGATCGGACGGTAAAACCACCACCACAACCCTTATTGCAAAAATGCTTGAGGCAGAGGGTAAAACCGTACATTTGGGCGGCAATATCGGAAAGCCGCTCCTGCCCGAAATTGAAAATATTAAATCAACCGATTTTGTTGTGGCTGAGCTATCTTCCTTTCAGCTTATCTCAATGCGTAAAAGCCCTGACGTTGCGGTGGTTACAAACGTTGCGCCTAACCACCTTGATATACACAAGGATATGGACGAATACGTTGAGGCAAAGAAAAATATCCTTATGCACCAAAACGCCTTCTCACGCACCGTTTTAAACCGTGATAACGATATTACCTACGGCTTTAAAAAGTTTGTGCGCGGTCAATCGCTTTATTTCAGTATGGAACAGCCGCTTAAAAACGGGGCATGGCTTGATACAGGCGGCACTATCCATATGGCGTACCGCGGAATTGACGCTCCCATTATGCACCGCGATGAAATTACAATTTTAGGCGACCATAACGTTGCTAACTATCTTGCCGCTATTTCAGCTGTTTGGGGATATGTAAGCGTTGAGTCCATTAAAAAGGTTGCCCGCGAATTTAAGGGGGTTGAACACCGTATTGAATTTGTAAGGGAGCTTGACGGCGTTAAGTATTATAACGATTCAATAGCGTCAAGCCCCACAAGAACAATTGCGGGCCTTAAAGCCTTTAACCAAAGCGTTTTGCTTATAGCGGGCGGATACGATAAGCATATTCCGTTTGAGCCTATGGTGCCGTATATTATAGAAAAGGTTAAAAAGCTTTACCTTTGCGGCGACACGGCGGATAAGATAGAAAAATGCGTCCGTTCGGACAAAAATTATAACGGTGCTCCCGAAATAGTAAGGGTAAACAATCTTGACGAAGCCGTTGCGGCGGCGCATAGGGACGCGGCTGCGGGCGACATTGTAACATTAAGCCCCGCGTGCGCCAGCTTTGACGCATTCCCGAATTTTGTGGCGCGCGGAAAATACTTTAAGGAACTGGTAAATAAGCTTTAATGGATATTAGTGAACTTTTATTTGAGCTTTCAAAACGCGATTGCATAGGCAATGTGCGCGAGGCGGCGGATTATGCCGAAGAGCAGCTGTCGCGCTATGCCGATACGAAGCGTGTGGGCGGCAGTATAATAGGATTTGTTAAGGGCAAGGCGGATTATACCCTGCTTTTAGACGCGCATATCGATCAGGTTGGTATGACCGTTACAAATATTGACGAAGAGGGATTTTTAACCGTTGCGGCGTCTGGCGGAATTGATATAAGGGCTTTGCCGTCGCGCACGGTCACGGTACACGGAAAGGAAAAAATTACCGCCGTGTTTTGCAGTACGCCGCCGCATTTGGCAAGCGGTGAGACAGAGTATGACGATATAAGCAAGATAAAGCTTGATACTATGCTCGGAAGTAAGGCGAGTGAAACGGTTTCTCTCGGCGATTATGTTACTTTTCAGGCAAAGCCGTGCCTTCTTTCGGGAGACGCGGTAACAGGCAGATCGTTTGACGACCGCGCAGGCGTTGCCTGTCTTTTAAAAATTGCAGAAGAGCTAAGCGGCGCAGAGCTGCCCGTAAACGTGGCTTTTCTGTTAAGCGACGGCGAGGAGCTTGGTATGCGCGGCGCCGTAACCGCCGCGTTTAACGCAGAACCGAACGAGGCTGTTGCCGTGGACGTAAGCTTTGGCAACGGAATAGGAATTTCACCGGAGGAATGCGGCAAATTGGGCGCCGGCGCTATGATAGGCTTTGCCCCCACGCTTGACAGCGGTATTTCCGCAAGGCTTGTTTTACTGGCGGAAAATAACGGCATTAAATATCAAACCGAGGTTATGGGCGGAAGAACCGGCACTAATGCGGACGTTATATCGGTTTCGCGTTCGGGCGTTAAGACCTGCACCGTGTCTGTACCGCTTCGCAATATGCATACCGAGGCAGAGGTTTTAAGAATATCCGACCTTAACTCGGTTTGCGATCTGCTTATTAAATATATTCTTTCAGGGGGTGTTTTTAATGCTTGACACCCTTAAGGAATTATGCTCGCTAAGTGCCGCTTCGGGCGATGAAAAAAGCGTAAGAGATTACATTATTTCCAAAATAGACGGTAAGGCTGATTGGTACACCGATAATCTCGGCAATATAATTGCCTTTAAAAAGGGCAAAAATAAAAGCTGTAAAAGGCTTATGGCAGACGCGCATATGGACGAGGTCGGGCTTATAATTTCTTCTGTAACAGACGACGGCTTTTTAAAATTTCACACCGTAGGCGGTATAGATACCGCGGTGCTTATGTTCAGGCGCGTTAAAATAGGAAACGTAAACGGCGTTATATCGGGAAAGCCCGCTCATCTTTTATCCGGCTCGGAAAAGAAAAAGCTGCCGCAGGAAAACAGCCTTTATATCGATATAGGCGCCGCCGACAGGGCAGAGGCTTTAGGTCTTGTATCCCTTGGGGACCGTGCGGTTATATGCGGCGATTATGCCGAAACCGAGGAAAAAATAAAATCAAAAGCAATAGACGACCGCGCAGGCTGTGCTATTTTGCTTGCCCTATTGCTTGAAGAGAGTGAATACGATTTTTACGCCACCTTTACCGTTCAGGAGGAGGTAGGGCTTCGCGGCGCTAAAACAGCGGCGTTTTCCGTCGCGCCTGACGCGGCTGTTGTGCTTGAAGCAACCACCGCCGCGGATATAGCGGAGGTTGATAATGCGCACAGGGTATGCGCGCTTGGCGGCGGTCCCGCAGTATCGTTTATGGACAGAGCCACCGTTTACGACCGCGATTATTATAATGCGGCGCTTTCAAGCGGCATAAAATGCCAGCCGAAGGCGGCGGTAGCAGGCGGAAATAACTCAGGCTCCGTGCATTTAAGCCGCGGCGGCGTGCGTACGCTTGCAATTTCGGTTCCCTGCAGATATATACATTCGCCGTCTTCGGTTGCGGATAAAAGCGATATTGAAAACGCATATTTATTGGCAAGGTATATGATAAACGGAATTTGCAGCGGTAAAATACGGTGATAAGGCTTGTTTCCGATTTGCCCGATATTTCGGGTTTCGACGCAGGGTATTTAAAAATCAAATGCCTGTACGACAGCTTTCGTTTTGATAACAGCGTCCTTTTCTGGCGGCAGCAGGGCGGCGCATATATAAGCCTTTCGGGCGGAAATATGACAATAAGCGGCGGTGCGGTTTGCACCGAGGAGCTTTTTGAGTTTTTAAGCTTAATTTCGCCAAGCTCTGTATTTTGTCCCGAAGATACCGCAATTAAGCTTAAAAATAACTATACCGCAGTAAACGTTATGCGCAGGTTAGGCGATATAAGCGGCGAAACGGTGGGGGACAGGCTTTCAAGCGATGAACTGTATAAGCTTTTTGATATACCCGATATTTCGCTGCCGCCTTATCCCGAATTTGCTGTGGATTGGTGCAGGCGGCTTAACCGCGGCTGTGCAGAGTATTACGGGATAAAGGAAAAATGCGCGGCTTTAAGCTTTAATTCCGGTAATTATGCTTTAATAAACGGCATTGTAAGCAAGGAAAAGGGTTACGGTAAAAAAGCGCTTACCGCAATAATACAAAAGAACCGCGGCAAATATATTATTGCCTGCTGCGAAGACAGGCTTACGGGATTTTACGAAAAATACGGATTTGAAAAATTAAGTAAAAGGTTTGCAATAATAAATGAGTATAAATGAGTTTTTTAATATAGATGAAAGGCTTTTAAGGCTTGATAAGGAAATCACCGAAAAATGCGAGAGTGTTTTTAAAGAAATTGACGGTATAACCGAGTATAATCAGCTAAAGGTCTTAAACGCTTACATAAAAAACGGGGTAAGCGAATCGGCAATGGCAGGCTCTACGGGTTACGGCTACGACGACCGCGGCAGAGAAATACTTGAAAAGGTTATGGCGGACGTTATGGGCGCGGAGGACGCGCTTATGCGCCATAATTTTACCTGCGGCACGCATACCCTTGCCGTGGCGCTTTTCGGAATACTTCGGCCGGGGGATAAAATGCTTTGTCTTACGGGCAGACCCTATGATACGATTACGGGCGTTATAGGAATTGATGAAAAAAACGACGGTTCGCTTGCGGATATGGGTATAATCTACCGCCAGACCGAGCTTAAAAGCGACGGTACGCCCGATATAGCGGCAATAAAGGCGGCGCTCAGCGCAGATAATTATAAAATGGCTTATATTCAGCGCTCGCGCGGATACAGCACAAGACCGAGCCTTACGGTGGACGTTATAGAAGAGCTTTGCCGTGCGGTTAAGGAGGTATCGCCCGAAACCGTAATAATGGTTGATAACTGCTACGGTGAATTTACCGAGAAAAAGGAACCGTGCGATGTGGGAGCAGATATATGCGCAGGCTCGCTTATTAAAAATCCGGGCGGCGGAATAGCGCCTACCGGCGGTTATATTGCCGGCAGGCACGACCTTGTTGAAAAATGCGCAGGCAGGCTTACCTGCCCCGGCGTAGGGCGCGAGGTGGGCGCTACGTTAGGTCACAGCCGCGAGCTTTATATGGGGCTTTTTTCTGCTCCGCACGTGGTGGGCGAGGCGCTTAAAACCGCCGTGTATACCTCGCTTTTGTTTAAAACGCTCGGTTTTGCAGTAACGCCCGAATATAACGAAAAACGCGGGGATATTATACAGTGTGTAACCTTAGGCTCGCGCGAGGGACTTATTGCCTTTTGCCGCGGTATGCAAAGCGGCGCTCCGGTAGACGCATTTGTTATTCCCGAACCTTCGCCTATGCCCGGCTATGCCGACGAGGTTATTATGGCGGCGGGAGCCTTTACGTTAGGCGCTTCAATAGAGCTTTCGGCAGACGGACCGCTGCGCGAGCCTTATGCCGCATGGATGCAGGGCGGACTTAATTTTCACAGCGCCCACGCTGGCGTGCTGTTGGCGGCGCAAAAAATGCTTGAAGGCGGAAATGTAGGTGCTTTTAATTGAAACAGGTTTTTGCAGGCAAGGTGTTTGAGGTTATGCCCACGCCAAGCGGTATAATATTTTCTTATCTTAAGGATACGGTTGACGACAACGTTATAGTTGCCTATAAAATGATAACCTTTGATAACGGCCGTTTTACCGATGTTGCAAAAAATATTTATTTGCTTACAAAGTTCGGGAACAATTATAAGTCGGTTTCAATGCTGTGCAACAATTATATAGCGGTTAAATCCATCGTTTTGCCCAACAGCAAGGTCTTTTTACTGCACGGCAACGGAACAGCCAGATTACTCGATACCGACGCTTCACTCTTATGGACAGGCGAGCTTAAATACCGCGGCTGCAATGCCGCAGATATAGCGCTTTATAAAAATACGCTTTGGGCGTGCTTTGCAGACTGCAATGTGCTGTTAAGGTACAACCTTGCCACAATGCGCGAAGAGCTGCGCATAGGCGGTAATAAATCGCCCTTTAATAAACCCGTAAGCCTTTTTATAGAGGGCGACAGCGTTATGATAAGCAACAAGGGCTCTAAAAAGCTTATAAGCGTTGATTTAAACTCTTACAGCGTGTTTGAATATGAGCAGTTCGAAGAACCGGTACATCAATATGTTAAGGCGGGGGACAATCGCTTTGCAGTGCTTGATTCGGGACTTTATTTAATATAGTGTGTTAAAATTATTTTATAAAAAATGAGAGACGGCTTTTATAGCCGCCTCTTTGTTATTTCAGCGTTTTGTTCGAAAAACACTGCATTTTATTAAAAAGGGGATTACGGATTGGAGAATAGCTTAGCATTGCACGCAATGACAAAAAACACGCCATTCTGAGCGCAAAACGCGAAAGAATTCGTTTCCCTTTTATGAAAAGGAGCGGATTGCCGCGCACCTTTCGGTGCTCGCAATGACGTGGAGGGATGGCAAACAGATTGCTGTACACCTGATGGCGTTTGCAATGGCAAAACGACTTGTCATTCTGAGCGCAAAGCGCGAAAGAATCCGTAATACCCTTAAGAGAGTGACGGATTATTCTCGCTTGCCTATACGGTAATTTTTGCAAAGTCCGCGTTTGTAAGTCTGCAAATCTCTTTCGGTGAAAGCTTTACCTGAAAGCCTACCTTACCCGCGCTTACATAAAAGAATTCAAGCTCCATTGCGCTTTCATCTATAACGGTTTTAAACCTCTTTTTCATTCCGATAGGGGAGCAGCCGCCGTGAATATAGCCTGTAAGCGGTAAAAGCTCCTTTTGCTTAAGCATTGAAACGGATTTAGCGCCTACCGCGCGTGCCGCCGCCTTTAAATCAAGCGTTTCGGCTACGGGTATTACAAATACAAAATGCTCTTTGGCACCCGATTCGGTAACAAGGGTTTTAAAAACATATTTCGGGTTTTCACCCAAAACCTCGGCAATTTTAACGCCCTCTGTAAGCTCAGGCGAGTAAGAAAACGGCTCATATGCGATTTTTTCTTTATCCAGTATACGCATTACGTTTGTTTTTAGCATTACTTAAATACTTCCCCGTTTATAATAACCGTTTTAATGTTAATATCGCTGTCAACTATAAGCATATCCGCGTCAAATCCGGGTTTTATCTGTCCCTTATTTACGCCTAACATTTCGGCGGGCGTGCGGCTTGCCATTCTTACGGCGTCGTTAAACGGTATTCCGAATTTAACCGCGGTTTTAACGCAGTCAAGCAGTGTTGCGCTGCTGCCTGCAATCGTTCCGTCGGCAAGGCGCGCCGCGCCGTCCTTTAAAAACACTTTAAGTCCGCCCGATTCATATTCGCCGTCCGGCAGACCCGCGCTTCTTATACTGTCGCTTATAAGGGTCATACGGTCTGGACCGAACATTTTGTAGGTGGCAAGCACCACCGGCTTTGAAATATGAAAACCGTCGCATATTATCTGCGCGTATATATGATTTACAAACCCTGCGCCGATAGGGCCTGGGTTGCGGTGATGAAACGGCGGCATTGCGTTATAAATGTGCGTAAGGCAGTTGGCACCGTTTTTTATAGCCTCGTTTGCGGTATCAAAATCACAGTCGGTATGACCTATAGATACAATGCAATCGGGCGTTACGGCTTTTATAAATTCCATACTGCCGGGTCTTTCGGGGGCTACCGTTATCATCTTAACGTTTTTAAACTGCGCAAACTCAGTTACGGACGGGTTTTTTATATATTTCTCATTCTGCGCGCCCTTGTGCTTTTCGGAAATATAGGGTCCCTCAAAATGAAAGCCCAAAATATCAGCACCCTTAAAATCTGTTTTGGCGTTTACTACCTTTAAAAGGCTGTCGTACCCCATTGTCATAGTGGTGGGCAGGAAAGAGGTTGTGCCGTGCTCTGCATAAAAGCGGCACATAGGCTCAAAATTCGCGTCCATTGTGTCCATTCCTATGCAGCCGTGGGTATGTACGTCTATAAGCCCCGGTATAAGGCGGCAGCCCTCGGCGTTTATATCGCCGCTTTGCCGATTTTCTTCAATCGATATAATTTTCCCGCCATCGGTTACAACTGTTTTTAATTCGCCGTTTACTTCGGCATTATAAATAATCATTTTACCGCCTCAATTTTCGCTGTAAATTACCGTAATATCAGGGTGAAGCTGTAAAATTGAAGCCGGAATTTCGGGGGTTATAGGTCCGTAGAAAGCCTTTTCAAGTATATCGCGCTTTGCCTTGCCGTTGGCTATAAGCAAAATTTTCTTTGCCTGCATAATGGATACCATACCCATTGTAATTGCCTTTTTCGGAACATCGTCTTCATTGGCAAAAAAGCGTGAATTCGCTTTTATGGTGCTTTCGTGCAGATCTACAACGTGGGTGCTTTTAACGAAGTATTTATCGGGCTCGTTAAAGCCGATATGACCGTCAAGACCTATTCCCAAAAGCTGAAGATCAATACCGCCGAGCTTTGCTATATGCTCGTCGTAACGCTGACCCTCTCCGGCTAAGTCAACTGCACAGCCGTTGGGAACAAAGGTATTGTTAATGCTGATATTTATGTGATCAAAGAAATTGTGATTCATAAAATAGCGGTAGCTTTGCTCGTTTTTACCGTCAAGACCAACATATTCGTCAAGGTTTACAGAGGTGACCGAGCTGAAATCAATATCGCCCTTATTGTACCATTCTATAAGCTGCTTATAGGTGCCCAGCGGTGAAGAACCGGTTGCAAGACCTAAAACGCTTTCCGGCTTAATTATTACCTGTGCCGAAATAATATTGGCCGCGTGACGGCTCATTTTTTCATATGTATCAACAGTAATAAATTTCATAATGCATTAAATCCCTTCGTAGAGACCTTCGTCTGCCATTTTGTTAAGCGCCGCCGAAACCATATCCTTATCCTCTTTATATGTAACGCCGTACCACTTATCCTCGGCAATAAGAACCTTTACGCGCTTTTCACCGGTTTCTATAAGCTTTGTTACAACGCTCGGCAAAAAGTATTCGGATTTGGGAACATTTATTTTTTCCTTTAAAAACTCCTTGAAACCGTTTTCGGCATAACCGAATAAATCGGGCATAAAGCCCCAAAGATTCATTGAAACCACCGTATCAGGAGCTAAGGGAGTCCAGCTTTTGCCGTCGTCTTCGGTGTATTTGCAGTCTACAATTTTGGTGCGCTCGGTAACGGATTTCAGCTCGCCGTTTTCTATTTCGCAAACTCCGCGCGAAACAGAACCGTTTTCGGTAAGTGTGTTTGCAAGGCGGAAGCCTACCATGCAGTAATCGCCGCTATTGTTACGAAGAAAATCCGCCATATGTAAAAATGCGGTCTTGCCGTAATAATCGTCTGCGTTTATAACGGCAAACGGCTCTTTAACAACATCCTTGCAGCAAAGTACGGCATGCGCTGTACCCCACGGTTTTTCACGGTCGGCAGGGCAGGTGAAGCCTTCGGGCAGCCTGTCCGTTTCCTGAAAAACATATTCGGTTTTCACCATTTTTTCAATATGCTTTGCGGTAACCGCCTTAAAATCGTCCTCAATAGCGTGCTTTATAACAAAAACAACCTTGTTAAAGCCTGCCTTAACTGCGTCGTAAACCGAGTAATCAAGCAGTATTTCACCGTTTTTGCCTATGGGCGCTATTTGCTTAAGACCGCCGAAACGGCTGCCCATACCTGCCGCCATTACCACAAGTGTAATATCTTTATTCATAACTTACCTCCGAAAATCAGAATTTCAAAATATATTATACCATATTTTTCATACCATTACAATGTCTTTATATGACATTAAAATGTTTTTATTATGCTTTATCTTATAAATGAGTCGATCGCCGCTACAAGGCTTTTGTTTCTTGTTGCGGAAATGTTGTTTAAAAACAGCACGTCGCGGGCGCCCGTATCGGTACAGAGCTGTAAAAGTCCGCGCGCGTCTATTTTTGAAAAATATCTGTAATCTACAATATAAACGTTTTGATAGTGCGAAACAAGAAACGGCACGAACGCGTTGCCGAAGGATTCTTTAACGATTATGCAAGCCGAACCGTCGCTTTTTTCGGGGTTTGTTATTATTTCAAAGGGTCTGTCGCCCTTGATAAAGGTAAGATATTTTTGCGGGGAAGCAGACATATCCGATATAATATCCGCCGTGGCGACCGTTCCGTTTTCGTAATGCACCTCTAAGGTGTTGGTTTCGCGCGGCTGATAGGCATAAACCGTATCGGGGTTTGCCGCTAATGAGGGCAGCTTGCCGCTTGAAGAGTAAAACGAACCCAAATATCCCGGAAACTCCCTTAGGGTAAAGTTGTCAAGCGGGCTTGGTGTGGCGCCTGTAAGCTTTATAAAATCGCAGTAGGCGTAATACGCGCCGAGGGCTGTCCAGTGGTGGTCGGTGCGGAAATATATATAATCGTTTTTATGAGCCTTCATTGTATCAAAAATCGGGACGGTTTTAACGCCGCTCATACCCGAATACATATAGTTAATAGCTTTATTCTGGTCTGAGGTATTTATGCCTTTAACTACATCTTCGGGAGCCGTTATGCCCATACTTGTCGGTACTATCATATCATAAACGGCGGCTTTATCGGAAAGCAGCTGCGCCGCGCGGTTTATTGCTGCGGTATAGCTGTCTGCCGTACTGCGCACAAAGTTATAATATTCGTATGCCGTGTCGCCGTTTATAAGAAGAGCGCCTAAGGTTTGCGTGGTTTGGGCAGGCTGTTCTGAGGGCTTTGACGGCGTATCTGCGCTTGGCGTTTCACTTGATTGCGGCGGTTCCGATGAATTGCTTTCGGCAGAAGAGGCGGCGGACGAGTCTTCGCCGGACGCGGCGCCTGAAGCTTCGGGAATATCGTCGCTTTTTTCAACCGTGCCGTGAATTTTCACCTTGGTTTTACCGTAAAGCCCGGTAAGGCGAGCGTTTAAATTTGTAAACGTATCGCGCAGGGGAAATGTATCGGAATACCACTCGTTTAAACCGGAAAAATATTTGCCCGAAAAAAATGCCGATATTGTAAATTTAGGAAACTTAGCAAGCTCGCGCTTTTCGCTTTCAGAGTATTTCGGTCTTAACGGAATTATCAGGGAAAGCACAAAAAAGGCAAAAAGCAAAACAATAAAAAACCTTACGTATATGATATTAAGTATTCTGAGCTTTCTTTGGTTGCAAAGTATTTCTTTTGCTTCGTTATCACTGTTGTTTTGTTCGTTAATTTTCATTTTTAGCACCTAAAATCTGAAATACAGGAATGGGTTGTAGCTGTTTCCCACAAGCGCCGCAACCGAGAAAAGCAGCAAAACCGCAGGAATGGCTATTTGCAGTATTGCAAAGGCGGTAAGCGCCCCTGTGGATTTAAGCGAAAACGCCTTTAAATTGATCGATATATTGCGTGCCGCCGGCGTGCAGGCAAGCGCTGATACCAAAAGTATAATTATATAGCTTTTTATTGTTGTAAGGGTTTCAAAATCCGAAAATTTATTACCGTTTGCCCCAAACATACCCTTTAGAACACACCATACGTCGGAAAGGTTTTCAAATTTAAAAAGTATCCAGCCGAAAAATACAATTATCAGTAAATATAAATGGGCAAGCGCACGGTTTTTGCCGAGTAATTTCCCCAAAAACAGCTTTTCAAGCGATATAAATATAAAGAAATAAATGCCCCACAGCACAAAATTCCATGAAGCGCCGTGCCAAAGACCTGTAAGCGCCCAAACAACAAAAAGATTGAATACGGTGCGTACGGCTCCCTTGCGGTTGCCGCCGAGCGGTATATAAAGATAATCCCTGAAAAACGAGCCTAAGGAAATATGCCAGCGCCGCCAAAATTCCGTTACGGAAGCCGACATATAGGGATAATCAAAATTTTCAAGATAATGTATACCTATCATTCTGCCCATACCGATAGCCATATCGGAATATGCCGAAAAATCGAGATATATTTGCAGAGTAAACGCAAGAACGCCCACCCAAAGCGAAAGAGCGCTTTTTGTCGATAAAGCCGAAAAATCACCGCCGTCGGCAATAAGCAGCTTATCGGTTATTGCGGCGCAGGTGTTTGCAAGTATTGCTTTTTTGGCAAGACCAGTTACAAAACGGTTGATACCGTCCGCTATATCGGTGTAAGTGACTCTGCGATTTTCAAGCTCGCGGTTTACGTCTTTATAACGAACGATAGGGCCGGCAATGCACTGATGAAACATACTGACGTAAAGCAGCAGCATTTTAAAGCTTCTCTGCGCCTTTACCTCTCCGCGGTATACGTCTATACAATATGTCATAAGCTGAAACGTGTAAAACGAAATACCGATAGGAAGCGCAATTGACGGAACAGTTTTCGGAAAACCGAAAAGGTGATTGAGATTTGCAAGTGTAAACGTGCCGTATTTAAAAATGCCGAGCAATAAAAGATCTAACCCTATAACCGAGGCGAGCAGCAGCCTTGCTTTTTTAGGTCTGCGCTTATTAACGGCGATTTTAAGGGTCAAATACCAATCGGCAAGGGTCATACCAACCAATAACAGTATGTAAACCGGTTCGCCCCACGCATAGAATATAAGCGAAAATACCAGCATAACGGTATTTCTTGCTTTAATATCCTTAGCAAAAAAATAAACTAATAGGTTAAGCGGCAAAAAAAGAAATAAAAAAGTAAGGCTTGAAAAAACCATAGCGTAAACACATCCGGATAAATAAAAAATTCTTACTTATATATTATACACTACCAAAGTTAAAATAACAGTTAAAAAAGGGTTACAAAAATCGGCTTTGCGAAATTTTCGCAAAGCCGATTATAAAAAGGTGAATTATTATTCGCCGTAAAGCTTTAAGAGCTTTTCAAGGTGCGCTCTGCGCGCCTTTGCGGTCTTTTCAGCCTTATCGAACAGAACCTCTGCACGATCGGGGAAGGAGCGTGTGAGTGAGGAGTAACGCGCCTCGCCCATAATGAAGTCCTTATAGTCGGCGGTAGCCGGCTTGCTGTCGATAGTGAAGGGGTTTTTGCCCTCTGCCTTAAGCGCGGGGTTGTAACGGAACATATCCCAGTATCCGCAGTCAACAGCCTTCTTCATTTCTTTCTGGCAGTTAACCATTCCGCCCTTAATAGAATGCATTTCGCACGGAGCGTAACCGATAACGAGCGACGGACCGTTATAAGCCTCAGCTTCTTTAAGAGCCTTAAGGGTCTGGTTCATATCAGCGCCCATAGCAATCTGAGCTACATAGATATAGCCGTAAGACATAGCGATTTCGGCAAGGCTCTTCTTGGCGATTGCCTTGCCGGCAGCCGCGAACTGTGCAACCTGACCGATGTTTGAAGCCTTGGAAGCCTGACCGCCTGTGTTGGAGTAAACCTCGGTATCGAATACCATAATGTTTACGTTGTTGCCCTGTGCTAAAACGTGGTCAACACCGCCGAAGCCGATGTCGTAAGCCCAACCGTCGCCGCCGAAGATCCAAACCGACTTCTTGGAGAGGTATTCCTTATGAGCCAAAACGTCCTTGCAGAGTGCGCAATCTGCGCCGGCTTTTTCAATGGCGTCTGCCAATGCCTTAGAAGCATCTGCATTCTTAGCACCGTCTTCAAGCGTTGCAAGGTAAGCGTCTGCCGCCGCCTTAACGTCTGCGCTTGCTTTGTCAGACTGAGCGATCTGCTTAACTTCGCCTATAAGACGGTCGCGGATAGCTTTCTGACCTAAGTACATACCGTAGCCGTGCTCTGCGTTATCCTCAAACAGAGAGTTAGCCCATGCAGGACCGTGACCATCGGCGTTTGTGGTGTACGGAGAGGTAGCGGCAGGGCCGCCCCAAATGGACGAGCAGCCGGTAGCGTTTGAAATATACATTCTGTCGCCGAAAAGCTGAGTAATGAGACGTGCATAAGAGGTCTCGGCGCAGCCGGCGCAGGAGCCTGAGAATTCAAGCAGCGGCTTCTTGAACTGAGAGGTAATAACGTTTGCGTCTGTTGCAACGTCCTTCTTCTCGGTTACCTTTGCTACGCAGTAATCGAAAGACTTTTGCTCTTCAAGCTGAGATTCCTGTGAAACCATTTTAAGGGAGTTGGTCGGACATACACCGATACAAACTCCGCAGCCCATACAATCAAGCGGGGAAACGGTTAAAGCGTACTTGTAATCCGTCTTAAGGAACGGCTTGGGAGCAACCTTTAAGGTAGCAGGTGCGGCAGCCGCTTCTTCGTCGGTAAGAACAAACGGACGGATAGTAGCGTGCGGGCAAACAAACGCGCACTTATTGCACTTAGCGCAGGTATCGGGATTCCATTCGGGAACCATAACCGCAACGCCGCGTTTCTCGTAAGCGGAAGCGCCCTGCTCGAACGTACCGTCTGCGTGATCCATAAATGCGGAAACAGGCAGTGCGTCGCCGTTCATAAGGCCTACGGGCTTCATTATATCGTCAACCATTTTAACAAGCTTAGCCGGACCCTCTTCCTTAACGGGAGCAGTGTTATCCACAGCGTTTGCCCAGTCAGCCGGAACGTCTATCTTAACGTAAGCGGTAGCGCCTGCGTCGATAGCCTTTTCGTTCATTTCAACTATCTCTTTGCCCTTCTTCATAAACTTCTGGGCTTTTTCCTTCATATAGCCGATAGCCTCAGCTTCGGGAAGAACCTTTGAAAGCGAGAAGAAAGCAGACTGTAAAACGGTATTGGTACGCTTGCCGAGACCGATTTCAGACGCAATGTCGATAGCGTTAACGGTGTAAAGCTGAATGTTGTTTTTAGCGATATAGCGCTTAGCCTCAGCCGGCATATGGTGGTTAAGCTCGTCAAGATTCCACTGGCAGTTAATAAGGAATACGCCGCCGGGTTTAACGTCGTTAACCATCTTGTAGCCCTTTGTTACATAAGACGGGTTGTGGCAGGCAACAAAGTCGGCCTTGTTTATGTAATAGGGGCTCTTGATCGGCTTATCGCCGAAACGCAGGTGAGAAATGGTAATACCGCCGGTCTTCTTCGAGTCATACTGGAAGTAAGCCTGAACGTATTTATCGGTATGGTCGCCGATGATCTTGATAGAGTCTTTGTTAGCGCCAACGGTACCGTCGCCGCCGAGACCCCAGAACTTGCACTCGATTGTGCCTTCCGCTGCGGTGTTCGGAGCTTCCTCTTCAGGGAGTGAAAGGTTGGTAACATCGTCGTTAATGCCAACGGTAAAGTTGTGCTTAGGCTCTGCCTTATCAAGCTCCTTGTAAATTGCAAAAATGCTTGAGGGTGGGGTATCCTTAGAGCCGAGACCGTATCTGCCGCCTACAACAGCGTCGATATGTCTGCCCTCTTCTGCAAGAGCGGCAACAACATCAAGATAAAGCGGCTCTCCCAAAGCGCCAGGTTCTTTAGTTCTGTCAAGAACCGCTATCTTCTTAACGGTGGACGGAATAGCCGCAACCAGCTTGTCCGCTTTGAAAGGACGGTAAAGACGTACCTTTACAAGACCTACCTTTTCGCCCTTTGCGGTTAAGTAATCTATAACCTCTTCCGCAACGTCGCAGATAGAGCCCATAGCTACAATAACCTTTTCGGCATCGGGTGCACCGTAGTAGTTAAAGAGCTTATAGTCGGTGCCGATCTTATCGTTGATCTTGTTCATATACTTTTCAACGATATCGGGGATAGCGTCGTAATACTTATTGCAGGCCTCGCGGTGCTGGAAGAAAATATCTCCGTTTTCGTGAGAGCCGCGCATTACGGGGTGCTCAGGATTTAAGGCGCGCTTTCTGAACGCCTCAACTGCGTCCATATCGCACATTTCTTTAAGATCCTCATAATCCCAAATCTGAATTTTCTGAATTTCGTGCGAGGTTCTGAAACCGTCGAAGAAGTTGATGAACGGAACTCTGCCCTCAATAGAAGCTAAGTGAGCAACGGGGCCTAAGTCCATAACCTCCTGCGGGTTGGTTTCGGCAAGCATTGCAAAGCCGGTCTGACGGCAGGCATAAACGTCCGAATGGTCGCCGAAAATGTTAAGCGCATGGCTTGCTACGCAGCGAGCCGATACGTGGAAAACGCAGGGGAGCAATTCGCCCGCGATTTTGTACATATTCGGGATCATAAGTAAAAGTCCCTGTGAAGCGGTGAAGGTGGTGGTTAAAGCACCGGCTGCCAAAGAGCCGTGTACTGTACCGGCAGCACCGGCTTCAGATTGCATTTCGGCAACGTTTACGGTAGTGCCGAATATGTTTTTAAGCCCCTGAGCCGACCACTGATCAACATAGTCTGCCATCGGGCTGGACGGTGTTATCGGGTAGATGCCCGCTACCTCGGTAAACGCATAGGCAACATGCGCCGCGGCGTTATTGCCGTCCATGGTCTTGAATTTTCTGGCCATTGAAAATTCCTCCTGTAAAGTATTTTAATGAGATTTCAATAAAGTTCCCATATAACAAACATTGTACCACTTTTTTATTGCCGTGTAAACAAAAATTTGCGCCGAAAATAAACTTTTATAAAAATATTTATAAAATGTTTACACAGCGTACTTTAATGTATGCTTGCATAATGTAATTTTAAATGTTATATTATTAACGAGGTGGAGTTGATATGGCTGATAATAAAAATGAAATACTTGAGGAGCAGCGCCGCGCACGCGAGGAATTTTTAGAGCTTAAAAAAATGCAAAGCGGCGAAATGAAAGCGCCGCCGAAGCCCAGCGAGGTTGCAATAGTTCCGAAAACGCCCAAGGAAAAATGGGATAATTTTTGGTTTCAGTATAAATGGCACGTTACGGCGATAGTTGCCGTGACCGTAATTCTTGCAGTGCTTATAACCCAATGCGCCACACGCACAAAATACGATCTTGAGGTGGTTTATTTCACCTATACCGCCGCGCTTGACGAGCAGACCGATAAAATAGCCGAATATATTGAAAAATATGCTTCGGATATTAACGGCGACGGCGCGGTTAACGTTCAGGTTATAAATTGCAGTTTTACCGATAATTCGGGAAACGTGCAATATAAAAACACTATGCTTACAAAGTTGCAATCGCTTATTGCAGGCGACCAAAATGCACTGCTGTATATTACAGACGAAAAATCCTACAAGTATTTAAGCGGAATTTCAGACGGGGAAGGCATATTTGAAGGCGAGTCCTTAAAATTCGGGAGGGATTTTTACAGCTTTACAAAAACCGATACTTTCGGTAATTTGCCCGAAGGGTTAGGAATTTCCTGCCGGCGCGTATCCGATACGGTGCTTAAAAATAAGAAAAATGTTGATACGGTTTATAAAGAATCGTTAAGTATAATAGAAAAAATTTCAAACCTAAATTAACAAATAGCTATGTCCTTAATTAAATAATGGTTAAAAATCAGCCGTTGTTATTGAAAAGTAACATAAAATTCATAAATTTGCCATTGAATATATGATTTTTGTTATGTATAATGAAAGAAAAAAAGGAAAGGTGAATCCTTATGAACAAATTTATGCTTAACGAAACATCTTATCACGGCGCAGGCGCCATAAACGCCATACCCGATGAAATTAAAAGCAGGGGCTTTAAAAAGGTCTTTGTTGCTTCCGATCCGGATCTTGTGAAATTCGGTGTTTCAAAAAAGGTTACCGATATTCTTGATAACGCAGGTATTGAATATAAGCTTTATTCAGATATTAAGCCCAACCCTACTATTGAGAACGTTCAGCACGGCGTTGCCGAGTTTAAGGCTTCAAAGGCAGACTGTATAGTAGCCATCGGCGGCGGTTCTTCAATGGATACCGCAAAGGCAATCGGCATTATAATTGCAAATCCCGAATTTGAGGACGTTCGCTCGCTTGAGGGCGTTGCTCCCACAAAGAATAAATGCGTTCCGATTATCGCGGTTCCCACTACCGCAGGCACCGCGGCAGAGGTTACCATTAACTATGTTATTACCGATGTTGAAAGAAAACGTAAGTTTGTATGCGTAGACGCACACGATATTCCTGTTGTAGCTGTTGTGGATCCTGATATGATGTCTACTATGCCGGCATCGCTTACCGCGGCTACCGGTATGGACGCGCTTACACACGCTATTGAGGGTTACATAACCAAGGGAGCTTGGGAGCTTTCGGATATGTTCCACATTAAAGCGATTGAAATAATCGCGCGTTCTTTAAGAGACGCGGTTAAAAACGGCAAAGAGGGAAGAGAGGGTATGGCTCTCGGTCAGTATGTTGCCGGTATGGGCTTTTCAAACGTGGGGCTCGGCGTAGACCATTCTATGGCTCATACTCTTTCGGCTTATTACGATACTCCGCACGGCAAGGCGTGCGCAATACTTTTGCCGGCGGTTATGGCTTATAACGCCGAATATACCGGTGAAAAATATAAGGATATAGCCCGCGCAATGGGAGTTGAGGGCGTTGATAATATGACCAAGGAGGAATACCGCAAAGCGGCTGTTGACGCCGTTCGCAAGCTTTCCGAGGACGTGGGTATTCCATCAACCTTAAAGGGAATTGTTAAGGAAGAGGATATTCCCGCGCTTGCCGAGTCTGCCTATGCGGACGCCTGCCGTCCCGGAAACCCGCGCGACACAAGCGTTGAGGAAATTGCCGAAATTTACAGAAGTCTTATGTAAGCATAAATTAACACACGGCACAAACAGGTTTTACCTGTTTGCGCCGTTTTTTCTGCAAGAGGCAAGAAAAAAGCAACCAAAGCACAGTCGTACCGTGATTGCTTTGCTTTTTATTTTTTATACTCAACAAGCCGCTTATATCCGCTGCCGTACTGTACGCAGCGCGAAACGCGGGATAGTGTGGCAGAGGATATATCTGTTTCGTCAATAACCTCGTTATATGTCTTGCCCTCAAGCAAAAGGCGTGCGGCTCTTATTCGCTGCGCCATTTGCTCAACCTCTTTATTGGTGCACATATCCGAAAATAAGTCGCGGCAATCCTGCTTATCCTTAAGCGAGAGTATAAGGTCGTACAAATCGTTTATCATTTCTTCGTTTACTTTGTTAAGCGACATAATTTTTTCTCCTAAAAGTTTTCAAGCGATTTATTTAAAAAGCTTTTTGTTTTTTCCGATTTGGGCGAGCCGAATACCTCTTCAGGCGTGCCGTATTCCTCAATTACGCCTTCGGACATAAAGAGCACCTTATCGGAAACGTTTTTTGCAAATTCCATTTCGTGGGTTACAACTATCATTGTACTGCCTGCGGCCTTAAGGTCCTTAATAACCCTTAAAACCTCGCCCGTAAGCTCAGGGTCGAGCGCGCTTGTGGGCTCGTCAAAGCAAAGTATATCCGGCTCAAGCGCCAATGCGCGCGCAATCGCAACACGCTGCTGCTGACCGCCCGAAAGCTCGCACGGGTAGTTATTCATTTTTTCGCTAAGCCCCACGCGCGCTATAAGCGCTTCCGCTTTTTTGCGTATTTCTTCAGTACTGCCGCGCTTTAAAAGGGTAGGGGCAAGCATCACGTTTTTCAGCACGCTGTACTGCGGAAACAGGTTAAACGACTGAAATACAAGCCCGAAATGCAGGCGGTTGTCTCTGATTTCGGCGTCGGTAAGCTTTTTATCCGAATCGCCGTTAAAAACCGTTTTCCCGTTTACGGTTATTGTACCGCCGTCGGCAAAATCGAGAAAGTTAATGCAGCGAAGCAGCGTTGTTTTGCCGCTGCCCGACGAGCCGATTATAGAAAGCACCTCGCCCTTTTCAAGGGAAAAGCCTATGCTTTTAAGCACCTCGGTTTTACCGAAGCTCTTTTTTATGTTTTTAACCTCTAATACAGACATAGGCTCACCTCACGCATTAAAATAAGCGAGCTTTTTTTCAATAAGCCCGAAAAGTATTGTAAGTATACCGCAAAAAACAAGATAGAAAACGCCCGTAAAGAACAGCGGCCAAATGATCGCCGCGCCCTTAATAAAGGTCTGACCGCTCCAGATAAGCTCGTAAACGGCGATTATGCGCGCAAGCGACGTATCCTTTACAAGTGTGATAATTTCATTGCTCATAGGGGGAACTATGCGCTTTATAACCTGAAGGAGAATTACTTTGAAAAATATTTGGCTTTTGGTCATACCGAGCACAAGACCCGCTTCGGTCTGACCTTTTGCTATGCTTTCTATTCCTCCGCGGTAAATTTCCGAAAAATAGCAGGCATAGTTAATTATAAACGCCGTAAGCACGGCGGTCATTCTGCCGCCGTTTCCGCCGCCCCATATATTATTATGCAGTAAAAGGCCGGGTCCGTAATATATAACAAGCAATTGCAGCATAAGGGGAGTACCGCGAATTACCCAAACAACGGTTTTTACAAGACCTTTAAGCGGCATAAATTTAGACATAGAGCCGAATGCGATTATAAGACCGAGCGGCAGGGCACCCAAAAGCGTGAAGAAAAATATTTGCAGTGTGGTGCCAAAGCCCTCGAAAAGAGTTTTAATTACGGTTTGAAACATATATAAATCCTTTACTGATAAACAGCACAAAGCAGGCAGAGAGGATATGCCCTCTGCCTGTGCAATGCACTTTTAATTATTTCTGTTCGATTACGGATTCCTGAACGCCGTAGGTTTTGGCAATTTCAAGCATTGAACCGTCGCCGTAGGAGTCCTTAAAGAACTGGTTAAGCTTTTCGGTAAGGTCAGAGCCTTTTCTGAAGCCTACGCCGTAATCCTCTTCCTCTGCAACGCCTACCGTATAAGCAAGATTTTCATAGCTTGTGCCTTCGCCTACCATTGCGCCCGCCATAAGAAGGTCGATAACCGCGGCGTCAGATGTGCCGGCGTTTACTTCCATAAGCGCGTCTACCTGTGCGGTAACTGCTGTTACATTGTAGTTAAGGGCTTTAAGGGCGGCTTCGCCGGCGGAGCCTGCCTCGGCTGCAAACTTTAAATCTTTAACGCTTTCAACAGTTTGGTACTTATCTGCTAACTCTTTTTTAACAACTACAACCTGTGTGTTTTTGCAGTAAGCATTTGAAACCGACATACCGTTCTTAACCTCGCTTGAGATCGTCATACCGTTCCATACGCAGTCGATGCTTTTAGCGTCAAGCTCCATAATTTTGTTGTCCCAGTCGATCTCAACAAACTCTACGTCAACGCCGAGGCTCTTTGCAAACTTCTTAGCCATATCGGCGTCAAAGCCGATCCATTTGCCGCTGCCCTTGGTCTCTTCGTAATCCATCGGGTTAAAATCGGTAATACCTACAACAAGCTTACCTTTTTCCTTTATGTACTCGCTGTCTGATTTTGAAGAATCCTTACTTCCGCAGCCGGCGAATACGGCGAGCATACATACGCTCATTAACAGTGCAATTAACTTTTTCATTTTTGATTTCCCCTTTAGGTTTTAAATTTGATGTTGTTATTATACTTCATTACGATAAAGTTGTAAAGTGTTTTTTGCAAAAAAATTCAGATTTGTTTTGTTAAACAAAAACAACACAAATCTGAAAATGTATTTTGGCTATTTTAACTCAATAATCATTGCCAAATTGCCGCGTTCTCCGTGTGTGGCACGGTGCGAGTGCAATTCATCGCCGTTGCAGCAGGTGCAAAGGTCGGTTATATCAAGGTTGCTTTCCTTAATTCCAGCGTGCAAAAGTATTTGTTTATTAGTGCCGGCAAGGTCAAGCATATATTTGTTGTTTTCCTTTTTAAAGAGTACCTTATCGGTATCAAGGTAGGGTATGTTTTTCAGTGCGTCGGCTACCGGATCGTCAACCTCGTAGCAGCATTTGCCTATGCAGGGACCTATTGCGGCAATAATGTTTTCACGCTTGCAGCCGTAGTCTGCCACCATTTTATCAACCGTTTTTTCACCTATTCGTTTAGCGGTGCCGCGCCAGCCTGCATGCGACGATGCAATAACTCCCTTTTCGGGGTCGCAAAATATTAGGGGAGTGCAATCGGCGTATTGCGTTACAAGCGCAACGCCGCTTTCGTTTGTAATAAGACCGTCAACATCGCAAAACGGCTTTTTAAAAATTCCCGTTCCGCAATCGGCAGAGGTTACTGCGCGTATATTGTCGGTGTGGGTTTGTCTGCTTAAAACAAGGTGATTAATGTCAATACCCGCGGCACTGCACAAACGGCGGTAATTTTCGAGCACGTTTTCGCGGTCGTCGCCGTTTGTAAAGCTTAAATTCATAGAATAATATCTGCCGCGGCTTACTCCGCCCAGTCTTGTGGAAAAAATATGGCGTACCTTATTGCAGGCGGTAAAATGCGGAAAGGTTATAAATTCAAGACCGTTTATATTGTTTACGGTAAGATTATCTGATATCATATATTATCTCCGGTTATTTTTTCAAGCAGTATTTGCGAATTTCTTATAAAGCCGCCTGCATATTCCGCGCCTATATTTTCGGAAATATATTCAAGTGCCGGCTTCATCATAGGAGGACGGGATTTCATAGAATGTGCGTCGGTAGCGATGAAATTAACGAGACCGCCCTTAATCAGCCTTTCGGTTGCCCTGCGGCTGCTTTGCGAAAAGAGCGAGGAAGCATTGATCTGCGCTAAAATACCGTTTTCTTTAATGTATTTTAACAGCTTTTTATAGTTTCTGGCGTTACGGTATCTTTCGAGATGGGCTATAATAGGTATTATACGCTGTTTGTTTACCAAATTATCAATATCATCAAAAAATTCCTTGCATATACACTCGTCGGTAAGCTCAAGCAACAGATATTGCGACCGGTTAAGGCAAAGCTCATACACGGTTTCGCTTGTGCCGATATATCGGTAATACAGCACCTCGCTGCCGACAAAAATACGCGGCAAATTTTTATTTTCGGTTTCTTTGATTAAGAGGTTATAGGCGTTGCTTATTCTTTCCTTATATTTGTTAAAATTATCGTCAAGAGGATAAAAATGCGGCGTTGCTATAACATCGGTTATTCCCTGAAGCCGCATAGCCTCTAACAGCATTAACGATTCGCTTATGTCAAAGGCGCCGTCGTCCACAGCGGGTAATATATGGGAATGTATATCAAGCAGCATTTTTAATTCCTCCCTTCAAACAACTAAAGCCGGACTCTATAAAATTGTCCGGCTTTTAACACAGTTACTATTTATATGCTTTGTAATAATCCTTATAATAACGCTTTGATGTGTTGCCCGTGCCGTTTAGAATAATGCCGATAATGTTTATATTAAGCATTTTAAGGGCGGAAAGCGAGCGCTTAAGCATTGAATGTGTGGTAATTCCGGCTCTTACAACAAGAACAAGTCCGTCGCATTTTTGAGAAATTACAGAAGCGTCCGAAAGCAGATTTACGGGCGGAGTATCAATTATAACATAATCGTACTTTTCCTTAGCGGCGGTTAAAAAACCGTCAAAACCCACGGAATCGAAAACCTCAGTCGGGTTTTGGGGAATATTGCCTACGGTAAGTATATCAAGATATGTATTGTATTTTTTAACCGTACCGTCAATATCCGTAATACCGTTAATTACGTCCATAAGACCTTTTTTGTTGTCAAGCCTTAATTTGCTGTGAAGACTTGGACGGTGCGCGTCTGCGTCTATTAAAATTACCTTTTTATTAAGCTGTGAAAGCGAAATTGCCGTATTTATGGCGGTGGTTGATTTTCCTTCGGAAGCGTTGGGACTTGATACGGCGATAACCTTATTGCCTTGCCTTGCAAGTATTGAAACCAAATTGGTTCGTATATTTTTATATGCTTCCGAAACGGCAAACGGCACTTTTTTAACAGGCGCTGCCGCGGCGGCGTTTTTAATATCCGGCATTTTGATATCCTCCCTTTTTATATGCGCTGTATTCCTTTGATTTTGCGCTTGCAAAATCGGGTATATTGCCGAGCAGGGCAATATCGTAATTATCCGTAATATCTTCCTCGCTGTTGATCGAGTTATTAAAGAGCGAAAGTATATAAACAACCGCAAAAGCTATTATAACGCCTATAAGCGCTGCGGCAGCCGTTAAAAAGGAGGTGCGCGGGTATGTTTTAACAGCCTTATCGGGCGAGGTGGTAACCGCCGCATTGGCAGAGGGTATATAATCTGCTATGTATTCGGGCGCAAGCTTTAAAAACCTGTTGGCAAGGCGCTGTGCCTCTTCGGGAGTGGAGGCGGTAAATGTAACGTCTATAAAAAGCGAATCGGTGCTTCTGCGTTTTACGGTCGAGCGTCCCTTAAGGTTTGAATACGAATATCTGTTTTGCTCTTCGTTTGAAAGAAGCCTATATATATCGTTCGTATTAAGTATATCGTTTATTGTGTCTGCAAGCTGTAATGAGGCGTTAATATCGGTATAGCTTATGTTTTTTGAAGAGGTTTGAGAAGCGGTATCCGAGGCGTTGTTATTTATTATGCTTCCGTTTGTAACTATAACGGAACCGGTAGCGGAGTATTTAGGCTGAGCTATAAAATTGCAGTATGAAAAAGCCGCCGCCGCACAAACAAGACCTGCAAATATTAAAAGAAAGATATGCTTTACCGCAAGCTTTAACAATGAGATTAAAGATATATTATTCACGATTTTCCCCTTTTCCTTAGTCCTTTAAATCTATACTATTATAACTGCATTCTTTTAATTTTGCAATAGTAAGATTATAAGAGTTATAAATTTCCTCATATTCTTTGTATGAATTGCGGTACACCTCTATAATGCAGGAGCCGCCGTAATTTTTTTCAATAAGCTTATCAAAAAAAGTTTTGAACGGGAAAGAACCGCAAAACGGCAAAAGGCAGTCCGAAGCGGTGCTTTGATCGCTTATGTGATAATGCTTTATATTTTCCGAAAATTCTTCAATAAGGTCAAACGGGTTATAGCCGCACCGCACCGCCTGCTTTAAATCAATGCAAAACGCCGCGTTTTTACCCAAAATATTACGCATAGACCGCAAGAATTCAATATCGCCCGCCCTGAAACGCACAACATTTTCTTGAAGTACCTGTACGCCGTTTTCCTTTGTTATTTCGTTAAGGCGCATATATCTTTCGCAATATTCCTCGTCGCTTAAAATGCCGTTGGGCTTACCGCCGTGCATAATAATGTATTTTGCGCCTAACTGTGCCGCCGCTTCGGAATAACGGCGGTATGCTTCCTCTGCCTCGCGGTAGCGGCGTTCGTAGGCGGAAAAAATCATAAACGATTCCGCAAGCGACATTGTGGGATGAACCGAAGCAACGCTTATGCCGTATTCTTCCTTAATATCAGTAAGCATATCGATAAAGCTCTGCTTAAGCTCGCACGCCGCATTAAAAAATACCTCGGTGTGTTTTATGCCGGCTTTGCCCAAATTTTCAAGCGAAAGCTCGGTTTCAAGGGGATAAAAGCTTGCTGTTGAAACGCCTATATTCATTCGGTAAGACCTCCCTTATCGGGTGTGACGTAAACTGTTTTGTTCGCGGTGTAAATTACCATTCCGGGCTTTGCGCCGTTAGGCTTTTTAACGTATTTAACCGGCGTATAATCCACCGCGGTATTAGAGGAAGCCGCCGCCTTGGAGTTTAAGGCCGCAAGGCGCGCCGCTTTAAGTATTGTTTCGTCGGAAACTTCGCCGCCGTGCGAAAATACTATAACGTGCGAACCGGGCAGATTTTTTACATGAAACCACAAATCGCTTTTTGCGGCTAAGGAGGTGGTTAAATAATCGTTCTGGCTGTTGTTTTTTCCTACAATAATTTTGTAGCCCTCGGCAGATACATATTCCTGCAATTTCGGTGCCGGCGCGTTTTTTTTGCGCTTTTCCTGCCTTTTAATATAACCTGCAAGCGCCAATTCCTCGCGTATCTCGGCAATATCGGCGGCGGTTTTACTGCGGGCTATGCTGTCAAGCACCGAATCAAAATATATAAGCTCATCGCGATCCTTTTCAGTAAGGCGGGTCAGCATTTGCTCGGCAGTGTAGGTTTTTTTATAGTCCTTAAAATATTTGACGGCGTTCTTTTGAGGCGATAAAGCAGGGTCAAGCGGTATTCTTACGGTTTTCATATCGTCGTAATAATTATCAACCTCTGCAAAGCGCGCGCCGCTTTCAAGTCGGTAAAGATTGGCTTTTAAAAGCTCGCCGTAAATGCGTAGATTTTCGCGGTTTTCGCACTTTTTAAGGTCGCAAAGCCTTAGCGCCAGCTTTTTTTCGGTGCGGCTTTTAAGGTTGTTTACAAGCCTTATAATATCGGCGGCGGCGTGGCGCACACGTTCCGCGCCCTCGCGTGCGGAGTAAAATGCGTCAAGCAGCTCCGAAAAGTCGGTATATGTGCGTTTTTCAAATTCATTGCCGTACTGCGATATATCGGTATAGGTAAAATCAAACGGCGTGCCGTCCTTTTTAAGTAAAAGCAGGGGAGTACCGCCCGACTTTATATCATATAAAACCGAATTTAAAGCCGATCTGAAATCGCAGCATTTATCCGCTTTATAAACCGTTTCGCGGCAGATAAGCGGTGAAAAGCCCTGTATGGCTGAAAGAAGCGCTTTTTCGAGGTCGCCGCCGTAATTTTCCGCGGCACTTAAAATTGTGTTTATATCCTCGGTAACGGGGTTTAGCTTATGCTGACTGTCGGGGTACTTATATACGGCGCCCGGCAATACGGTGCGCTCGTCCTTTTCGGGGTCTGAGCGCCTTAGCGAATCGATGATTCTGCCGTCTGCTCCCACAAGAATAATATTGGTTTTGTTACCCAAAAATTCGGCTATAAGCTTAACTTCAATTATATCTCCCAATTCGTTCGACGTACTGAAGGTAAGCTTTGCTATGCGCTCAAGCTCCGGCTGGGTTACGCTTAACAGCCGTGCGGCAGAGAGGTATTTGCGCATAAGCATACAAAACATAGGCGGAGTTTGCGGGTTTTCGTACTTTCCCTCTGTAAAATGCAGGCGTGCATAACCTGGTCGCGCGGTAATAAGCAGCTTTTTAACAAAGCCCTTTTTGCGCAGCAAAAAGACCAGCTCGTCTTTAGACGGCTGATATATTTTATCCACGTGCGAATTTTCCGCGGCGGAAAGCTCCGCTGTTATTTTATGTAAAAAAACGCCGTCAAACGCCATTTAGTATTCTCCCAAGCTCTTCGCTTAAATTATTGTAATATTCGTATTCCCGCACCTTTTCAGGTATATCTTCAAGCGCTTTTGCGCACTTTGTTATGCGGTTATACTGCTTTTTGATATACATAACGCCGGCAAGGGTATCGGGGCTTATGCTGCCGATATAATAATACGCTTCGCCGCATTCCTTTGTTTTGCCCGAAAAGCGTACCGCCATTACCGAATAAAGCTTGCCGTTTTCAAAAACAGGAATTTCCTTTTCTGCCATAAAGCCGTTTTCACACAAAAAGCGCCTTAATATTTCGGGCGAGGTGGTAGGCTGCAATATAAGCAGCTTATCGGCGTTTTTTAAAATATCGGCGCGGTCGATTATGCCGGATATCACTTCTCCGCCTATGCCTGCTATAACGGCGGCGTCAAATTCCTCAGCGCCTATACCGTCAAATCCGTTGCAAAGCCTTGTATCAATTCCGAGAACGCCCGCAAGCCTTATGTTTTCGCGCGCCTTTTCAAGCGGTTTTTCCCTTAGATCCGCTGCAATAACGCTTTTTGCAATACCGCTTTGTATAAGATAAATAGGCAGCCGCGCATGATCCGTACCAATATCGCAAACCCTTGCGCCAAACGGCACAAGGGCTGCAACGGTTTTAAGCCTTAAGCTTAGCATTATTTATTTTCAAAATGCTTGTTTAATTTTTCAAGCAGGGCGTCGCAGTCGGTTCCGTGAACCTCGCACGCCTGCTCGATGCTTTCCCCGCGTGAAGCAGGGCAGCCGAGGCAGTGCATACCTATTTCAAAAAAGTATTCTGCGGCACTGCTGTCAATATCAAGTACCTCGCCTATAAGCATATCCTTTGTAATTTTCATTTTTAAAACCTTCCTTTTAATTTTATTATTAGAATAACTTTGTGTTATTATTCAAATCTGTTCTTGTGTGGTTAAACAGCTTGCGGTTATCCATAGCCCAAATACGTGAGGAAAATTCTTCGGAATTTGTTGCGGCTACCGCTTCGCGCATTTCGTATACGCGCGAATCCATAAGGTCAAGCTCGCTTAAAAGCTCCGCCTCAATAAACATAGGTCTTACCGCCGCGCCGAACTCCGGATCGCCGTGGTGTGATAACACCATATGCTCAAGCAGCATTGCGGTTTTGGGGCTGATGTTAAGCTCTTCGGCGTATTTGTTAATAACCATAGCGCCCATTGCAAGGTGACCGAGCAGATTGCCTTCGTTTGAATAGCCGGTTGCAACGCCGGTATCGGCTACGTTAAATTCCTTAAGCTTTGCAATATCGTGCAGTATTGCGCCCGAAATTAAAAGCTCCCGGTCAACGAACGGATAAACCGTGCAAACGCCCTCTGCCAAACGTACTATTGAAAGCGTATGCATTAAAAGACCGCCGCGCACAGCGTGGTGCAGCTTAAATGCCGCAGGCCAATATAAAAGCGGCAGCCGCTCGTCTTCAAGAATTGCAAGCACTATTCTTTTTAGGTCCTCGTCCTTAAAGCCTTCGGCAATGGAGTAAAGCTCGTTATACATCTGCTCGCCCGTATAATCGGCGGATTTAACATAATCAGATACGTTAACCCCGTCTTCTGGCGTTACATGGCGTATGCGGTCTATTTTAAGCTGATCCGAACCGTTATACTGCGAAACAACGCCGCGGATCTTTATAAGCTCGTTTACGGTGTATTCGCCGTGCAGCTCCGGCGAATAACGCCATAGCTTTGCGTTTATTTCACCGTCCGAATCCGAAAGGGTCATATCAAGATATGTATCGCCTTTTGAAGAGGTCTTTTTATCTATGCTTTTTATAAGACAAAAGCCGTCTACAAGACCTTTATTGTCAACAGGAGTAAAGTTCATAAATTCGCTCCGTTTCTCAGCCTTTAACAATTATATTTTCACGTGCCGGACCGTTGCTTATCATAGCAATTTTAAAGCCAATCTCGTTTTCGATAAACTCAATATATTTGCGGCAGTTTTCTGGCAGCTTATCATATTCGGTTATGCCGGTAATATCGCACTTCCAACCGGGAAGAGCGGTAAATACGGGCTTTGCCTTTTCAAGCAGGGCGGTAACGGGGAAGTCCTTGGTTACCTTGCCGTTAATTTCGTAGCCGACGCAAACCTTGATTTCATCAAGATACGAAAGTGCGTCTATAACTGTAAGAACCGCGTGGGTTGTACCCTGAACCTCGCAGCCGTAACGGGTTGCAACACAGTCAAACCAGCCCATTCTGCGCGGTCTGCCGGTTGTGGCGCCGTATTCGCCGCCGTCTCCGCCGTGGTCGCGAAGCTGCGCCGCCTCTTCACCGAATATTTCGCTTACAAACGCTCCTGCACCCACAGCCGAGGAATAAGCCTTAATAACCGTGTATATTTCCTTAATGGAATAGGGGGGAAGACCTGCGCCCACAGCGCCGTAGCCTGCAATTGTGTTTGAAGAGGTTACCATGGGGTAAATGCCGTGGTCGGTATCCTTAAGGGTGCCGAGCTGCCCCTCCAAAAGCACGGTTTTGCCGGCCTTGTCCGCTTCGTAAAGGAATTTTCTTACATCGCCCACAAACGGCGCTATGCCTTTACGCCATTCCATCATTTGATTAAAAATGTCGTCAACCTTAAGCGGCTCTTTATGATAAAGATTTTCAATAAGTATGTTTTTAACCTCAAGCACGCGTACAAGCTTTTCGCGAAGGCGCTCTTCGTCAAACAGCTCGCATACCTGAAAACCGATTTTTGCATATTTATCGGAATAAAAGGGAGCAATTCCCGATTTTGTAGAACCGAAGCTTGCTTTACCGAGGCGCTCCTCCTCGTACATATCAAAAAGCACGTGATACGGCATTACCATCTGGCAGCGCTCGGATATCATAAGCTTAGGCGCAGGTACTCCGCGCGATACAACCTCGTTATACTCCTTAAGCAGCTTGTCAATATCAAGCGCAACGCCGTTGCCTATACAGTTTGTTACGCCTTCGTTAAAAACGCCCGACGGCAATGTGTGCAACGCAAATTTACCGTATTTGTTTTTAATAGTATGACCGGCGTTTGCGCCGCCCTGAAAGCGCACCACCGCGTCTGCGTTTCCGGCGAGCATATCGGTAATTTTACCCTTGCCCTCGTCGCCCCAGTTTGCGCCTACTACTGCTTTTACCATAATTCAAGTCCCCATTTATTATTATAGTGTAACTGACACAGTTACAGTTAATTATACAATGTATTATACAAAAATTCAAGGTCTAAATTTAATTTAAGCCGTTAAGATTTTTGACCGCGCTTATTTTTTGTATTTTCCTGTTTTTTTCATTATTGCGTTTACGCCTTCTTCGATATTATCGGTGCCGAAAACCATTTGCTCCATAGGGCAGGGCCCCGTATTATCGCGGTTCATAATGCGCTCGGTACGGTTTTTAAATTTAACGCTTACGCCGTGCTTTTTGCAGATATCGGCGCATTTGCGCGCCTGTACCGCAGGATCGTCAAAATCTACATAGTTCAGCGTAAACGCGCGCGGTATCAAAGTAATTAAAGCCCCGCTCCATAAAGCTGTCAACCATTTTGCAAAATTCGGTACAGTCAACCTATTCGCCGTTCATAGGCAATCGCATACAACCGAAAACGAAATTCTTTTTAACATTTTCAAATTTCTTCATAAGCATCAACCCCTCTTTATGTTTATATAAATTATATAATAGTATGCCGCATATATTTAATAGATAAATTTTAAAATTTTTTAAACTTACCGTGCCATACCGTATGTGTCTGATCAACATATAAAAAAACCGACGCAGTGCGGAGTGTTCTCGGCATCTGCGTCGGGCTTTAAATTTTGTAAATAAACGGCATTACAGTTTCCAGTCTACGCTTTGTTTTTTGCTGCCTATAAAGTCGGCATAAATTCCGGGCTTTGCAATTAACTGACTGTGGCTGCCCTGCTGAACTATACGCCCCTTGTCAATAACCAATATATTTGAGTTTCCCCATTTTTTAAGCAAAAGGCTGGGTTCCAAATAATGAGAGCTGA
>ENA-OURZ01000045-OURZ01000045.1-human-gut-metagenome-genome-assembly--contig:-NODE-45-length-154049-cov-6.143908_pt1 | contig 154049 bp, 133 predicted proteins | sample MGYA00242073_ERZ509195 | MGnify/ENA primary metagenome ERZ509195 (study PRJEB26280, sample SAMEA2338837) | human gut metagenome | biome: human gut; feature: human-associated habitat; material: faeces... | reverse complement strand
ACATTTTGTCGGCAAGTGAAATAAGACTTTCAATCATTTCTTCGGGTGTGATATCCATCCGTGTGGGTATTTTTCTTTTATCAAGCAGTTCTATATTTTCGCCGTCTGCTTTCGCTTTTATTACCGCGCACTTTGTGCCGCCTATATCTATGCCTAAGATCATCTTTTTCCCTTTCCGCTCTTTGGGCTGTTACGCTTTTGCCGAAGGCCTGTAAGCAAAATCAGTTTTGTGCTGTACGGCTGAATACTTCACTTGATTTATATATTACAAAAAAGCAATCCGGAAATTCCTTTTTAATATATTCTTCTACCTTTTTAACCTCTTTATAATTCATTATTGTAATTATAAGCTTTTTATCTTCCCTGCTGTAAGCTCCCTTGCAATCAACTATTGTTGCGCCGCAGCCGAGAATATTATTGATATATTTTGTGATTTCTTCCTCATGGTCTGTAAATATATGCAAGCATTTTTTCATTTTCATATTTTCCAAAACAGAATCAATTATCAGTGTTTTCAATAATAATCCGAACAATGAGCATAGACCTGTTTTTACTCCGAAAATTGCAAATGAAAACAATACGATAAATATACAGCAAATGAAAACCGCAGCACCGGGCTTTATATTTGTGTACTTTTTAATAATCAGCGCAACAACATCCATTCCGCCCGAACTTGCATCTTCATTGAACAACAGGGAGGTTCCTACTCCTACAAGTAAAACCGCATATAATAATTCCATCAGTTTCATATCTGTCAGAGGTTTTTTAAGCGGTTTAAAATACTCAAAAATAAATAAAAAAACATTCATAAGAACACTTGAATAAACAGTTTTTATTGCAAAGCTTCTGCCGAGAAACAAAAAACCGATAATTAAACATATTGTATTAAATATAAATGCCGCTGTCGACTGTGATATTATCGGAAATACTGCGTTTATCAATACCGATACCCCACTGCTTCCCTCAAATGCAAATCCGTTCGGAAAGCAAAAAAAATACGTTTCAATTGAAATCAATAATACTCCGAACGTAACTGTTAAATAACTTTTCAGTTCTTTCAATAACATAAAAACCATACCCTATATTCTAAAACCCGTGCTTTAGCGGTTCTTAATTCAACACTTCTGCTTTCGGTGTTAAATTTTTTTGTTGCTTTTAAAGCTTAGGCTGATGAGCTCAACTCCCGTCAGCCTAATCCGTCAGCATTATAAAACTGCGATCAGCCTTTTTTAACGCGCACTACCCAAATAGAGTTATCACTGCCATATTTATCGCATCCTGCGGGCTGCATCCACTCTGCAACGGTAAGCACCGCCTCATTAGGAGAAATATCGGTAACCGAAAAGTTTCCGAGCCTTGCGCCTAACTCCGGCACAAGAATAATTTCCTCATTTCGAACAAGGCACCCGCGTTTATCATCAAAGCGAGTCATATAAAGCGGCGCGCGGTTGCGGAACACATGATCGTTAAGTCCGTTCGGTCTGGTGTATATCAAATAAAGCGCGTCGCCGAACCGAACCCACCTTTGCATCGTTCGGTAGCTTCCTATCGGCTCGCCGTTTTCCCATACCCACGGTTTTGGCTCTGAAAACGATAATCCGTCTTCGCTTTCGGCAAAATAGCCCTTAAATTCATTTCTGAGCGTAATATAATATTTACCGTTCAGCTGTGCTACTGACGGTTCAAGAAATCCGGGCTGAGGCGAATCGGGAACACTTTCGCCTGATATGGGAGTTCCCGAACTGACGAGCTTTAAACCGCCGTCTTCAAGAATATACCGCGCCGTAACCGTTGAACGGTAAGGGTGCGTCTGATTTTCCTTAACAGTGTAAAATGAAAGCAGCATTTCCCCGTTATCATACTCAATAATCTGACCAAAGGGACAAGCGGAAGGACAATCAAACGGAAGCGGAATTTTTTTAAATCCGCCTGTAATATCTCCCTTTTCGGAATCGAAGAGCGCCAAATAGGGGGTTGAATATGTCACCTCGCGTCCGAAGCATTTTCTGTGCATATCGTTTGCATACTGTTCGCATGAATAGAATTTAAGCCATTTGTTGTAATATTTACTGTAATATGATATGGAAGGAGTAAAATGATTTCGCACCCCGTCATTGAATATGTCGCGATTGGGAAGCTTTACAGGCTCTGAAAAGGTCCTTGCGCAATCATTGCTGTATGATACATAATCATCATAAAACACATCACTGCCCGCAAGCACAAGCATAGTCCACGAAAGCACACACCGCTTACCGTCGGTCATCATATGCGGATTAACCTTACAAAGTTTACCGTCAAATCCGGGAAAAAGTCGTTTACGTTCTAATGTTATAGCCATTTTGCAATCCTCCTGAAATTATACAAAGCTGCGTTCGGTATTTTACCGAAACACATTTATACTAATCGCTTTCCTGCACACTGTGCAGCACCGATAATGTTTTTTGAGCTCCGCTGAGAACATAATCATAATCCGCTCCCGCAGATATCATATTGATACCGAGATTGTTCCAGTGTTTAATAATATCCGAACTTGAAGAGCCAGTGGAAACACCTACGGATTTTCCGTGTTTCTTTAACACCTTTATAACATGCTTTATCATATCGGTGGTATCGGTATCGTAAGGCCTGCCAAGCTGATTTATTGAACCGGAAAGGTCGTACGGACCGAAAATTATACCGTCTAAATACGGATGCGAAGCTATTTGCTCGATTTCCTTAACGGCATTGATATGCTCAATTTGAACAAATCTGCATACCTTATTGATATGTCCTTCACCTATGTATGTTTCCACATCGTCAAGCCCGTAACGAATAGCTCGCTGCGGTCCGAAGCCTCGCTGACCGTACGGAGGATAAAGGGTATAGCTTAGCATTTCCTCCATTTCGGCGGCATTATGTATCATAGGAAAAATTATACCGTCTACGCCGATTTCCATCATTCGCTTTGTCACCGTAAGGTCATGCTGGGGAACACGCACAATAATAGGCGTTCCGGTTGCACGTGCGGCATTTGCATGTATAAACACATCCTTTTCGGAAAGAAAGCTGTGTTCCATATCCACCCAAATAAAATCATAACCCAGATTGCCTATTATTTCACAAGATGACGGATCTGCCATAGAGACATGTGTTCCGCAAATTTTTTCGCAGGCTTTTACTTTTTCTTTTAACGTTTTCACTGTAATCACACTCGTTTACCATAAATTTTTTTATAAAATATAATTGTCCTATCAATGCTCCTGTCCGTAATATGCGTTAGCACCGTGCTTTCGCAAATAGTGCCTGTCCAGTAATTCCCGCTGCATCGGCACAACAGAGGGCGTTATAACCTCGGTATGCCATGCCATAAACGCACATTCCTCTAAAACAACGGCATTTTGAACCGCCTTAGCAGCGTCCTCACCCCAAGTAAACGGACCGTGCGAATTAACAAGTACAGCCGGAGTATCATAAGGATTTCTGTCCTTAAAGGCTTCAACTATTACATTTCCGGTTTCCGCAGTATATTCGCCCGCTATTTCTTCGGCAGTCATTTTACGTGTGCACGGAACCGAGCCGTAAAAATAATCCCCGTGCGTAGTACCGAGAGCCGGAATACAACGTCCCGACTGAGCGTAAATTGTTGCCCAACGGCTGTGCGTATGCACTATTCCCGCAATGCCGCTGAATTTACGGTATAATACAATATGTGTATCCGTGTCGGACGACGGGTTTAACCTGCCTTCGATTTTTTTACCGGTTTCAATTTCAATAAGTACAATGTCGTCAATTGTAAGCTTGTCATATTCAACCCCGGACGGCTTGATCGCCATAATGCCGCGTTCACGGTCAATACCCGACGCATTGCCCCATGTAAATGTAATTAAATTGTATTTAGGAAGTAAAAGGTTTGCTTCTAAAACCTCTTTTTTTAATTCTTCAAGCATAATTTCACCATATTTCTTAAAAAGCTCCGACTTATATTATCGGCGTGATTTTTTGTGCCTGCGCGCGCCTATGCTCACGCCGAATAAATCTGCTTACGAAAAAGCGGACTCAGCCGACTCTTACCACGAGATATACCTTTGAATCAGAAGCGTGTTTTTAAATCTGCTGCAATAGCTGTTAAATTTTTCCGATATTTTAGGATCGGGATCTATAATGCTTATCCTGCTCTTGCCGAATATCTTTGAATTAAGATATTCGGCAAGAGTTTCTTTATCACGGTTCTTTGAAAAAGCAGCAAGCAGGGCTATGCCCCACGCTCCGCCATCGCCTGCAGTTTCCGTAACCGCAACCGGAGTATTAAAGGCGGAAGCCGCAATTTTCTGCCCCGTATGCGACGTTTTAAAATAGCCTCCGTGTCCCGTAAGTTTCTCAATAACAATATTTTCCTTTTCAAACAGAATATCCATTCCCATTTTTATTGTAGCAATTGCGGTATACAAAAGAGAAACCGCCAAATCGGAAAAGTGAAAATTACTGCCCGGTCTTCTGATCATCAGCGGCACTCCGTTTTCAAGCTCGATTATCGGCTCGCCCGAATAGTAATTGTGGGTTATAATGCTTTCCGTATCGGCAGACTTTGTATCGGCTGTTTTAAATATTTTATCAAGCACATCGCTTCTGCTGCATTTAACGCCGAAGCAGCCTATGGCTTCGCAAAGCATATCCGCCCAAGCATTTATATCAGACGTACAGTTATTGCAGTGTACCATAGCTACCGGCAGCCCCGAAGGCGTGGTTACCGCGTCAATTTCCTTGTATACGCGCGATAATTCCTTATTAAGAACCGTCATTGTAAATACTGATGTTCCTGCGGAAATATTCCCGGTATTCGGCAAAACGCTGTTGGTTGCTACCATACCCGTGCCTGCGTCGCCCTCCGGCGGGCATAATAAAGAGCCGGGCTTAAGCTTGCCCGACGGTTCAAGCATTAGCGCCCCTTCCTCCGTAAGCCTGCCGGCATTCTCGCCCGCCGAAAGAATTTCAGGCAATATATCTTTTATATTCCACGAATATCCCTTTTTTTCAATTAAAGCGTTAAATTTATCAAGCATAGCCGCATTATAGCTGCTGCCTGAGCTGTCGATCGGGAACATTCCCGAAGCGTCGCCTACGCCAAGCACACTGCGGCCGGTAAGCCTCCTATGAACATATCCGGCAAGCGTAGTTAAAAAAGAAATATCTTTAACATGATCTTCGCAGTTTAATATAGCCTGATACAGATGCGCAATGCTCCATCTTTGAGGAATATTGAAATTAAATAGCTCTGTAAGCTCGCTTGCCGCCTGCTTGGTATTCGTATTTTTCCATGTTCTGAACGGAACGAGTAAATTGCCCTTACCGTCAAACGGTAAATAGCCATGCATCATAGCGGAAATACCGATCGATCCGATTTCGGTAATATATGTTCCGTATTTTTTATACGCATTATCCGCAAGCGACTTATAGCATTCACGCATACCCTTATGCACCAGCTCCAAGGGATATGTCCATAATCCTTCAAAAAGTATGCTTTCCCATTCAAATTCACCTGACGCCAGCGGAGTACCGTCGTATGATATAAGAACCCCCTTAATTCTGGTGGAGCCGAACTCAATGCCGAGTGAGGTTTTGCCCTCTTTAATTGCAGTCTGCCGATCGGTCAAATTCATTTTATCACCGCCTTTAACAGTTTTTCGTATTGTAAACTTAAACGAAGGTTGAGAATCTCTCGTCCCTTGTCTGCTTTATCGCATCATTTCATAGCGCCGTCACGCTTCTGTCGGGTTGCCAGCCCGCCGCTTTAAGCTCTGTTTCAAACCGGCTTCCTTCCTCCGGTGTAAAACGCTTTAACGGCTGCATTGCGCAGCCTGCCTCTATCCCCATAAGGCTGCACATATATTTTGTTGCCGGAATCGTACCGTAACGAACTATTATCTCGGTTACGGTATTTATACGGCGCTGTATATCCGCAGCCCTTTTAATATCTCCGCTCTTAAAGCTTTCGTATATTTTCTTATATTCGGGAAGCATTACGTTATATGTTGTTCCTATGCCTGCGTCCGCCCCTGCGGCAAGACCCTCAACCAGCATTTCGTCAGGCCCGTTTATAATATTTATTTTACCGTCTGTAAGCCGTTTAAGCTTCATCAGCTCGCAGTAATTGTTTACCGTCCATTTAACCCCCGTAACATTGGCGACGCCGTTAAATATCTCGGCTACCGCCTCGGCGCTCATTCCGCCGTTTGCCGCGGTATGGTTATACATAATAAACGGCAGGTCGGTTGCTTCGGCTAACCTTTTATAATAAAGCAGCAGATCCTTTCTGTCATAATGAAAGAAAATCGGCGGTATGGCGGAAACCGCGTCTGCTCCTGCGGCGGCGGCGTGCTTTGTAAGCCTTAACGCCGAGTCGAAATTCATAGCGGCGGTATGGCATATAACGGGCATTTTGCCCGCTGTCTCGTCCACTGCGATCTCGCACATCTCCATTCGTCTTTTTTCTTCCATAAGTATGCCCTCGCCCGTACTGCCGAGGATATAGAACCCGTCTGCGCCGCATTCAGAAAGCCGCCTTATCAGCCCTCTTGCCGCCTTCTCATTTATACTGCCGTCGCTTTTTACAGGAGTTATAAGCGCGGGCAGCACTCCCGTTATTTTCATTATGAAAACTCCTTTCGCATTTTCTTGTATTGTAAACTCAAATGAAGGTTAAGAGCCTCTCCTCTCTTTTGGTATAATGGGTTATATTGATTTGCCTTCAAAATTTCCGCTTTTATAAATATCGCAAATAAGTCTTTGCATCTTCAAGGCGTCCCTGCCTGAAATTTCAAGCCTTTCCCTGCCCAATATGCTGTTGTAGAAATTATTGATCTGCATGGCATGCCCTGTTCCCCAATACTCCTTACCCGAAGAATATTTTGCGAGCATTTGCGGGTGATTGCCGCTTCTTTCGGTTTCCCCATTTGTGTATTTGATCTCGGCTTCATTATAAGAAAGCCTTGCATTGCCGTTTTCACACAAAAGCATTATCTCTATCTGCTCGTCAATAAGATAGTTATTCATAGTATAAAAAGAAAGCAATGCGCCGTTTTCATATTTTATCAGGCCCTCGGCAGTATCCTCAACAGCAATACTTTTGTGATTACGGTTATGCAAAGAAGCCTGAACACAGATCGGATCGCTTCCGATAAACCAGTTTGCCAAATCAAGAGAGTGAATTGCCTGATTTATTACAACGCCGCCGCCCTCCTTATCCCATGTGCCCTTCCAGTCGGAATCGGCATAATAATTGTCCTGACGGCACCACGTAAGGATTACGCACGCGCATTTCACCTTTCCCAGCCTTCCGTTATCGATCCGTTGCTTAACAAAAACCGACGGCGTATTATATCTGCACTGAAAGACCACGCTGTATTTAATATTCAGGCTTTCTGCCGATTGAACGGTCGCCTCGGCCTCTTTATAGCCGATACTCATAGGTTTTTCGGAAATCACGTTTACGCCGTTATTTATAAAATACCGTGCTGCCGGTATATGCAAGTAATGGGGTAAGCATAAATGAACCGCGTCTAATTTCTCGTTTAACAGCATATCCCTGTAATCACAGTAAGCCCTACAGCCGTACAGTGACGCTTTCGCCTCTGCTCTGTCCTTTTTGATATCGCATACGGCAACAATTTCGGATTGAGGAAGCGCCGCCGCAGAATCTAAATGCATACAAGAAATAGAACCGCAGCCTATTACGGCAACCTTTAATTCAGACATACATATCCCTGCCTTTTGAATAACCGTTTATAATATATCACCGCTGTCATTAACACAAATCGGCGTTTGAATATACCTGCTTGCCGGAAACCATAACAGTCACCACATTGAAATTTTTATCCAGTATTGTTATATCGGCGTCATATCCGTGCCGCAGACTTCCCTTACTGCTGAAATTCATTATTTCCGCAGGCGTTTGCGTCATCATTCGCACTGCGTCTGCCACGCTCACCCCTGCCGACTGTACCATATTACGAACCAATCTGTTACAAAGAGCAACGCTTCCTGCAAAGGCAGAGCGGTCTAAAAGCTTTGCCACGCCGTCCTCTACAAGAACCTCCAATCCGTTTTTCAAGCCGCCGAGTATACTTTTTCCCTCAGGCATACCCGCAGCGCGCATTGAGTCCGTTATCAAGGCAACCTTTGCGGGGCCCTTAATCTTCACAATAAGCTTTAACAGCTCCGGCGGGAGATGCGCGCCGTCCGCAATAATTTCAACGCTTACGCCGTCATCTAAATAAGCCGCTTCTACAATACCCGCATAGCGATATCCGTTTTTCCTGTGTACGCTGCTCATGCCTGAATATAAATGAGTAATATGGGAAAATCCATCACCGAAGGCCTTTAACGCACACGTGCACTCCGCGTCGCTGTGGCCTATACTGGCAAGTATATTCTTTTCCTTCATATACGCTGCAAATTTTTCCGCACCCTCCAATTCGGGCGCCGCGCTCCAGCGTATTACGGAATCTGTACCGTCTAAAATACCTTTGTACTCCTTTTCATTGAACGGACGAACATATTTTTCATCCTGAGCGCCTCTCTGCGAAAGAGCAAAATACGGTCCTTCAAAGTGTAATCCGGGCATATTTATGATAGTATCATATTCCTTTTTTACTTTTTCAAAGGTTTTTATTGCCTTACGCATACTTTCGGTATCACTGGAGGTGACGGTAGGTACAACGGTAGTCGCCCCTCCGCTTGCCTGCATTTTTGCCGCGCCCAAAAAGGCTTCGGGCGTATTGTCAAGATAATCATATCCTCCGGCTCCGTGCGTATGTATATCAATAAATCCGGGGCAAACATAACAGTTTTTCGCGTCTATTATGCAATCGGCCTTTTCATCGGCAACGGCGGCGGTTGTGATTTTCCCGTCGCGGAAAACCAAATCGCCGTATTTGCACTGTGAATCGGAAACCAAAATACCGTTAATAATTCTTGTCAGCATTAGCCATCATTCCTATCGGCTGATTTTTGAATCAGCAATGTCTGCTCCGCCGAGCGCAGGGTTTCGGTTGTAACGGTACGTTCGGCGGGATTCATTATCTCGTCTACTATATCGTCCAAATAAATTCTGTCGGGCTGCTTACCTTTAACAATAACAGGCTCGCTGCCGAGTTTATATAAGGAAACGCCTTCGCTTGCGGCATTAAATGTGATCATACCCTTTTCTCCGCTGATTGCAAAATTCCAATATAAGGGTATATTGTATCCGTGATTATCCGGCGTTGCATAAGAAACATCTGCAATTACGCCTGCGCCGTTACTCATTTTCAGCATAAACTGTGCGCTGTCGCGGAAATGCCTGCATTGCTTTGCATAAAAATTCCAGCAGCGGGCGCCGATAACCGTATCTAAATCACTGCCCGTAAAGCGGCGTACCAAATCAACGCCGTGTATGGCAATATCGTTTATAGTGCCGCCGTGCTTACCTTTTTCAAAATACCAATCGGGACGAACGCCGTACATCAACGGATGATACCCCTGAAAGCATATGTTATTGATTTTGCCTATTTCGCCGCTGTCTGTCAGCTCCTTTGCGGCAACAACATTTTTGTTATCCCTTAAATCCAGCATCATTCCGACGGTGAGCGATTTTTTCTCAGCCAATTCCCTTATTTTCGCAAGCTCGTCTAACCTAGTGCATAAGGGCTTATCGGCTATTACGTGTTTGCCGGCCTCAAGCGCCTCAATGCATAGTCTGCCCCTATCGGCATAAAATGTTCCCACGGCTACCGCGTCAACCTCTGCCAATAAAGATTTATAGTCGGTATGTGTAACAGCCACATTGTTTTTCTCGGCCTCTGCCATCCCTTCGGGAGAATCCTCAAACACACCCGCAACGTCTAAATATTCATTTTGCCAAGCCAAATTATACAAACCGAAGATATGGCCGTGCCTTAGCCCTGCAAATCCTATACGAATTTTTTTCATAACCTTACCCTTTTTTTGAAGCTTTAATTTTTTCGTTTAATAATTCCGAAAACCTTGCCGGATCAAGAGGTAACGTAACCTTTTGCTCGGTCCATGCAGACACATAAATTGCATTTGCCAATTCAACCTCGTGTATTCCGTCGGCTCCCGGAGCTATCAATGGCTCGCCGAACAGTATTGCATTAACAAAGTTTTGCGTTATATTTTGGTGCTTCATTTGTCCCTTCAACGGGGGTACCGTACACTCCCAAAATTCAGGCTTATCCATTACATCTTTATTATTCCTGTTATATTCGCGTTCGGACTGAACGTTTCTGAAAAACCTGATTTGTCCGCCTTCAAGAACAAGCTTACCCATATCGGCAGATATTTCAAGCCTGTTTGTTCCGGGGGTTTCGCCCGTTGACGCAATATAAACGCAGGAAAACGTAGGATATTTCAATATTGCGGTAGCTTCGTCATCAACCTCAATGTCATAATATTTACCGAATTCGGCAGTTGCCGTAACGCTTTCGGGAAGACCGAAGATCCATTGAATTAAATCTAAATTATGGGGACTTTGGTTAACCAAAACCCCTCCTCCCTCGCCCTTCCAGGAAGAACGCCATGCCGAAGAATTATGATAAGCCTGCGGACGGTACCAATCGGTTGCTATCCAATTTACCCGCTTAATGCCGCCCAACTCTCCGCTTTGAACAAGCTTTTTGATCTTGCAGAAGTAGGGATCCGTCCTGACGCAGAACATTGATGAAAACACCTTGCCGCTCTCTTCGGCGGCTTTATTCATTTCAGCAACATTTTCTGCGTAAATTCCTACCGGCTTTTCCACAATTACATGCATATTATGCCTTAAGGCGTATGTAGCTATGATCGGATGCAAATAATGAGGAACCGCTATTATAACGGCGTCTGCTTCACCTGACCCGATCAGATCCTCATAATTCAGATAGCCCTTTATTTCGGGGTGATTTTTACAAAACGTATTTACCTTGTTTTGTTCTATATCACAAACGCAGGTCAATTCGGCGTTTTTAATTTCACCGTTAAGCAAATAATTGGCATGCCCCGTACCCATACTTCCTATTCCTATTACGCCTATTCTTACAACCATTAAAAACCTCTCCTAACCTTTAATTACGCAGTAATTATTTATTGTTTAACAAAGAACTGCTGTCATTATCACAGTATAAAACCGAATTTTTCTTTGTTCTTAAAATGCCGGCGGGGCATTTTTCCGAAATATTTGAATATAAGGTTTCATAAACCGCCTTTGCCTTTGTCGGTCCTGGCACCACGCAAAAGCGGTATTTGGCAGCCATCATAACCGGTATTGTTAAGGTCATTGCATACTTCGGTACATCATCTATGCTTGCAAAGCAACCATCATTTACCTGCTGCATACGGCACACCGCGTCCAGATCCACCACCTTGACCGCAGCCTTATCGTTAAAATCCGCAACATGAGGGTCATTAAACGCTATATGTCCGTTTTCGCCTATGCCCATACAAACTATATCGCAGGGATTATTGTAAAGCAGCTTTGAATAACGCCTACATTCAGCTTCGCTGTCAATTACATCTGCGTTCAGGTAGTTAACCGACTTAAACGGTTTAATATCAAATATATGTGCCCTTAAATAGTTGCTGAAGCACTGCGGCGCGTCGCTTTTTAAGCCCGCATACTCATCCATATGAAATGCATTTATGCGTTTCCAATCTATCCCTTTTTCGTCGCACAGGTATTTTAACATTTCATTCTGAGAAGGCGCCGCTGCAAATATCATATTTACAACGGGCTGCTTTTCAAGCAGTGCTTTAATACATTTGGCAATATCGGAAGCGGCAGCACGGCCCATATCGTCTCTGCTTTCATATTTTTTTATTTCCAAGTCATCTATTTTGAAACTATACATAGAAAATTCCTCTTAATTTCATAATTTGATTTATACAATAAAGCGCTTCCGACAGGCTATATCACCACGCTCAGCCTTTCGTTGATACACTTACGCATATTAAGTAAAACCTGCGGATCGTCAACACATATATTGCAGGTGATTTCCCTGCCGTACTCCTGCTCCAAAAGCTTTACAACGGCGTCGTGACCTATTTTGCTCTCAAGCAGCTTTGCGGCGCGCAGATCCTGCAGCGCTTCGGCAAATACGGTCATTCTCAGCGAATGCTCCGGTCCGTAGCTTTCGGGGTAAACGGAAAATGCGTCTCCGGCAGGAAAGGCTCCGTCCGCGTCGTTTTCACAAAACGGATTTATAAGTCTTTTTGAAAGCTGAGAATAATAAAAGTTATATCCCCAATGCAAAAACAGTTTTACGCCGAATTTGAAAATCTGAAATCCGATAAATCGGTTTCTGCAAGACGGCATACTGATCAAACGATTACTCACGCCGAGAACGTCGCCGCTGCAATAATAAACGCCGCATTGCTTAACTCCCCGCTCAACAAAGCTTTTCATAGCGCTGATAGATACGATCGGGAATTCGGTTATTCCCTTCTCATAGTATTCGTAATGGGAAAGAGCGTCGATAATAGGTCTGCCTTCTATTAAGGGTTCTATAATTTTCTTTGCCGCAAGATAACCCTCAAGCTGTTCATCATTCGGTTCATCGGAAATATGGAAAAAGGTTTTTTCAAAAACGCCCTCCTCCTTTAAGACGCTTAAAAGACAGGGAATCATTTTTTTCAAAAACAGCTTGTATGAATTGTCTGTTGCGGCAACCTTCCAGCCGAACATTGTCTGTTTTTTGCCGTTAACCGTGTTTTCTATATGCGGAGCGTATTTTGCGCCCCACTGCGAGAACATATGGCACATTTCAAAATATTCTATGCCGCACGACAGGCACATTCTTATCCAACGGCGCAGCTTTTCAAAGCCGAATGTGTATCCGCCGTTTTCGCAGTATACGTCTATAAGCTGAAAGCTTACGGGACGCCTGCCGCCTATATTCGTATCAAGCGGCAAATTAAACAACGGAGTCAGGATCATATTGATGCCGTAGTCCACAGCGGTTTTAATGTATTTTTCAATCATAGACCAAAGTTCTTCGCTGTCATCCTCAAAGCCGTAATAGCCCTTAATGCAATCGGCATAAAGCCATTGAGTGCAAAGCAACTCCTGATGCGGCAGAACCGCATTCATAACATTTACTTCCATTACAGACGTAAGTACCGTCGGATCAGGTAAGACCTTACTGCCGTTATCTTTAAATTCCTTAAATTTCACCTTTATTTTGTGTTTGCCCGCAGGCACTGCCAGATCGGATTCAATCCATAAAGACTTGTAATAAATATTTGCCGTTAAAATACCGCTTTTATTGGGAATCAGTCTGTCAGGCAGAACCGCCGCCTCGTGACAAATGTAATTTGCGTCGTTCATTCCCTCAGGCGAGGTTGTAAGCTGCACAGCCATATTCCCAACATCGTAAATTTTTAAATGCTCGGTTATATCCGATTCTTCTATTGTAAAGCTGTACTTTTCGGTATAGCTTGCCTTATAGGCTATCTGAAAGGTAAAGCGCTCGCCGCCCAATACTTCAATTTCTCCGATAGGCACTGCACTGCATTCACTCTTCGGCAATACCTTTTCAAGGGAAGATAACTGAATTATTTCCAACATAAAATATTTCCCCTATCCTACAATTCCTACGCGGTCAATACTTTTAATAAACTGCTTTTGCAAAACGGCATACAATATAAGCACCGGCAATATAAAAATCAAGCATGCCGCCATGGTAAGACCGCGGTTATCATCTAATCCGCCGCTTGCAGCCGATGTATTAAGAAGCGACAATTGAACCGACAACGGGTAGTTATCTTCAAAATACAGCACCGAATAATAATACTCGTTCCAATGCCACACAGCCGAAAATATAAACACTGTCAGTATGGCAACCTTGCTTGACGGAAGTATAACCCGTAAAAAGGTTTGCAGCGGTCCTGCGCCGTCAATTGCGGCGGCTTCTTCAAATTCCTTCGGCAGTCCCTTAAAAAACTGGCGGTAAATAAATATAAACAAACCAGAACTCAGCCCTACCCCAAAAACAGAAGGCAGATAAAATACCAAACCGCTGTCAAGCAAATTGGGCTTAAGCATTTTACCGGTAAGCTTTCCGATAAAGCCTAAAATACCGAATATATCAAACCTTGCATAGTTTAAATACATAGGAACCGCTATCATCTGAGCGGGAACGGCAATGGTCAGAAGCACCATCGCAAACAGCAGCTTTTTACCTAAAAAATTATATCTTGCCAAGCCGTAAGCCGCAATTGCACAGGAAAGCACCTCCAATATGCCGCTTATCAGCTGAACGGAGACCGTGTTGAAGACCGATTTGCCGTATTGCAATACCTTAGCCGCGTCTTTAATATGCTGTAATGTATAATTTTTAGAAAGCCAAACAACGCCGGGATCGGTTAAGTCGACCGTATCGCGAAAGGCATATGTAAAAATATAAAACAGCTGAAACATTACAATATAGCTTACGGTAATAAGAAAGAAATAACGGAAAACATTTGCAGATAAAGCCGCAAGCTTTTTTCTTTTTTTAATTCGGGATAAATTATCCATTATTCCTTCCTCACTCCCATTTCTTAAATATCTTTTTATTGATAAGCAGCAGCACAATGCCGAAAAGTATACCTATACCGGCAAAAAACAGCCACATCATAGCGGAGCTTTGTCCGTAATTCTGATCATCGGTCAAAACCGTATATGCCTGCTTCATAACCTTGTTGGATTCGCCCATACAAAAGTCAATTGCCGTAAAGCAGAGAACCAGATTTATTGTTGTACTCATCATCGGTGTGGTTATATACCAAAATTCTTCCCATTTAGTTGCGCCCTCCACCTTTGAAACCTCATACAGCTGCTCCGGAATAGACTGAAGACCGGAAATAAACAGTACGATCTGAATACCGCTGTTCCAAACAAGGTTGAAAATATCTTCAACATATCCGAAAATAATGTTGCCGATATTTTGCGGAATACCAAGGTCGTTAAATACCTCATTAAAATCTATAAGACCGCTTAAATAAATACTGCTGCTTTCCGCGCCGCGCATAGCCTCCATAACAGGATCACCCTTAATATACTGCATAACAACGCCGGTTGTAATAATAACGGGAACAAAAAATATCGAACGGAAAAAGGCTCTCCCTCTGAATTTTCCGTTAAGCACAACGGCAACAATATAGCTTAGTATAAATATTATCGGGATCTGATAAAGGAATGCGGTTACGGAATCTCCTATATTGTCTACATACATTGCGGATTCAAACAATATATATCGGTATTCCTCAAGTCCGAGAAATTCCATTTTCAAACCTGTTTCGGTCATACTTACCCTTGAAAACGAAAACAGAAACGATTGAAGCAAGGGCTTTGCAAAGAATAGTAAAAAACCGATTATCCACGGAACCATAAACAAAAAACCGTATATTTTCTTTTTTTGTTCATAGCTTGTTTTATATAGCTTTTTCATTTACTATTCCCTTCTTTGCTTATAAAATCAAATCCCTTAACACTGCCGAAGGGTGTTACGGCGGTCTCGGCGCCGAAATTTACATATATTTCCGTACCGTTGGAAAATACGGTATGAGCAAGCTCGCCCTGTTTTTCGTATTTAAGAATTTGCGCGCCCTTCACCGATCTTAAGGCTGTGTTATAGCGATTTGAAAAATCTATGATATCATTTTTAACATCGCGGAAAACTCCCGATGAAAGACCGCTGTTTGCCGTGAAAATATACGAATTCTCAAAATTCCGAATAACCGCAAATTCCAATGCCTGACCGGTGGAAACCGCCTTAAGAAAGCTTTGAACCTTATCAGACGAAAGATTAACAGACGGGCTTGTCAAAAGCTTACTGCCCTTAAATATCATTTGATAAAAAGGTATTTCGGCGTCTATAAAATTATAGCCTGAGCTTTTTTCGGGCGTATCGGTAATAATGTCAGACTGCATTGCGGCGTATAAATTGGCGCCGGCGGTAGCAACAACGCCGTTTTTAAATCCGGACAATATTTTTGCCGCGTCCTGCGACATACGGTTTTTAGCATAATATTCAGTATCGTTGCAATCACCGTAAGCGTCTGTACCGAGGCTTGAAAACGAAACTCCGGAAAGCTTCCAATCGGAAATTTTATCCTTTAATTTTTCTCCTGCCGCTATAAGCTTATCCCTGCTGAGCATTAAATCTCCGCCGTCCTCTATTTGGTGAGTAACCATAGAGTAGCTTTTCTTTTGAGCCGCAATAAGATCGGCTGTTTTGGCACTGTCGTAATTCTTTGAAAAGCCGGAGGTTGAGCTGCGGAAATAAATCAGATCAAAATCCATAATCAACGGTATGCCTTGCTTTTCGCAGCTTTGGTACAATTTATTCAACTTTTTTATGCTGCCCAATGCAGGATCTATTTTAAATCCGCCGGCAAGCTTTTTACCGTCAAGTCCGCCCTTACCGAAGCCGCTGAGCTTTACCGCTATATCCGCGTCGGTCCTGTCGGTCAATTCATTCAGCATTTGGGGTATCTCGTCAAGCCTTGTTGCTGCAGAAACCGAATTATAAGGAATACCCAAAAAGCTTTTGCTTACGTTAATTCCGCCGATAACATTAAGCATTATGCCTATGCTGCTTTCCTCTCCCGTAAGCCCTAAATAATCGCGGTATGCCGCCGCAACACCGTTATAGCTGTTTTCATATCCCTTTATCGGGCAATACCTTACCGACAGGTATTTTGCCTTAGCCTTACTCAGCGTAACCTTTTTAACGGTAGCCGTTTTCTTATCCGCGCCCTTAATAACCGATTCCGCCGTGCTTCTTATTCGAAATGACGGGTAGACCGCGGAATATCCGATTTGGCTATCGCCCGCAACAGCGTTTATTTTTGCAAGCTCCGCACCGTTTTCGATAATACCCATAAGTGATCTGTTTCTATCCTTAACCGAAAAAACCGGCAGTCTTACCGTTTCGGTTTCGGTTAACTGCTGCATCGGCTGCGACGCAGCATCGTCGCCGTAAACAGACTCGGAATAATTCCTTATATTGCGGGTTGTATCGTCAACATACATTAAGGCGCCGCAGCCCGATGGTACAAACAAATAAGAATCGGTATTGTTTTTTGCCGAAGCAAAATACGGCATTACGGCTACCTCAAGGAGAATGTTATCGACTTCGGTTATTTTATCCGCAAGTATTCGTGTTTCCAAGCCGTCGTCACAAAGAATGTAATCTACCGGAAGGGAAATTTCAGCGTCGCGGAAATAGTAAATTACCCTTACGCCGTTTTTGATCTTCAGGCTGTATACATCACCGTTTCTAACGGCGTCAAATGAATTTTCCGCAGTGCTGTCCATTGTGGTTTTATTGCTGTAGGTAATCACAAACGAGGAGCATAGATTCAATTCCTGATATTCGTTGCTGCGGTCACCCGAACGGTAGTAATCATAAGGCACAGAGGACCATACCTCGCCGTCGGCGTTGTCATACAGTAAAACCGCGCCTGCATCGCCGTCCCATAAAAGGCTGTAATTTTCATTTTCAGCCACAGTTCCCGTTTCCAAAACCTTTATTTCATCGGGCACAGAAAAGGGCTTGTTTGTATTTGCTTCGGCGCCGAAGCAACCCGATAGGGCAAATGACATTACAACAGCCGTAAATAAAACAAATGATTTTTTAAAATTCATTGCCATATCACCTTACCTCAGCATTGCTTCCTTAATTATTCCCATAACAAAGCCCAAAAGATCCTGTCCTAACGTCAGCATAATAAACGCTATAAACAGCACTATTCCCATTCCTATAACAATTACAATGCCAAGACCCAGCGCCTTTGTAAAGCTGAAATCGTGTACCACTGTTATAGAAAGTAATATCCACACAATAAATACCGCCGTAAATGCCGTTTTAACCAGTGTAAATCCGGCGTTAGACGTGGGTATTATTATATAAGAGGCTATTAAATAAAAAACCGAATACAGAATTAAAGGCTGCAGGCAATAACAGCCCGTACAGTAAATGCTTCTGAGATTACCCTTGCCCTCAAACAAAACGCATGCCAGCCAGTTTATTATTACATAAAGCAACACTAAGCCGACCGTTCCGAACAGGGTATAAATTGCATTAAAATCAGAAATGTTCACTATATTATACATAAATCCGCCGAAAAGTGCGGAGCTTACCGTTGCTACATAGAACAGTATTAAATGTACGGTTGCAATCACCATAGAACCCTTATTTTCGTTTCGCACCGCCGAAAAGACCTCTATCGGATGGCTTAAGGTCTTCAGCGCTGCCTTAAGCTTTTCATTTTTGATAAGCGTTATGCCTTTTTTTCTGCATTTTCTAAGCGCAATTACGACAGCGGCAATAACCGTAACGACAATTATAAGCACCCACCAAAGATTTTCGCGAACAAATCGGTTACGAACCGCCTTATAGGCCTGCGAATATGTAGCCTGATCCAGACCGCTCTTTGCATATGCCATTGATTCGTCGTATTTTTCTTCCGAAAGGCTTGCCTTCGCAAGACCGATATATGCCAGCTGGCAGTTTTTATCCTGTGCGTTAACAGCCTCCCAATAGGGCTTTGCTTTAGCGTATTCGCCCTGATTGGTTAAGGTTTGCGCCGTTTTAAAGCTCTTGCCGAACTCATTTATACGGAATATCGTTAAATTGCCGTTCACTAAATCCAATACAACCAAATCTTCACCGCGGCAGGTAACCGAACCCGGCGTAACAAACGTGCCTACCTGATTGCCTAAGCCCGTACCGCCACCGAAAACAGTCAAAAGATTACAGTTGCTGTCATACATATATATCCTGCCTTGGGTAGAGTCCAAAGCATAGATATAACCCTCATTATCGGTTGTTACGGCGTTTATTTTCTGACTGACAGGAACGCCGTAAGCCGAGGTTTTTTCAACATATGAATTCGGGAAATCGCCGAAGTTGTATTGATCGCCCTCCACAACGTCAAACTGCTCGACTGCCCGCAAAATATTAGCTCCGGTGGGGGCAAACATCTTTATTTGACCGACGTCCTCCCCTATTACGCCGCAAATAAATCCGTCATAGCTCATAGATATATCGGATAACTGATAAGGCAGCTTTTTCGCAGTGCCGTCGTGCTTCTCCTTTGTTTCAAAAGCAGATGTCAGCCAATCCTTAAGAGCGCCGAAAACAGTCGTCGCCACCTTGTTGGCACCGAAGAATCCTAAAAAGTCGCCGTTTTTGGAAAATACCATTAACCCGTAATACGAGCCTTCACACAAAACGTAAAGATAGCCGTTCTTATCCTTTTCAACTCTGATCGGCGTATAAGAAAAATCGGCGGGAATTATCGAAGAATCAGGCTTTAATATAATATCCTTAACCTCTTCGTCCTTACAGCAAAGCACGCGTTCGTTTTCGGTATCCGCAACGTACAGAAGCCCCTCGCTGTCCACATATATTCCCTTTGCGCCCGAAAATGTATATTCATTGCCGCCTCTGCTCAGGGATTTAATGCTTTTTACAAGCTTATATTCGGAATTGAAAATATAAATTATACCCTGCTTGCCGTCAAGCAAATATGTGTTGTTCTCTTTATCGCTGCATACATATTCAAAAGAGCTATTCTCCTGCTTTACAAACGAAAGATCGATAACCCTGTAAGGATTAAAAAGCGCCTTTGTCTCCACAGGCTTTTTATTGGTAAAACCGGTCCAGTAGGTGTAATTAGTGTAAGGCACACGGTCATTTTCAACCGTTGCTGCACCGACGCTAAGGCAGGAAAAAAGCATTACCGCCGCCATCAGCACCCCAACGGTTTTAAAAAACGAAAAATGCCGTTTCAACATTAAAATTGCCTCCTATTCCTTAATTCCCGCACTGTTCATAGATTCAAGCACATTGCTCTGCGAAATAAAATACACAATTATCGGCGGCATCATCATAATAACCGTAACCGACATAGCGCTTCCGGAGCGCGCAATTCCGCCTGCGGAAATTTGGGACATTACAGCCGGAAGGGTTTTAATGGTCTCTCTGAATATCATTCCGTTCGGGGCCTGCGACCATGCCGAGCTGAACTGAAACAGCATAAGAGTCATAATACACGACTTAACCATCGGAACAACAATTCTGAAAAAAATCTTAAACGGGTCGGCGCCGTCAATTTCAGCAGCTTCAAGCAAAGCGTTCGGTATGGCGCCCTCCATATACTGCTTCATAAGGAACACGCCCATTGTAGACGCAAGACCGGGGAGAATATACGCCCAATAGGTATCTATTATCCCGATATTTGCCGAAATAATATACTGCGGTATCGCCAAAGTAAAGCTGTTAAAAAGCAGCGCATACTGTATAAGTAAAAATAAGAATTTTTTTCCTTTAAAGTCTGCCTTTGCAAGAGCAAACGCCGCTAAGGTTGCAATAAAAATATAAATTGCCGTACTTGCAACAGAAAGAAATACGCTGTTAAAAATGTATTTTGAAAGCGGTACGCTTCGGTTTGAAAGAAGCCTTGGCAATGCCGAATAGTTTTGAAGAGTCGGATTGTAAACAAAAAACCTCGGCGGGAAAACAAGCAGTTCATCCAACGGCTTAAACGATGTTGCCACCGAATAAACCAAGGGCAACATTGAAAACAGCCCGAAGGCGAATACAATAATAAGATATATGCCGCTCCCAAAATTCGAGCGGGTATATTTTCGGCTGTAAGAGGAGCTTTCTTTCCTCGGTTTCAATTTAATTTTACGGTTTCCTGATAATTTGGTTTTCATAATTCCCCACCTACTTTCCCGTTCTGTTGAGTAAACGGGCAATTATCTCACGGGATATTGCCATAAGCAAAAACAGGAACACCGAGATTGCCGAAGCATATCCCATTTCGTAACGCACCATACCTGCGTCAGATAAATACGGTACCAACATATCCACCGAATTGTCAACGCTGGGATAGCCCGCAAGCTCCGTAGCAACCGTGCCGACAGAAAACGCCGACGCTATTTGCATTACCGCACTGAAAAGCAATATATGCTTCATAACGGGCAGGGTTATGTACCAAAGCTCCTGCCAGCGGTTTCTGATGCCGTCTATTGCGCCGGCTTCAAATAATTCACCGTTAACGTTTTGCAAACCCGAAATATTGGCAAGAAATGAAACGCCCATACTTTGCCAAAGCTGTACTATTATAATAATCGGCATAGTGTAACTTGCGTTTTTAAGCCATGAAATCGGTTCGGTTATCAAATTTGCAGAAAGTAAAATGCTGTTAATGTAGCCGTAGCTGTCACTGCTGAAGGCAATCTGCCATATAAAATACGCGCTCCCTGCCAGTGCGGGACAGTATATCATAAACGACAGAATATTCCTGAACGTAGGATTAAATTCGTTTATAAACCACGCCAGAACAAATGAAAGCAGAAATCCCGCAGGTCCTGTTATTACGGCAAAGGTTATAGTGTTGGAAAGAGTTTTTACAAAAACCTCGTCGTCGATAAGCATTCTGATATAATTATCTATTCCCACAAATTTGGGGGCATTGATCATATCAAAATCAAAAAAGCTTAACACAACAGATGCAATAATCGGTATTACAAGGAAAACCAAAAAGCACACTAAAAAAGGAATCAGCATCGCATAATAGTAAAGCATTTTATTGGTTTTCTTTGCAAGCTTAGTTTTACTACCCATAGTTTCTTCCTTCTCTTTATGAATAGGCATTTATCTTACGCTCAATCTCCTCATTGGCATAATCTGCGGCCTTTATAAGTGCGTCTTTTACATTTTCACCTTTGTTGTAGACCTTCCAAAAGGCTTGGTCTACCGCACGGGCAACAAAGTAGCTTCCCGGAACCTCGGGAATTTCTTTAATATATTTACGCTGAAGATTAAGAATTTCAAGGTCATTATAATCCCAGCCCATATTTTCAAACGCCTCGGTATTGGCGGTAGCAATTCTTGAGATCGTACCTAAAATCGACTCGACTTCATTATTATATAAAAGCTGCGTATCGGCGTCTGTCCACCATTTAAGGAATTCCCAGGCGCTTTTTACATTTTTTGAAGTATTTAATATGGCGCAGCCCGCGCCGCTTCCCGAAACAGTGTGATCTATATTGCCGTTTTCATCACGGGTTCCGGGAATAAGGGCAATGCCCCACTTTCCGTCTATTTCGGGCGCCATATCCTTAAGCTGTGTATAAACCGTATAATCGGAAATTCCCAAAGGCGTAATACCTATTCTGAAACGGTTATAAAACGAAACCGAAACAGGTAGCTTATACTTAGTATAAAAAGACGACCAGAACGAAAACGATGAAAGAGCAATAGGATCGTCTAACAGGCATTTGTTTTTATCCTCATTGTAAAATGAACCGCCGTTCTGCTGATAAACAGAGGCAAACATATTCAACCCGCCGATACCGGTATTAACCGTTGTTGACGAGGTTATCTGAACATACGGCACCCACGTTTCCATATTGCTCATTCTAAGCACTGTCGACGTCGCTAAAAATTCGTCCCACGTTTCAGGAACGCTCAGTCCCAGTCTTTCAAAAATATCTCTTCGGTAAAACATAATATAAAACGACTGCGTTTCAGGCAAGGCATAGGTGCCGTTTTTATATTCGTAAGGAACGGTAGCCGTTGAGGCAAATCGTTCCTTTACCGATTGAAAATCCTCAAATTCCTCTAAATTTCTTACGGCTCCTCTGAGCGCAAAGTTAACAGGCTCGGTTCTTGAAAGGTTCAGCGCAACATCGGGCGCATTGCCTGTCAGCATACCGTTGATTATAGAGGCGCTTGTAAGCTCTACATGAACGTTTATTCCCGTTTTTGGAACAAACGAGGTATTTATAAGAGAATTAAGCGCCATGGCCTGGTCTCTGCCCCAGTTTACCCAAAGAACAATGCTCTCGCCTTCATCTTTTTCCGAATCGGTCTTGTCGTAACCGTCAACAAACGACGCAAAAAAGCGCTTAAAATTATAACTAAGCCTTGTAAAGAAAGCGGGCTTAGCGTATTCCGCCTTCGCGCCTGCGGGCGTAATAAAAATCCGGTCAAGGCTTAAAGGCATTACATTCATATTACTGAGCGAGGAGGAAAGCGATGAATAATTCGAATAAAAATCCGAAATATAATCCTCTGCCTTATAAATGTTTTTAATCATATTAGCCACAACACGGTTTGTATTTACAAGCACCGAAATTTGGGAATTGGTTTTTTGACCCGAAATTTTCTTAAGCTCGTCAGCCGCTTTATCAAGCCTGCCATTGTAATATTTAAGCTTTTCTTCAAAGCCGTCGATCTGTTCATAAAGATTATAATCGCGGTTGGGATCCGGCGATTCTCCGGTAATCATTATTACGCTTAAATAAAGCTCTCTGAGTCCCGAAAGAATTTCCCTTATATCCTTATATACATTCGCCGTTTCCCCCAAAGTGACCTTTAACGATAATATATGGTCGCCTTCGGAAAGATAGATATCATATGCCCGTTCACTGTCTGCAAATTCATAAAGTTTCCATGAATTGCAATGTGAAAATCTGAGGTTTTCGGCTTCCTTAAACGGAGTAGCTCCGTCTATCTTTAAAGAACGGTAAGCAAAGCCGTTTTGGATTTGATCCTGATTATATATAAAACCGAAATTGTAAAGTCCCGGTTTTTTCACATGGAATTTCCATGTAATTTCTTCGTTTGTGTTTTGCCAGTTTGTATTTCCTATGTAGTTTATAACACGCTTCATAGGGTCGTTGGGAGAAAGCCATGCAGAATTATCGGACTTGGAGATAATTGATCTGGAATTTTTAAGAGCTGCATTTTCGGCTTCTATAACTATACCCTGAGCGTCGGCTGACTTATAGCCCTTTTCTCTGTATTCATTTTCAACTTCATTATAGCTTTTAACATTTTCAATGCCTGAAATATTTATTTCAGACAGCACCAGCTCACTGCTGTTTACTTTTAACGTTACAGTATTTTCACCCTCTGTAAAACAGAAGGCATAGGGGTCTGTAACCACGCCCGAAACATCAAAAAGTGAAACTGTCACAAAGCCGTCATACGGCTTTTGCTGCGGGGCAATTTGATTGCCAATAGAATCGCTGCGGATATCACCGTCATTTTCCCAATAACAGAAAAGCCGCATATTCTGCGCGCCCTCAAACGGAATTACACCGTTTACAAAAAGCGATAATCCCGCTTCCTTGGCGGCGTCGGCTGATATTTTATAATTAAGATTTATATTATAAAGACCGCTCTTCGGCACGTTTACTTTATATGTAACCGACGTACCGTCCGAAATGCTGACGGCCTTATTTTCAGCAGTATTGACTGCACTGTCGGCTCCGATAAAATCGCAGCCGTTTATTTTTATATTTTCCGCATCGGACACAGGGGACTTACCGTGAATATAAGCGTCATAGTCCATATAATCCGCGTCGGTATTATTATCATTTTTAATATTTTCGGCACTATCGGAAACCGAAAATACATTAAGCGGGATAACCGCCGCTGTTAATACCAACACGGCTAATATTGCCATTATCTTTTTCACTGCTAAGTCCCCTTTTCGTTTTTACGGAAAATCTTAAGTTTTATTTTTAATTTCTTGCTTTTTTTGCGGCAAGGAACAAAATAACAAATCCCAAAACAACCAAAACACAAATTCCGATTATGATCCAAAGCCACGGAAATTCCTGTTTTTCGTCCGCCTGTGCGGCGCCGTCCTTTGGCTGGCGGGTAGTATAAATTTTATATGTTCGCTTAGAGCCGTCCTGCGCCTCTACCACAATACGGGTAATATTTTCGCCTATGTAGGGAAGATCGTCTCCTGTTATCGTAACCTTAGAGGTAGGGTCAACCGCCTCAGCCGTAATTTTTAATTTCTTAACATTATAAGGAACTACCGCCTTATAAATCTTAACATCCGAAGAAAATTCCGGCGTTATCTCGGCGTTGGCAACCTTAAGCGTTTTAAGACTGATAGAGTCGTAAACATTGTTTTTGTCCGTTTCGCTGTTTTGTCCGTTATTTCGCGAAGATGTATAGCTGTTGTCCTTCTGACTGCCGGAGCCGTTATTTTTTTCCTCATTTACTGTTTGACCTGCCGCGGTTTGAGCGAACGCTGCGTCGGCTATGCTTAAAACACCTGTGCCTGCGGAAACCGAAACGTCTGTTGCGGTAACGTTAAATTCGCCTGCCTTTTCAACCCTGAACGTAGCGGTCAGCATATCCGCTTTTATCTTAACGGGATTTTCCGTTGTCATATCGCACATTACGAATTTTACAGAACCGTCCGATTTATTATCGGTTAATTTCCAGCCGCCAGCAATATCCGAGCTTATTTCCTTTAGGGTGAGCATTGCTCCGTCATATTTCAAGGTTCCGTTAACGGCAATAATATCTTCCCTGTCAGGATTTTCTATTGAAAGCGTAATCTCTATTTCATCGCCCGAACGGACCGCAGAGGGTCCGCCGAGCTTTACCGATAATGAAGAGGCAGCATTAGCGGGGAAAGTCGAAAATACTCCGAGACAAGCAAATAAAATTAAAATCGCATTACGAATTCTTCTCATATTCTCACCTCATTATTTTAGCTTTACCTTGCCGTTTACCGCCAAAAGCAATACCGCAAGGTCATCAACGTCAATACCGGTTTTTCCGTTAACATTTGCCGCATATTCGCCGTAAACGTCAAGCCCTGCTTTTCCGCAAAGATAATTTGCAAGTCTTTGTACGTCTTCCGTATTCACAGTCAGATTGACGTCCGTATCGCCCAACATATACAGCGATACTCTGTGCTTGGTCTCAAAACCGTTCATAAGCGCAAACTGCATATCAATAGTAAGCGGTACGTTGTAATCCGTAATCTCGGTATTGCCCTTAAATACACGGATATATTCGTTATGATCCAGCTTTTCAAGAACGGACTTAACCGTTTGACCCAAGGTATAACCGGTCATAACATCACCGCTGACGGTAAATGTATCCGAGGTGATTCTGTCGGGGAAATCATCGATTTCGTTAAGCGTCTTACCGTCAGAGGTTTTAAAGAGCTTGATGTTGTCAACATATGCCTCTCCTCCGCCGTCATATACGAAGAAGCCGACGCGCTTATAATCGCTTGTATTAAAGCTGAATGACGCCCTGGTCCATTTTGAATTTTCGGCAATATCTTCATCGTTGAACTCATACATTAAAATCTTATCTGGATGCCAGTAATTACCGTTGATCATACCGAAACCGCCGTTTCCTACCTTAAGAATACTGTACTCGGCAGTAAATGTATATTCGGTATCAGGCTCAACCTGGATCCACTTGATTAAGTATGTTTTCTTCGGATTACCGGTATATTTAAGGTTTGCGGTATAATGCATCGCTTTTCCTCTTGTGGTACCGGTATTTTTGATTTGCGCAGTATAACCGTATGAACCTGCAGACTCCCAGAAAGAAATATCATCGCCTGAGAAATTGCCGTTTTCAATAAGATTCCTGTTATCGTCACAGTCAAGCTTTTCAGGAGCGCTTGATGTAACGGTAACGCTTTTCATATCTCTTAAAGGAGGATTGTAAAGCTTTGCATCGGTGCTCTCAAAGAGGTACATATCGTCAACAAACAAAGATGAGCTTGCACCCTTAAAACCAATACCGATCCTTTTGGCGTTTCCGCTGTTAAAGTTAAACCTTACAATATGGTATGCGTCGTCGCTGCTTACAAATAGGCCGTGAACCTCATAGTTGCGATTTGAAGTTTTAATGAACTCGCCGTTATACGGATCGACAATGCCAAAGCGAATATCGTTTTTATTTACCGAGTCTCTTTGTTCGGCTCTGGCAAAAACGGTAAAGTAATAATCCGTATTCGGTTTAACGTCAATATACATTATGTTCATTGTAGGCCTGGCAACATTCTGCGTTTTGAAATGTAAAGCCTTTTTGCCCGAATGCACCTTATCGGTGGTAACGGTAATATCCCCCGAACCCATAAGTGTGCTTTGTTTCCAGTTGCCGTCTTCCTCAAAGCCGCCGTTGGTAATCAGGTTATCCTCATCATCGCAGATATAAGCTATACTCCAGGCGACGCCTCTGTCTTCAAAACGTCTGTAACCGCTTATCATATACGGAGCCACATAATCTCCGTCAAATTCCGTATCGGATTTATATTTCGGGTATAACAACGTCGTACCGCTCAGAATAGCGCCGCCGAATCTTTGAGAAAGCTTTTTGTCGATAGTCCACTCAACAAACTCGTCATCAGGCAGGTCGGAAGCGTTCGGAATATTTGCTTCGGCTCCTACCGCACCCGATATTCCCGTGTACTTTCCGTCGTTGTTCTTGTAGATTATAAAACCGTCGTTTTCATTTGTAACCTCATTAACGGTTAAATCATCTATATACATTTCTAAGCTGTTGCCGGCAGACTGTATATAGAAGCAAAGGTATTTATAGCTGTTATCTACTACCGTGCCGGTATCAATTACCGTGCTGTATGTCGTCCACTCGGTATTGCCGGTAATTCCCGTAAGCGGCGCGGAACCATTAAGACTTTTTGCGGCAGGATTTTCGCCGCCGTAAAAATTCCAGTTTGAAGCGTTGTTTCCCGCCATCAAATAGGGCTTATTCGGTCTGCCGCTTAATTTATACTTAAAGGAAACGGCATACTTGGTGTTGGGCTTTAGCTCTATGTTATTAAGGCGAACCGGAAACTGAGCATACATTCCGCCCGTGTATTTAAGGGCGCTGTCCTCTTCCGTGCCTGTAACGGATATTCCGTCAAGAGCATAGTGTACGGGGTTCTCTCCCCCGAAGTCCTCTACAAAAAGCTCGTTTTGTTTAGCGCCGTATTCTGCGTAAAGCAGCGTTGTGCCTTCGGTGAACTTTCCGCCGAATTCCTGCGTTAAGCCTTTATCGGCATACCACTTTAAGAACTGCTTGCCGTCGGCGGAATCGGGTCCGTTCGGTACGTTCGCGTCGGTACCTACCGCGCCGGTTACCGCAGCATAATTACCCTCGCTGTTCTTATATATAACAACTCCGTCGGTATCGTTTGCGGTTTCATAAACAGTAAAATCATCTAAATACATTTCAAAGCTGTTACTGCCCGACTGCACATAAAAGCAAAGGTATTTATAGCTGTCGTTTACAACAGTGCCCGTATTGATTACTGTATTGTATGTCGTCCACTCGCTGTTGCCGGTAATTCCCGTAAGCGGCGTGGAACCGTTAAGACTTTTTGCGGCAGGATTTTCGCCGCCGTAAAAATTCCAGTTTGAAGCGTTGTTTCCCGCCATCAAATAGGGCTTATTCGGTCTGCCGCTTAATTTATACTTAAAGGAAACGGCATACTTGGTGTTGGGCTTTAGCTCTATGTTATTAAGGCGAACCGGAAACTGAGCATACATTCCGCCCGTGTATTTAAGGGCGCTGTCCTCTTCCGTGCCTGTAACGGATATTCCTTCAAGAACATAATGTACGGGGTTATTTCCCTCAAAATCTTCTACCTGCGCACCATTTGACGCCGCAAAGGCATTAAATCTGCCGCCCGAAACAGCTCCGGAGCAAATCGAACTGATTAAAACAGAAAGAGCGCAAAAAATACCGGCAATTCTTTTGATTTTCATTTTATCACCTCAATTTAACGTAATTCTGTGATTGAGAAATCGTCGTAGTATGCTGTCATTGAATTTTTATTACCTGTGCAAGCCTGCAATCTTACCTTTGAGTCTTCCGAATCCGTAACAATGGTAAAGGTTCGTTCTACCCAGCCCTCGCCGACAAGATTTTGTCCGGAATACTGCACGGTTAAATTCTGCCACTTATTCTCGCTGTTTAAGCGGCTGCAGCGTATAAAGGAATTATCGCCCTCGCCGTTGTAGGTATAGCTGTCAAACTTGATCTTGTATCTGATTCGGTAATTCTTGTTAGGCTCAACGTCTACCACCTGATAGAAAGCGCCGTAATTTGACGCGTCGTTACCGTTGATCGTATCTATTTTTGCAGACTTATTTCCGGTTGCGGCCTGTTCGTCAGTAATTTTGCCAACCTCAAAAGTCCAATTTTCTGTGCCGTCCTCAAAGCTGCTGTTTTTAACAAGGTTTTGGGGTATAAACAGCTCTGCGGCATTGTTCGCAGTGCCCACGCTGCTTTTTCCGTTTGCGTCGTAGCCGGTAACGCGATAGCAGTAGGGTATTCCGGTAGGTACGGTAGTATCGGTATATTTAATAAGACCGTTATCTATACTGTATTCATTGATACCCAAATCATCTGCAACTGTTTTCCATGTGGCGCCGCCGTCATCCGAGCGCTCTAATTTGAATTTTTCTATGTTTCTTCCGGGTATCCAGAATACCTCGTTGCTTCCCTTATTTGCCAGCAGCACCGGCGTGTCCGGCACATCGGTAAGGCCCCTGTATTCATTTATACCGTCATTGATAACATAGCGGAATTCCGGCGCCCAAATATGCATGGTTTCATAATCGGTTGTGTTACCCGTAAACATAACAAAGTTTTTACCGCCGTCGTAAGCGCCGCCGTATTTGAAGTAAAATGCTCCGAGCCAGCCGCCTTCTTTGGCTGTAACAATAAACTTTTGCTTAATTCTGCCCCAATAGGGTGTGGAGAAATCCGTTCCGTCGGAATCCTCGCCGATATTATATTCGCCGATATATCCCGGTCTGCCCTTGTAATGCTCTGCGATATTGCCGGTAGAACCGCCCGAATGATAAATATTATTGCCGATCAAATCAACCTTGGTATCGTTTAAGCGGTATTCCTTTTCGGTTCCGCCGCCTTCCTCGGTAGAGGTCAGCATATTAGGCATCTTTGCCTTTATTCTATCGTGGAAAGCATTTAACCATTCGGAATAATGCTCCCAAGTAGTACCAAAGCAATCGCCCTGCATATCTCCGCGCTCAGGGTCGTTAACATAGGTTGTGGAATTTTCAACCGTTAATCCGCAGCAGATTACAACGTCCTGATATTCCGCTATAATATCCGCTATCGGATCAATAACATTATCAAAATACATTTCCATTGCCGTATCGTTCCAGAGGTAGCTCGTATATTTTTCCCAAGAAACCGATCTCGGCTCCGCGGCGCACTCCGGTATACCGTGAGGCTGAATAGACGGAACAAGATACATTCCCAGCTCGCGGCATAATTCAAGCAGATCTCTTAAATTTGTTTTAAACCGGTCGTCTAATTTTACGCAATATCCATTTTCATCAAAATGAATACCCTGCATATCGGTCAACAGCCAATAATTTATGGCGTTAAAGCCCAAGGCCTTAATATTGTAAATATCAATATATGCCATATAATGGTTATATGTAGCCGATTTATTTGAAATAAAATTCGGTCCTAAGCTGTGCTCGTCAAAATTCACCATGCCTACATAATTATAGTCGCAGCCGTAAACAAAGCCGTCGCGGTCTAAAAGATATTCCCAAGAGTTTTTAAAGCCCGCTTTCTCAAAGTCCCATTGCAATGCCGACGTCTTGTTTATAACGGAAGTCGCTGTCACTGAACCCACAAGCAATGCCACTGCTGTTATAATTGCAGTAATTTTCGATCTGACTGCTTTCATCGCTCTTCTCCTTTAATAGTTTTTTTCTGACTGTAAACGCCTATCCCCATTTTTTTATCTTAGAGATATTCTTATCAAGTACACCCGACCATTTTTCAAGAACGGTCTTAACGTTGTTTGAGCCGCACTCGCTGAGCTCATTAAACATTTGACCTGCGGTATAGTTGCCGCCGTAAGCGACAATACCCTTGTAATTCATAAATGATTTTTCCTGCTCCCACATCCAGCTGGTGAAGCTAAGCAGGCCGTCTGCTTTGTCCGACCAAAGAGGAGCGTCTGTGGGATCATATGCAGAATCAAGCCAATAACGCAGCCAGTAGCCTGCCGCCTCGGCGTTCTTTGCTCCCTTGGGGAAGCCCCAAAGCTTTGCCTCGCCCGGAAGAACCACGTTACTGCCCTTAGGCGAAGGAGTGGGCGCAAAGCCCCAATTAAATTTAACGTTTTTATCAAAAACATCGCCGCGCTGGGCTACGTAATTTCCTGTAAGAAGCATCGGTACGTCGCCCGAATAAAAGCCGCCGTAGCTTTCGCTGCCTAAAACCTTATGCTCGAATTTAAGCGTATTAAGGAACTGCCAGCCCTTTAAAACCTTATTATATGCCGTACTGTTTTTCGGATCTGCATTATTTATAATTCCGCCGTTGCCGTCATATTCAATGGCGTCTGCTCCGGCTGAATTTGAAAGGAAATTCAAACCGTAGTCACCCGATAAGGGAGTTTTAATGCCTTTATCCTGTTTGAGCGTAAGACAGGTTTGAACAAGTGTTTCCCAATTCCAGTTGCCCTCCTGCCAAAGCTGATACGGATCCTTAACGCCTAACTTTTCAAACAGATCCTTATTAAAAAACACGGGATAAAAGGTTACCATTGTGGAAGACTTGATCATTGCACCGTAATACTTGCCGTTCCATTTATACTGATTCATAGTATTAAGGTCGTATATCTTATCATCAAGGTTAAGCTTACCTGCGTCTAAGGTCTGGAAATAATCGTTTGTAATACTGGTGGGGAAATCGGTCATTGCCATAGGCGCCAAATCCGGCGAATTGCCCTGACCTATCATAGAGGCAAGCTTGGTTGTATGCTTATCAACGCCGCTTACGATCCACTTAATTTCAATTCCGGTTTCTTTTTTAAAAATTTCCGCCTTGCGTTTTTCGGTTGTACCGGGGTTCCACCAAATAAGATGCTTAACGGTTGTGCCCTTTAACGATTTCGGAACAGATTCAAGGAAGCTCTTGGTTGCCTCTTCATCTATTTCGTGATTGTCTTCAGGCTTATAAACAGAGTCTCCCGATGTAGACTTTCCGCCGCCGGAGCCGCTGCCCGAATTTAAAATGCCGTTGCTTTTGTTTCCCGTACCGCCGCTGCCGCCGCCTGAACTGCCGTCGGCAATAACATCCTCGTCGTCAGAATCCACAGCGTCCTGAATCAGGTCGTCGCCTATTGAATCAACCGATTCGGTGCCTGATTTGGAACAGCCCGAAAATACTGCCGTCACCATTAAAAGCACCATTAAAATTGCCGTAATTTTCTGTAATGCGGTTTTCATTTTAATTCCTCCCATTTATATGATAGTAGTTTTTTAAGTTCCTCTTCAAGAACCGTATTATACCGTTTGAGAATACGCACGTTATCCTGTCCTTAATTATGACGGTTAAAAAAAGACAGTAATTACATATCTCTACGGTATTGCCGTTAAGTCGGATGCCTTAACGGAACATTAAGAATTTCCGCACCGTCTGTATTTTAATTGTAAATCTTACAGCTTTAAAAAACAATATGCGATAAGTATTATTTATGGATAAAACAATTAACTTTTTTAAGTTTTGCTGTTTTTGCCTTTTTAAACAGATTTTTAATATTATAAAATTTTAATTAAATTCAAAAAAAATGTATTAAGAAATTTAATATTAAAATCATTTGTTGACATTTGATTTTATCTATTATATACTAAACATTAAGATACACCGCAAAAAATCGTCAATATGCTTTTTTATTAAAAAAGGAGGATAAAATTACCATATGTCCATTTTTAAACGCGCAATATATTCAGACGACGATATCTGCTCTCCTCTGCCGTTTTCCGTTAACAATGTAGGGTATACGTTAATTGATAATTATAAATCCGTAACTAACCGTCCGGGCGGCAGAAACGATTACCAAATCATATATATAAAAAGAGGCATAGGCCATTTCCAGTTCGGCGAAGGGCAGGTCATTGCGGTTCCTCAGAACAACATTGTGTTTTACAAACCGCATCAGCCCCAGATATATACATATTATCCGCAGGATAACACCGAATCGTATTGGATACATTTCAGCGGAACCGAAGCGGAAGCATTTTTAAAAAGCCTTAATTTGGATAAGGTAAAGCAGCTGCCGTTTTCCGACAGCTATTCCTTTGTAAGCACCGTTAACAAAATAACAAATGAAATGCGCTTTCAGCGCGCGCATTATAATACAGTGTGCGTAGCGGAGCTTACAAAGCTGCTGGTTCTTATAAACAGGGAAAGCTCCTCAAAGAAAAACAAGACCAATCAAACAGACGCCATACAGCATATATGCCGCGATATTGAGGATAATTATTTTTTAGATATTTCAAACAGCGAATATGCGGATAAGTACAATATGTCGGTTTCAAATTTTTTAAGACTGTTTAAAAAAAGCACCGGCACCACGCCGCTGCATTATAAGCTTACCCTTCGTATTCAAATGGCTGAAAACCTGCTTGTTGCGTCAGATTACTCAATTTCTCAAATAGCGCAGATCGTAGGCTTTACCGACAAGCTGTATTTCAGCCGCATTTTTAAAAAAATCAATTCTGTATCCCCTTCGGAATATCGTAAAAACGCGTTACTTAAAAGCATAAAAGGCTCATCAAACAGTTTATACCCGTAAAAAAACGGAGGCTGTGACAGCAAAGTCACAGCCTCCGTTTTTATAGATATAAAATGAATATATTATTCAAAAATCTTAACGTCACCGATCAATTTGATATTTCCGTTATCTACAAGAACGGCGCCGGATCCCTCCGCCGTTGCATAAACCCTTTTACCGCGTTCTTTGATTTTTCTCTTAATTGACGCGTTTTGTATATCGCTGTTTCTGTAATGAACCTCCAAATAAAAATCCTTAAGATAAGGTATACCCTTGTAATAGTTAAATTCGGCGTAATCCTTATCGGGGGACATATGGTAATCCGCCAATTGAATTACAGCGCCCGCACTTGACCCCATTGCAATGCCCTTATGATTAAGCAGCACTTCATAAATACCGAATTCAACTATTCTGTCCTTCATTCTGTCCGGCAATCCGGCCGTGAAGAAAATAATATCGGAATTTGTGATTTTTTCAACAGCCGTTTCCTTTGTATCCGTAAAATAATTGATAAAGCTTATGTTTTCTTCGGGAATACCGTACACGGCAAAGCTGTCTACAATACTCGGGTAAGCGGTGCTTTTTTCTTTACCGAATATCAATTCCCAATCCTCTGCGTTTTTTACCTGCGCGTCACGAAACGAAAACGCAACTACCGCAACCTTATGCCCCGGCTTAATATACTCCTTTAAATCGTCATAGATCCAGGGAGCGCCGAAGCCATAACCCTCATGCAAAATGTTAACCATTACAAAGCCCTACTTTCTTAATAAATTTATTTTTATACTTAAACGGCCCTTTGAGCCGATAAAGGTACAGCAAGGATATATGCCTACCACTCAATCAAATTCAATTCCTTACCCGCGGTATTAAAGGTTTTAATTTCATTATGCCCGATATCGGTTTCAACCGTTTTTCCGAAAACGGTAAATGAAACCGAGGAATCGGTCCCGTCAGCCTCGTAAAAGCGTATAACGGTTTCATCGTTATCCTCTGCTTTTTTTATTGCCGTAATTATTACACTGTCCTCTTTTTTGCTGAAACAGCTGCCGTGTTCCGGCAATTTCCCGCCATGAAAGCCGCCCAAAACACCCCTGAGCCCGAAATTAAGCTCCTGTGCCCTTTCCTCGGCGGATCTATTGTCGGTAAAGGGGTATATCCAATAGGTAAAATCGTGCTCGCCCTGATCCATATATTCACAGAATTCATCGCGCACGCCTACATGATCTGCATAAACCGCCCCGCGCAGCACAGTCAAACGCATTTCACCGTCAACAGCGTCATATCCGTATTTACCGTCATTGGCAACACAGAATATACCGTTTGATATCCATGCCCCGCAAGGCTCCTCTCCCGAATTTTTCTTTCTGATAACAGTTGAATAAGGTATTTCGGAAATTACCGAATCGCCGTCAGTCGGGAATGAAAGCTTAAACGATTTGTGCTTTTCGTGAAAATCCACACGGGCAGTCACCTTAACTGCGTCGCTTCCGCTTTCCAAACAATAATCGCGCCGCAGTACCGAACTGTTAAAGGCTGCCGTAACACGCAGAACCGAGCGGACGTTACCGTTTTCAATTACGGTAAATTCAGGCTTTTCAAACATACCTGCGACTGCCCCAAGGCTATCCTTCCAATGCGCCCATGTGTCGCATTCAGTTTCATCAAGCAAAACCGCCTTGCTTTCGCCTTTTAGGATAAATCTGCCGTTTTTCTTATCGTATATACTGCATATGTCGCCTGTTTTTTCGCTGAATTCCACACGTATAATGCTGTTTTCAAGAAAATTCACGCCAACCGAGGTATCGGGCACAAAATTATTTTCCCCTTCCTCTTCAACAAAAATACGGTAAACAGCATAACCCAGCGGCTCTATATCGGCCATAAAAACAGTATGCCACTTATCCATCCAATCGTTTGTCTGATCTCCGCGAACGGCTTGGAAGGGTATTGCATTGCCCTTGTAATCCTTAATTCCGGTAGCCTTAAAGCTGATATCGATCGGCATTTTCACACGCCACGTATGCGGATTAAACACCACAAAAGGCATACCGATCCCCTCGGCTTCCCAAATATGCCAATGCTTGATCGTACTGTCTTTATATGTTGTAAGCCTTTTACCCTTAAGGGTATTTATATTATGAGCGACACTCATAATAGCTCCGGTAATTTCCTGCTCGGTAACACTCATGGTTTCACCGAAAAGATAACCGGCGTCATCATAGGCCTTTTTAACGGCGCAGCCCGCCAAAATATCATGAAACTGGTTAAACAGCAGGTTTTTCCAGCCCTTATTTAATTTCTGTCGGGGATATTTATAACCGGTCAGATAGCCCGCTATCGAGCATAGCTTTTCGGCGGCAAGCAAATTGTTTTCGCATTTGCGGTTTTGAGATTTTACAAAGGTCATAGCGCTGTAACACCCGCGGGCATGATGCTGAAGCTCGCCTGCAATTACCGGAAGCTTGGATTTATCTATACATTTAAAATATTCATCGGGCGTTGAATATATAAAATCATTCGATATCAGCTTTTCAATCTCTGATAAAAGCCTTACGGTAGGACCTCCCCCGTGATTTCCCACGCCGTAAAACGCCATCATATCAATATTGTCGCGGCAGGAGATATCTTTTATTTCATAAAGCTTATCAATTTTTTCCGCGTCAATATTATAATACATAGGTATTCGATAGGCGGGTATCTGCGTACCGTCTGCGCTTTCCCAAAGAAAAACGTTTTCGTTTCTTCCCTGTTCCTTCGGAAACGGGCGCATAAACGTATAGCTGTTAATGCCGCTCTTTTTTAAAATTTGGGGTAACGCGGCGTTATGTCCGAATGAATCCACATTGTAGCCCGCCGTAACGGCAATACCGAATTTTTCTTTAAAATATCTTTGCGAGATCAGTGCGTGCCGCGCATAGCTTTCACCGCAGGGAATATTGCAGTCGGGCTGTAAAAACCAACCGCCCGCAATACACCATCTGCCCTGATCTGCATAATGCCTGATTTCCGCAAGCATATCCGGATCGATTTTTTCAATCCACTGATAGTAGACCGCTCCCGCACATGTAAATTTATAATTCGGAAACTCCTTCATTCGGTCAAGCGCGCTGCGAAAGGTTGAAAGGATTTCGGAAAGTCCCTCCTGCCAACGCCAAAGCCAAACAATATCCAAATGAGCATTTCCTATCAGATGTACCTTCGACATATTTATCTCCGAATATTTATTTACGAAAAGCATTTGACCCGTATTGCTTTTGTTTATATGTCAATTTTAATTCCCTGCAAAAAAATATTCAATATGAAATAAAACCATTATATGGACAAAAAGCCAAGTGCCTGCCGTCATATCAAGCGGCTTTACCCTATTTCAAAGCTGCCGTCAGCAGTTTTTATCTAAAACGGCATTCATTTTTTTAGGGGCATCAGCCGGTTTTTCGGGAAGGCGATACAGCAGTACATATTTTGAAGAATAATCGCCTGCCTCAAGAATTATATGCAGCGTATCCGCGTCATTAACAAACGGCAGTTCAAACCTTACGGTAGGACCGACTGCATTTTTGCAAACGGGCACATTTGAATATTCCCACCGCAAAAGCTTGATTTTTTCATCATCGCCTATTTGTATATAAATATCAACAATTCCGTCTGGAAGCTTGTCAAGAGAATCGTTAAGCAGGTAAACGTCGAAATCAATTGTTTCCCCTGCATAGTAAACAAACTTTCTGTACCGTGCGCTGGCAAGTACGCTTCTGCAAGCCCTTGCAACAGCATAATACGCTGGTTTTGTATTATCGGGATAACATATAAGGCTGTTATTTCCGGTATTCGGCCATGGCTCGTTGAAGCACCAGTTCGAAACTATTGAGCAATACGGTTTTTGTCTTCTTGCCTCTTCAAAAATAAACTGCTGAACTACATTCTGCATTAGCTGACCGCATTCTATAAGCCTATCAAAATCCGTGATTTTTCCGAAATACCGCTCTGTTTCAAGGCTTAAAGCGTGAGTTCCGTGTGCAACGGCAATTTCATTTTCAAGATTTAAAGGCTTCAGCTCTGAAATATCCGCTATTTGCAAAAGTGTTTCTTTTGTTGAAAAGCCTCCGCCGCCGAATTCGGTATAACCCGTATTGCGGCTCTTCTGCAGCGCCTCTATAACCTCCCCGCCGTCAGACATATTAAAATTGTACGGTCCGTGCGCCATTCCCATTACCGGAGAGGTAGGCAAAAACGGTATTTCGGGCGTTTTTTCAAACGTCAGCTTATCCATAAGTCTGATGGCCTTATCCTGATCGGTCATACACGACCAGTTATTAAACAGTTCGTTTCCGCCGCACCAAAGCATTAGGCAAACGTGTTCCTTAATACGCTCAATAATGGCTTCCGCCTCTTTTTTCAAAACCGAAATATAAGCCTCGGTGCCCTCGTAACGGTTACAGGCAAGCGGAAATTCCTGCCATACCAGAATTCCCATCTCGTCGCAAATTTCAAAAAAGCTGTCCTTATTTATAACAGCTCCGCCCCAGCAGCGCAAAAAATTCAAATGTGCTTTTTTAACAAGCAAAAGCTGTTTGCGGTAACGGTCGTAATTCAGCCTGCCGTAAAAAATTTCCGGACATACCCAGTTCGAGCCTTTGGCAAAAATCACCGTATTATTAAGCCTTACGGTTATAGGCGGCGTGTTACGTGTCATAGGGTAATTTAATCCCTCTCCCCACGAGCCCGCCGCCTTAACAAGCTCAATGCGTTTTATTCCCACCCTGCGTGTTACCGAAATATCACCCGATACAGCCGTATAAGAATACAGCGGCTGATCTCCGTAGCCGTTACACCACCAAAGCAGCGGGTTCTTAAGCGTAAAGCCGCATTTCTCACCGCGGCCGCTGAATAAAATCTCTCCGTCGGGCGCTCTGAATTCCCATAACGTATCGGGTTGACCTGCCGAAGCAAGCCTGATTTCGGCAATTTTCAGATCCTTTGAAAGCTCATAGTCGCATTTAGGCTCCGGAACGCTGTTACAGGTTGTTTCCAAAATAAAAATGTCTTCCCAAATACCAAGCGGAACAAGCCGAGGGTGAAAATCCCAGCCGTAGCTTACCGCCGGCTTGCAGCATTGATTTGCTTCGTCGCGGGTATCCTTATGAACACCCGGAAGCGTACTTTTCGGAACCGGCATAATAATTATTTTCAGTTTGATTCTCTCGCCGGAAAAACGGCTCAGATCAAGCCTTTGAATTTTATACATTCCCTCGTATTTGCAAAGCCTTTCGCCGTTAGCATATATTTCATAGCTGTAATCAATTCCGTTTACAACCAAAAACAGCTTATTACCTTGCGAACAAGCGGCGTCGTATTCCGTAGTATATACCCAGTACAGATCCTCTAACGGTCTGTATTTTTTAAAATTCAGACCCCTGTTATAATCAGGCAGTCCGTACTCCCTTGCATAATCCAGTTGAACCGCTCCGGGAACGGCGGCGTTAAAGAATTTTTCCGGTTCCTCGCCGTACCTGCTGCAAAATCCGACCTTCCAATCAAGTAAATGTTTCATATTTATTCTCCGTTTTATATTTTTTAATCAGACAAAGCCTGAATGTAACTATCTTTTTTGCCGAAACCGTATAGCTTACAGCTCCGTTTACTAATAAATTATCGGATATTTCCTTCTCGTCAATGCGCGTAAGACGCACCGAGCCTACATTTTTGTTAAAAGAAACGGTAATGCGTTCATCAGCTTCGGTGGGGTTATATATACGCAGTATTGCACCGTTGCCGTCTTCCGCAGATTTATAGGCCGATATTTCGCATCTGTCCGATTCAATTTTAACAGCAGTAAATTCCGGTGCTAAGCTTCCGCGCTGTATCTTAAGCTGTTCTGCGTAAAGCGGCGGCATTGAAAAATTCCTGCCGCTTCGGTAAGCCGCGTATTTTGTTTTACCCGAATACGGCACTGCGGCGTATTCAAACGTATGGCTGCCTATGCACTGCCCGCCGGGGGTGGGAAAGCTTCCCCAATCGCCTATTTGACCGATAGAGCGAAGAAGCGTCAGCGCCATTGTGCGGCTTTCATCATGCATAATTTCATATTCACAAAGACCGCGCGCCGCAACAAGAAGACCGTATTCTCCGTTTTCGGCAGCAAAAAATTCATGCATACGCTGAGTATTTTCGGGATTTTCCCAAAGCTTACCCGGTAATAGGCTGCGCTTTGTTATATCAAACTGACCGCTTGAAAGAGAAAAATCCGTATTGATCTGCGACGGAAACAACACACGCAAACGATGATTTTTACATTTATTATCAAAGCTCGCGGTAATATCCAGTCTGTCTATCCCGTCTGTAATCGTAATCAGACTTTCAATCGGATAAAGCGTACCTTCAATTTCAATTTGCGAGTTGATTTTAAAGACTGCGGAAAAGCTGTTTTTCTTTATAAGCGACCACCGTGCCGGATTATCCCTTGAATATGTTCGGGTTGAATTACTTTTTTCTCTGAAATCATACAGATCCCCGTTATCCTCTGCATTTTCAAATGTATTCAGCCCGTAATACTGCCTGCCCGTTCGCTTATCGGTTAGTGTAACAGAGCCGTCGCGGCATATTCGGAAGGCTATATTTTCATTTTCCGCACCGTTTTCTCTTACTGTCAGCCTGTTTTCCGAGCCGGAGGCATATGCCTGAGACCTCGGCATATATGCCTCTGTATGAATTTCAAAGCATTTCCAACCTATTCCGTGCGCTTTCACAACAAATTCGGCTTTAAATCTATGAACGTATTTAGGTACGCGAAAGCTGTTTTCCGGCAATTCATATGTAAATTCTTTTCCTATATATTCTATATCCGCTGAAACAGCAACTCCGTCTGCGTCGGTAATAAAAACATTGTCGGGCTTTTCACCCTCAAAATCAATAAAGGTTTCTATCCTTTCCGCCGTTTCAAACGGCGAAAAACAAAATATTGCCAAGCCGTGCCTGCCGGCAAATTTAATATTTTTCACAATGCTTTTTGCCGCGTCTGCCGCAACAGCCGAGGATACCTGAACAGACTTTTTAAAACGAATTTTCATTTCCTCCGCAACTGCGTCGTCACTGCATGCGCATATCGAATCATGCGGATGATTCTGCATAAGCTTTTTCCATGAATAGTATAGCTGATCGCCGTAGCCCTTACCTCCGCAGAGTACCCACAGCGCATTAAGCGGTTCCGCAATTCTTTCAAGTTTATACTGCGCCTTATGGTTCAGCTGCTTTAGCGGAATATGTGAAGACGCAGTGCCCACCAGCCGACAATTCCCTTTGGTATTTTGCGAGCATAGCTCTCCTATCACGGTTTGAAAATTATTTTTATAATCGTCAAGCTTAGGCAGGTAATACTTAAAATCACTTATTATGAATCTGATATCAGACCTCATAGCCTGCGCCTTTTTAAGGATTTCCGGCAGATCGGTCTGTACGGGCTGATGATCGCAGCCGTTCATACCGAGAATAAACGGCGTAGACGAAGAGCTTTCCGCAGCCGATATTAAATCATCGATTTTTTTTGAAAGCAATTCCGTATTTTCGGGAAACTGCATTGCATTGTTGTACCAATGAGAAAACATAACTCCTATAACGCTGCTACCGTCCGGAGAGCTCCATATAATCTCAGACGGGTTGATTCGCTCCGGATTTACGGTGTTATTGTACTGAACTTCATTTATTCCGCGCCCGAATGCCGCATATCTTATTCCGAAGCCCGAAAGAATTTGCGGCATCTGCCCTATATTTCCGAACGCGTCCGGAAAGTAGCCGAGCAATAGGGGCTCCGACCCTATGCCGCAGCACATTTTCAGCCCGTAAAGCAAATTTCTGACATTGGCTTCGCCGCTTGTTAAAAATTCGTCCTGCAAAACGTAAAACGGACCTATTTGTATTCGGTCTGATTTTATCAGCCTTAAAAGCCGCTCCCTCATTTGCGGTCTTATTTCAAGATAATCGTCAATTATTATATATTGACCGTCTAAATGAAAGTGCAGAAAATCCGGCTTGTTTTCAAGTGTTTCAATAAGCTGATCCATAAAACGCACCAAATAAAAGCGATGCTCCTCAAAGCTCATATACCATTCTCTGTCCCAATGGGTATGTGCAATAATATGTAATTCGGTAGCCTTCATTTTCCCCTCCGTATTTACTTACAAAACTGCCGGACGCCGACCTTGTAAATTATGCTCTTACCCTTTTTGCATAAAAACCCGATTTTCTTATCCGTAATATCAAATTAAAGCAGCGCAAAACGGGAAATATCACATTACTAATATTATAACATTCGATTTTTATTGTAAATATGAAATAATCACATATTATGGACAATACTATAACATTTCCGTTAAAATTTTCCTGATCGGCTTTTTAAGGACCTAAAGTTTATAAAGGCTTTTTATGCAGAATTTGTAAATTACCGATGGAAATTTACGCCAAACAATGATATAATAAAATTACAAATTTTCAAAAAAGGATGACGGCATATGAATATTACAGCCGATAAAATTGATTTCAATACAAAAAAGGGCTTTATTTGCGATATGGACGGCGTGATATACCACGGAAATAAGATCCTGCCGGGCGTGGCGGAGTTTATTCAGTGGCTGCACGATGAAAATAAGGAATACCTGTTTTTAACAAATAACAGCGGATATACTCCGAGAGAGCTGAATCAAAAGCTTGCCCGAATGGGACTGGACGTACCCGAAGAGCATTTTTACACAAGCGCTTTGGCAACGGCGGCGTTTTTAAAGGAGCAGGCGCCCGGCTGCTCTGTTTTCGCAATCGGCGAAGCCGGACTTTTAAACGCACTTTACGACGCAGGTATCACGATGAACGACGTAAATCCGGATTACGTCGTTGTGGGCGAAGGTCGGTCCTATTCCCTTGATACGCTTACAAAGGCAACCAATCTGGTTATGGCGGGAGCAAAGCTTATAGGAGCCAACTCCGATGTTTCGGGACCTATTGAAAACGGTATTGCCCCTGCCTGCCGCGCGCTGATTGCCCCGATAGAAATGGCAACCGGAAAGCAGGCGTATTTTTGCGGAAAGCCTAATCCGCTGATGATGCGCACCGGTCTGCGAATGCTCAACTGCCACTCGGCCGAGGCTGTGATGGTAGGCGACCGTATGGATACCGATGTTATTTCAGGTATGGAAAGCGGTATGTCTACGGTTTTGGTACTCTCCGGTGTATCTACCCGCGAAACGCTTAAAACCTATGCCTTCCGTCCAAGCATTGTCCTGAACGGCGTCGGCGATATTCCGGCTTTGGCAGCGAAAAACAAGAAATAATTTACTGCGCATACATAACTAAAAAAATTCGAATCGGGTTAAGGCTGATTTTAAATACAATTAAGCCTTACCTGATAAAGAAATTCCTATGGACGAAATAAAGCTTGATCAGTTTTTTATTCATCGCGGCATTTCCGAAAAGCTCGACGATATTATTCTTGAAAACGTTATCAAGCTTGGTAAATCGCTTAATATGAAGGTAACACAAGAGGGTGTGCAGACACCCGAACAGCTTGAAAGAATTAAAAGCTTCGGCTGCGATGTTGTTCAGGGATATTACTATTCCAAGCCCCTGCCGCTAAGCGACTTTATTGCTTTTATGGAGCATTCGTCGCACAACAGTATGTTTACAGACAGGCTTTAATTTTTCTTTTTCAAATAAAAGTATACCGCAAAACAGAGAAGTTCCATGTTTTGCGGTTAATTTTGTATATTGATTTTCTTTTTTGTTTATGGTAAAATTATATTGTAATTTGACAATGAACAACAAGGAGAATAAATATGGATGTGCATACCGTCCGCCGGCAAATGCGGACTAAGAGCATTTACGATATACCGCTCAGAGTTACTTTTTACGCACGCGTATCCTCCGAAAAGGACGAGCAGTTAAACTCGCTTGACAACCAAATATCCTATTACCGCAATTTCATAAAGAAAAATGCTAACTGGGAGTTTGTTGACGGGTATATAGACGAAGGTCTTTCGGGAATGAGCACCAAAAAGCGCGAGAATTTTCACAATATGGTGAACGACGCTAAATCCGGACTCTTCGACCTTGTTATCACAAAGGAAATCACCCGTTTTGCCCGTAACACGCTTGACAGTATTCAGTACACCCGTGAGCTTTTAAGCTGCGGTGTGGGCGTGTTTTTTCAAAACGATAATATAAACACACTCGATGAGGACAGCGAGCTGCGCCTAACCATTATGTCGGGCATAGCGCAGGACGAGCTGCGCAAGCTTTCAAGCCGTATTAAATTCGGGCATCAGGAGGCAATAAAGAAAAGCGTTGTTTTAGGCAACAGCCGCATATTCGGCTACCGCAAGGACAACAAAAGGCTTGTTATCGATGAAAAAGAGGCGGAAATGGTAAGAGAATTATTTACCCTTTACGCTACCGACAAATACAGTATGAAGCAGCTTGAGGATATTTTTTGGAGCAAGGGCTATCGCAACAATAACGGCAAAAAAATTTGTCACAGCACAATGTCAAACACCATTTCAAACCCTAAATACAAGGGCTATTATGTCGGCAACAAGGTAAAAATCGTTGATATGTTTACTAAAAAGCAAAAGTTCCTGCCGCCGGAGGAATGGGTAATGTTTAAGGACGAAACGGGAGAGATCGTTCCGGCAATTGTAAGCGAAGAGCTGTGGGAGCAGGCAAACGCCGTTTTGAAAAGGCGCAGCCGTGATGTTAAAAACAGGCAAAATCAGTGCAATCACGCAAATTTGTTAACAGGTAAAATGTACTGCACCCACTGCGGCAGGCTTTATTACCGTAAAGACAGCAAGGACAGAAAGGGAAACATGCTGTCACGCTGGATATGTTCGGGAAAGATTGCAAACGGCGCGGCCTCCTGCCCCTCGTTTACAATTTACGAGGAAGAGATCAAAGAGGTTTTGTACGAGGTGTTTAAGGACACCGCCGAAGACGCAAAGCGAATAATTGAGGAATATACAAGCCTATACGCCGAAATGACCGAAAAGAACGCCTCGTCCGCCGACCTTAAAAGGCTGAAGGACAGACTTGATTTGTTATCAAGAAAAAAGTCAAAGCTGCTTGAATATAATATTGCGGGGCAGATAAGCGACAGGGATTTTATTGAAATGAACAGGCAAATTACCAAAGAGTCCTCCGAGGTTTACTCCGCAATTGAAGAAACGGAAAACGAAATAAACTCGCAAGCGGGGTTTAAAGAAAAAATTGAAGAAATTAAAACCGTTCTTCAAAAAGCGGAAAAAGACGCGTCAAAGGAAATGATAGACTCTGCCTTTGTAAACAAGTATATTGATAAGATATATGTAACCCCCGTTGACGACGGCGTTATTGATATTTCGGTAAAGCTTTTCACAGGCGATACGTTCGCTAAGGTCTTTGAAAAGTCAGGGCATCGACTTGCAGGTCGTACGGGACATACGTTTAAAAAGATGATCGAGTCTTACGAAAACAGCATGAAATAAGACTTCGTGTCGATAAAGGGGGCCCGGCAGCGGGCTCCCTTTTTTTGAATAAAACCGTTTTCTCAGTTAAAAATATTTATAAAGGAGTGATAAATAATGTTTGATAAAATTTGCCTTATACTTGTTATTATCGGCGCTCTTAACTGGGGTCTTGTAGGTCTTTTTGAGTTTGACCTTGTAGCTTGGGCTTTCGGCGGAGCAACGGCAATCATCAGCAGAATTATTTACACCGTTATTGCTCTTGCAGGCATATGGTGTATTTCCCTGCTGTTCAGAGAAAAAGCAACCGCCACGGTAAGCGATTAGCAAAAAGCGGCAGCCGAACGTTTTTACGGTTCGGCTTCCGCTTTTTTATTAGGCTAACCTATAATACCTATAATAAATATTGCAAGGATAAGCACGGGCAGCACCAAAAGGAAATACCACTTCATCCATGCGGCAACCTTTAACCCCTTGCCGATATTCGCTTCTTCCCTGTATTTTTCAAAGCCCCAGCCGTAACGCGTAACGCAGAAAAGCAAATACACAAGCGAGCCGAGCGGTAAAAGAATATTACTTACTATGAAATCCTCGCTGTCGAGAATATCCCTGCCGCCTATCGGGTGAATATTGCTCCAGACATTATAGCCCAAAACGCACGGAATACTTGCAACAAGAATTATAATGCCGTTTATAAGAGCGGCTTTTTTTCTGCTCCAACCGAAATTATCCATACACGAGGACATTATATTCTCAAATACCGCTATAACCGTTGAAAATGAGGCAAAGGTCATAAACAGGAAGAAAAGACTGCCCCAAATACGGCCGCCCGACATATTAACAAACACATTTGGCAGCGTAACAAATATAAGGCCGGGGCCCTGCGTAACCTCAACATTATAGCTGAAGCAGGCGGGGAAAATTATCAAACCTGCGGAAACGGCAACAAAGGTATCAAGAGCGCATATACGCGCGCCCTCGCCGAGGAGGGTATGCTCCTTACCCATATAGCTGCCGAAAATTTCCATTGCCGCTATACCGAGACTTAAGGTAAAGAACGATTGGTTCATTGCCGCCGCAACAACACTGCCCAACCCTACCGTTTTTACATTTTCCATATTCGGCACAAGGTAAAACTTAAGACCTTCACCCGCGCCCGATAGCGTAAAGCTGTGTATTGCAAGAACAAGTATAAGCACAAAAAGCGCGCTCATCATAACCTTGCTTACCCTTTCAAGACCCTTTTGCACGCCTATACTGCAAATAAGTATTCCCGCAACAACCGTAATTGCCATCCAAAGCCCCATTTCGGCAGGGCTTGCAAGCATATCGGAAAACACATTTGCACCGGCCGCCGCGTCCATTCCCGATTTAAACGTACCGCTTGCAAACTTAAAGAAATAGTTTAACATCCAACCGGAAACGTTTGTGTAATACATCATAAGTATGTAACAGCCGATTATTGCAAACCAACCGTGAATATGCCATTTCGATTTCGGTTTTTCAAGCGCTTTATAGGCTAAAACCGCGCTTTTTCGGCTTGCTCTGCCCACTGCCAGCTCCATAGATAAAACGGGCAGACCCATTATAACAAGCATTATAAGATAAATAAGTACGAATATGCCGCCGCCGTTTTGTCCCACAACATAGGGAAATCTCCAAACGTTTCCTATCCCTATGGCGCAGCCGGCGCTGACAAGCAAAAAGCCAAACCGCGATTTGAATGATTCTCTCTCCATTTTTAAACCCCTTAACATTATATAATATTAAAAACCGTTTTCAGTATACAAAAATTTTCGATTTTTGTCAAGTAAACTGTAACATATTTAAAATCTTACGCATATAATTGCGTAGCGGAGGTGCTTTATGAACAACAAAGATACATTATGTGAAATTCTAAGCGGCAGCCCGAAAGCGGCTGCAAAAATACACGGCAGCGACAGCTATCCCGATATTTGCGGCAGGGCGGCGTTTTATTCCTTCGGTAATGCGGTTTTGGTGCGCGCCGAGATAATGGGACTGCCGCAAAGCAGTGATAAATGCAAAAGCCCCGTTTTTGCGTTCCATATACACGCGGGCGGCAGCTGCACAGGAAATGCCGAAGACCCGTTTTCGGGCGCCGGCTCGCATTATAACCCTAACAGCTGCCCTCACCCGTACCATGCGGGCGATATGCCGCCGCTGTTCGGCGTTAACGGCAGGGCGCTTATGATTTTTATTACCGACAGATTTACAATTCCCGAAATAATAGGCAAAGCGGTAATAATTCATAAGAATCCCGATGATTTTATGACGCAGCCCTCAGGTAATTCCGGTGAAAAGATCGCCTGCGGCATAATTGCGGAATTATAAACCTAAATTCATATGGGGCAGCTGCGTTACCGCAGCTGCCCCATATTTTTAAACTATCATTGAATAAGGAAAATACATACCGTCAAGGTTTTGTTTAACCCTTGAATAATACATAGCGCGGCGTTCATATCCGCCGTCTTCCCTCTCGCCGCAGGAAAGAGGTATAAAGCCGCCTGTTAAATTAACGTATTTATCGTTTTTCCTGTAACCTGCAATATTAAATTCGCAAAAGCCGAGTTTTTTGTAAAACGGTATAAGCTCCGCTTTTTCGGGAACCAGAAAAACCGTATCCGCACTGCTTTTAACCGATTCGATAAGCCCTGTCATAATCCCTTTTCCGCGGTAATCGCTGTGTGTTGCCGCGGCATATATATATACGGCGCTTTTTTTACCTTTTTCGCCGCATATTTCGCACGGCAGCGCAAAAAGCATAGAAACCGTATGCCCGTTTTCTTCGTGCGTTTTACAGTAAGAAAAACAGTTTTTAAAAAGCTTATCCTCAAATTTCGTATCGGGATCGCAAAACGCCTGCCTGTATAGCATACGGCAATCAATCTCACTCATATCATATTCCTCGGTAAACAGGTATATTTTTTCAACAGTATATCCGGCTTATAGGAAAGCTTTGCCTTTCTTAACCCTTCAAGTCCCATATCGTCCTCGCGGTTTATATACATATAATCCGAAAGCTCGTTTTCGGCAAACTCGCGGTTTATTACGGTGTAAGCCTCGCCGTAATCGTCAAGAGCCTTTTCAAAGTGTATATCGTAAACCTTTTCGTTTATGGGCGAGCCTACCGTAAAGGCAACCGCCCTATCATGCACATATATTGCGCCGCCCCTTGCACCCAAAAGCTCCATATTTTCAAGCACTGTTTCTACCCCGCGCTTTTCGCACTGCAAATGTCTGTCCTCGCGGTCCTTATTTTCAAAATACCACTGTTCCGCGCAAAGAAGTATGTCTTCCTTATTTTCCTTAGTTATCGGTTTATAGCGCCAGTCGTACTTTTTTGAAAAGGAGCTTATATGGTTGCGTTTTGAATGGTATTTTTTGCCCTTAAGCTCCGCTAAATTTTCTCTTAAATATATATAATCGAACGCGTCGCGCTCTTCCTTCAGTATATAATCCCTGCCGAGGTATTCCTCTAACTCGTCAAGTCTTTTGCCGTCCTGCACCCAAAAGCGCGGGTATTCCTCTTTGCTGTACTCGCGTATCAGGCTTATTCCCTTATGAAAATCGTTGCCGAACGGCAGGCGGAAAACCTGATTTTTTTCCGTTCCGGAGCTTATTACAAGCTGACCGTCGCTTTCCGCCCACATATTGGCGTATGCCTCCTGCCATACAAGCAGATTTATAAACGCGCTTTCGCAGGAAAACTCTTCATTGCTGCCTATATAATGCTTAAATGTGTTTATATCTGATAACTCTATCGGTTTAAAGCTGAGCATAATATCCCCGTATATTTATTAGTTTGACGACGCCGCAGAAGACGCAGCAGCGTCCGACGAGCTTGCAGCCGCCTTTGAAGCCGCCTCCGCCTCTGCCTTTCTTACGTCTGCCGGCGTTGCCGCGGCGTCTCCGCTGTGCGCGGTGCAAAGCGGCGGTACGTTGCTTTTTTTGTACCAGCCTATCGCCTTTGACGGGCAGGCGGTTGTAGCAATGTTTCCGGTTGAGGTGCAATAATACTTTTCAACCGCATAGCTGCTTACCTCAAATTCCTTCGGTTCAAGGTCGGCGTGTACCTTAGACATTACGGCACCCCACATCTTGTGGGCTATTCCGGCGTTGGAAATCTTTTGCTGTTTATCGTAGCCGCACCAGCAAGAAGCCACATAGTAAGGGCTGCCGCCGACAAACCACAAATCGTTAGAGTTGTTTGAGGTTCCCGTTTTTGCATATATTTTCATATTTTTAATATAACCCTTGGCACCTGCGCCCGTTCCGTGCGAACCGTAAACTACCGTTTGCAAAAGCTTGTTCATTACCGTAGCCGTATCCTCGCTTATTGCCATTTGCGGCTCGGAATTATACTCAAGCACCGTTTCGCCGTGCTGGTCGGTAACCTTGGTATAAAGCGTAGGCTTATGGAACTGCCCCAAATTGCCGAATACGGCGAAGGCTCCCGCCGATTCAAGCGTGGTTATACCGCCGTTGGTTCCGCCCATTCCGAGCGGCGAAAGATTTATATCCTCGCTGTTAAGGGTGGTTATTCCGAGCTTTTGCGTAATAAAATCATACGATTTCTGCGGAGTTAATTTGTTTACAAGATAAACGGGAATTGTATTTACCGAGCGTTCAAGCGCATACTGCACGGTAATATTACCCCAGTATGAATTATACCAGTTTACGGGAGTCCACCCGTTATAGTTGGTCTTGGTATCGTTTACAATGCTTGAATAATGAATAATATCGTCTTCTATTGCAGGCGCATATGCCGCTATCGGCTTCATGGTAGAGCCCGGCTGGCGCTTTGCGCTTGTAGCGCGGTTAAGACTGCGCTTGCCTACCTTTTCTCCTATTCCGCCCACAATACCCCTGACGTGACCGTTATAGTCCATAAGCGTCATAGAGCCCTGAAGCGTCGTACCGTCCGCTCCCTTTAAGCCGTAGGTCTTGCTGTCTGAAAAGACCTCTTCCATAATGCCCTGAATTTTATTATCGACAGTTGCGTAAATTTTATAACCGCCCGAATAAAAAATATTGGTCGCGTGGTTTTTTTCGTAGCCGTATTTATCCATAAGATCGGCTATAACCTGATCTATAAGCGCGTCAACAAAATAAGTATTATTCTCATTTTCCTTAAGCGCTTCCTTAGAAGCCACTAAGTTAATATCCTCTTCCTTGGCCTTTTCATACTGTTCCTTTGTTATATAGCCCTGATCGTACATTTCCCATAAAACGGTGTTGCGGCGTTTTTTATTTTCCTCCGGGTGATCGTCAGGCGCATAATAGGTAGGACTTTTTGTAATAGCGGCAAGGCAGGCGCACTCGGTAAGGGTAAGATCCTTTACGTTTTTGCCGAAATAATAGTTTGCCGCAACCTCTACGCCGTAGGTGCCGTGACCCATTGCTATTGTGTTTAAATAGCACTCTATTATGGTTTCCTTAACATAATGGTTTTCAATATACCTTGCGCGCATTATTTCGCGTATTTTACGGCTTGGGCGCTGCGAGGTATCGCCGGTAAGGTTTTTTACAAGCTGCTGGGTTATTGTAGAACCGCCCTGATTTGAAGAATAAAAATGCAAAAACATATTTGCAAACGCCGCAAACGTACGCTTCCAGTCTACGCCGTTATGATCCATAAAACGCTTGTCCTCAATAGCAACAAAGGCGTTTACAAGGTTTTGCGGTATGCCGTCGTAGGTAATATCGCCCGATTTTGCTTTATCCTTATCATAATTAACCCAAATGCGGTTAAACTGACCGTGCAGGCGCTGATACTCGGAATAATTGCCGTTACCGTCGTCCGCATATATCGTAGTGGTAAAATTAAGCTTTAAATCGTCAAGATTTTCATCCATCGAGCCGTCAACCATAGTAAACGCATAAAGCAGGAATGCGGATATTACAATACTTACCGTAATGATACCCACAAGAAATACGGTAAGCACCGCCCTTAATATCCTTTCCTTGCGCTTTCCCTTGCGTTTGGTTTTTTTACCGCCCGTTTTATTTTCAGTATGGGAAGAAAAGCTGTTAAGATCAAAGCTTGTCTCTCCGGTTTCTTCAAGATTACCGGAATTATCATAGCTGAACAAATCTCTGTCGTCCATTTAACACCTCCGCCGAAAAACGGCATTTGCTGTAAATATTTTTTCCGAAATTAAACCTATTATAGCATATATCCTATATAAAATCAATCACAATAAACCGTTTGGCGGCGTTTGCCTATAAATCGGTTTGCAGACCACCCGTAAAATCAAGCACGCAACTTTTAAGCTGTGCCAGCCCTTCCGTCATACGTGCGTTTATATCGGTGCCCATTCCAAGCTCTCTTGCGGTAACAGGACTTATCGGCAATACCTTAACGCCGTTTGTTCTGCCCTTTATCATCATTTCGCTCATCATTGAAATGCCAAGGCCCTTTCCCACCATTCGTATAACCGTTTCGTCGTCCACGTGCGCCTGCCTGATATTGGGCTTTACGCCGTTTTTTTCAAGCGCCGCGTTAACGTCAATATCAAATTTGCCGTAAGGCATTAAAAACTCCCTGCCCTCGTATTCGGCAATTGAAAAGCTTTCCTTGGAAAGCGTTTTGTAATCCGGCGGCAGTATGGCATACATAATGTCGCTGTAAAGCGGCGTCCAGTCGCAGCTTATCCTACTTTGCCTTGCCGCAAAAATAACGTCGGTACGACCGCTCTCAAGCAGCTTAAACGGCTCTAAGGAGTTATCCACCATTCTAAGGTCAACGTTTATTTCGGGGCAAACACGTCTGAACCTATACAGTATTTCTGGCATCCAATGCATTGCAATGCTTGCATATGCGGCTACGCGTATGGTCTCGCTCCTTTTTTCGGATATTGCGGTTATTCGGTTTTCAAGGCTTGCGTTCGCCCTTAAAAACTCCCTTATGCAGGGCATAAGCTCCTTTCCCTCTTTGGTAAGCGAAATGCCGTTGTGGTCGCGCGTTATAAGGGTAAGCCCTATATCGCGTTCAAGGCTGTCTACCAAATGCGTAAGCCCTGATTGGGTGTAGCCGACTACCTCGGACGCCTTTGAAAAGCTTCCGAGATCGACTGCCGTCATCAGTATTTCAAGCTTTTTACTGTCCATAATTTTACTCCATATACATAGGTATTACAAAATGTCATATAACTATTATAATCCGGTGCTTTATTTTTTGCAAGCTATAAAGTACAATATTTACCGTTAAAGGAGTTGTTTTACATAAATGAATGCAAATAAGCTTACACTAAAGCAAAAAATACTTGTTGCCGGAACCTTATTCGGTATGTTTTTCGGCGCGGGCAACCTTATATTCCCCGTGCATTTGGGGCAAATGGCGGGCAGCAACGTTATTTATGCCATTATAGGCTTTGTTATAACGGCGGTAGGTATACCGATACTCGGCGTTGCCGCGATAGGCATTACCCATTCGGACGGGCTTCAGACCCTTGCAAGCAAGGTTGGCAAGGGCTACGGAATTTTCTTCACCTGCATACTTTACCTTACGATAGGTCCGCTCTTCGCTATTCCGAGATGCGCTACCGTTTCCTTTACCACCGGCGTTACGCCGATGCTCGGCAAAAATTCGCGCGAATGGTTAGCTCTGCTTATTTTTTCGGCTGTGTTTTTCGGCTTTGTTTTGTTTTTTTCGCTCCGTCCGGGCAAAATAACCGTTTGGATAGGTAAAATCATAAACCCCGTGTTCCTTGTATTTCTGGCGTTTCTTGTTATAACGGCGCTTTTATCGCCGGGCGCTTCGTTTTCGGATATAGAGCCTGCCGCCGATTATAAAAACAGTGCCTTATTCTCTTCCTTTATAGAGGGCTACGGCACTATGGACGCAATAGCGGGTCTTGCATTCGGAATTGTGGTAATAGATGTTATACGCCGTATGGGCGTTGATGATGATAACGCCGTTGCGCGCGACGTATTAAGCTCCGGCGTGCTTACGGGACTGCTTATGGCGCTTATATACGTGCTTACGATACTTATGGGCGCGCAGTCAAGAGGACACTTTGAAATATCCGAAAACGGCGGTATTGCCCTTACCCAAATCGCAGGTCATTACTTAGGCGGCGCAGGCAACATAATTCTTGCCGTAACAATAACCTTTGCCTGCCTTAAAACCTCGATAGGTCTTGTAACCTCTTGTTCGGAAACCTTTGTCAAAATGACAAACGGCAAAATTTCCTACAAAACCTGGGCAATCATATTTACCGTATTTTCGTTTGCGGTATCAAACATAGGCTTAAGCGCAATAATAGAATATTCAATTCCTATGCTTATGCTTATATATCCGCCCGCCATAGCGCTTATAATCCTTGCGTTTACAGGCAAGCTTTTCGGTCACGATAAGTCGGTATATATTTCGGTTATGGTCGGCACCTGGGCGGCGGCGATATTCGACTGTATGAAAACGCTGCCGAAGGGCGTTCAGTCGGCGCTGCACCTTAACGTTCCCATAAGCTTTGCCGCCGATTACCTGCCGCTGTTTGATAAAAACCTCGGCTGGCTGCTGCCGGCGTTTGCGGGGCTTGTTATCGGGCTTATAATTCATTTTATAAAACGTGCAAAAGCAAAATAAATATTTTAAATAGCGTGTCGAAAAAGTCGACACGCTCCCCTACGGGAACGCCGTTCGCTCGAAAATCAAAGATTTTCGGACTACACTCTATCCCCGTGGGTACCACCCCAGTGTCCTTGAAAAACCGCTTATTCAGCGGTTTTTCGCTTACAAGGTGTTTTTCCGCCGCACCTGTCAGCGGAAAAACGAAAAAAGCGGCGTTACCGCCGCAAAAAACAGAATCTGTAGTTCATCGACAAACTGATTTTAAAAGCGTATCGGCAGTTTTATTTTCCCGATACGCTTTTTTGTCTTAAAAACAATAAATTACAAATTACGCATAATTTACCTATAATAATATTTTTTTCACCGCGCACAATAGTAATGCAAACGCAAAGAGAAAATTTTTTATAGGAGAGAAAAAATCATGGCTAACAAGAGTGTAGTACCTGAGGCTAAGGAAGCCCTCAACCGTTTTAAGATGGAGGCTGCCAACGAGCTTGATGTTCCCCGCTGCTCTTAAAATGGTTTTAATTTACCGCTCTTATCGTATTTCGCTCATTTCGCCTACAAATTTGTAAAATATACGAACCGGCTGTTCAAACGCCGAGGTTTTGTGGGTTGCCCGTTTCTTGCCCGCCGGAAGAACCTTCGGTCCCACCTCTATTCTTTCAACAAAGGTTGCAAGCGTATTGCGGTCTAATTCCTCAATATGGCTGTACCGCTTTATAAGCTCAAAAAACATTTTGTAATTATCGCTTTTGTTTGTTTTTAAGGTCTCGCTGCCGATATCCGTAAGCTCCGCCTTTAAGACCTGCGTTTCCTTTTGCAGATCGGCGACCATTCGGCTTAGCCTATCGTCGTCAAGCCTGCCCTCGGCATTATCCGCATACAGCTTAGGAATTATTTTATCTATAACGGCAAGCCGGTCTTTAAGCCTTTCGCGGCGCAATTTATAAGCCGAAGCCGCATTTTGAGAGCCTTCCTCACGCATTACGCGCTTTACGATACCGTCTATCTGTTCGTCCGTAAGCGATAACAGCGAATTAAGATCATCGGTTACAAGGCTTACAAGGTCGGCGTACCTGATTCTTGTGCCGGTGCAGGGGCGGCTTATATCCTTACGCTTGTTTATGCAGGAAAGATACCAGTATTTGTTTCTTTCGCCCTTGTAAACCGTGCCGCAGGAGCACAGCGCATGGCCGCACAGCGCACAATAGGCAATACCGGAAAAAATGCTTTTACGCACGTGGTCGTACCGCCTGAAATCACGCGTGCCCTTGCCTAAATTATCGCGCGCGGCGTTAAAAACCTCTTCGCTTACCAGCGCCTCGTGCGTATTTTCGGTTACCGCCCATTCGGAAATCGGAACAGGCACCTTCTTTTTTGATTTAACGCTTACCTTTTTTGTTTTTCCGAGAACGGTATGCCCCAAATATACCTCGTTTTTAAGAATACGCTTAACGGTGGTATAATTCCAGAAATCAGAAGCCCTTGCCGCTCCCTCCTCGCTGAACTCATCACGGTAAAGCACCCTGTATTTAAGCGGCGGAATAATCCCGTCGCGGTTAAGGCCTTCCGCAATCCTACGCGCGGAATCCCCGTTTGCGGCGGCTTCAAATATCCTCTGCACAACAGGCGCCGTAGCTTCGTCGGGTACAAGCTGATTTTTATTTCTCGGAGCTTTTTTATACCCATACGGCGGGCAGGCGCAGTAAAGCCCCTCGTTCCGTTTGGTTTTAAGCACGTCCTTAACCTTTCTTGAACCGTCGCGCAGATATACCTCGTTCATTGCAAACTGAAAGGGCGCCATAACGTTTTCGCTTTCGCTGTCGAAATTATCGGAAATGGCGATATACCTTATGCCGTGTTCGGGAAAGAATTGCTCGGCGTAATAGCTTGATTCGCGCATATCGCGCCCAAGTCGGGACAGATCCTTTGTAATTACCGTGTTTGCCATACCGCGCTCAAGCTCATTCATCATTTGGCGAAAACCGGGGCGGTCGAAATTTCCGCCGGAATAACCGTCGTCAACAAATTCGCGCACAAGCCTTATGCCGTTTTGCCCGCAATACTTAGTTACTATCATTCGCTGATTGGTAATACTTGAGGACTCGCTTTTCTGCGCTTCCTCTCTTGAAAGCCGGAAATATGCAAAAGCAATTTTATTTTGTTCGATTCTCATAATACCTCCTCAGACCGAATCGAACCGCCTTTACTATTATATATTATATTACCCCCGCCCGTCAACGGCGGCAGCTTGCCTTTTTCTTCCAATATCCGCCGCTCTATAAGCGACTCGGTTGTGCTGCCGTTTGCAAAAACTCTGCTTATAATATATCTGGTGTTCTCAATATCCTTATAATTTTTCAATTATATTCCTCCCTTTTATATTTTTAACTTTAATTCCGAAATTAAACATTTTTACAAATTATAAAGGGAAAATTAAAATATAATACGGTCGCCGTTAAGGTTTTCCTTATACATATCAACCGCGTTTACATTAAAGCCGTTGTAGGTTTTATAATAATAAATACCCTTATCGGCGTTTATGCACGACGAATAAATTGTTATTTCATATTTTCCGTCGTCAAGTTGGCAGCAGCCGCGCTGCTGCTCTACCGATGAAAGTATATGAAAAAACTGGCTTACGCTGCCCGTCTCGTCGCTCTCGGATACCGAATTAGCCCTTACAAATGCCGCGCGTATAAACCGCGACTGCGAGGAAAGGTCGCCCGGAAGACCGATAGCCCCCATACCGCGGCTTATCGCTTTAAGCTCTAACTTATCGGAAAAATTATTTATAGGCGGTTTAGGCGACAGCTGCATATAGCTGTTAAGCGATGACATATGATAAGGAAACGGCGGATTGTTTGTAAGCACGCCCGCAGGGTTTTCGTATATTTTTATTCCGTCGCTCAACGGCTCAGCCGCGATACATTCATATTTATCCGCAATAAGCCAATGAAGGCTTGCAACGGGAAAGCTGCCGAAAGGCGTATCGGTTATATTGGTGTTTTCAAGCAGCTCTTTTACTTCGCGAACCGAGGAACAGCGCGCAAGCAGCCACGGAATAAACTCATATTGCGCAACGTTTTCTTTATCGCGGCGAGGCTTATTATAAACGGCATTACCCACAAAATTAAGCCCTGCCATACACAAGCCCGTTTCGTTTGCCGCGTCGTAATAAAGCGGATAGCCGCTATGCACGTGCGCCATACCGATTATGGCATAGTGCTTTTTAGGCATATCGGCGCAGTGTATTTTAAACTCATAATTACGCGGCGTAATAACAACGCTTTCGCCGAATGAGCAATCGTAATCAAGATTGCGCCCGAAATAGAAATCATCTGTTTTATAGGTTACTGCCGTACACATATTATACTCCGTTCCGCTGTTAAAGCATTATATATTAACAAAACTATTATGCGCATTTTTTCCGTATTAAAATAAAGCTATTGCCAACAAAAGCTAATTGTGTTATCATTTAAAAAGGCAGGTGATACCGTATGCAGGATTATTTTATTTTTAATCAGCCGGATATGATGTCGCATTACAGCAGCAGTCCCGTGCCGCGCCCTGAAAATTTTAAAATGCACACGCATGAATGGTGCGAGGTTTACTATTTTTCAGAGGGAAAGGGAACCTTTAAAATAGAGGGCAGCAGCTACCCCCTTGAAAGCGGGGACATTCTTTTAATGCGGCCGCTTGAATCGCATTATATAGACATTGACCCCTCGCACCGATATACGCGTTTTTCGGCGCATTTCGACCCCGCTATCCTAAAGGGGCTTGACCCCGACGGATACCTTATGCGCCCGTTTTATGACAGAGAGGCAGGCAAAAAAAATCTTTACAGGGCAAGCAGCTTTAAATCGGAAATATATAAATCCTATTTAAAAAACGCCGTGCGCGAAACCGAAAACCGAAGATTACAGATACTCAGCAATATTTTGCCGCTGCTTAATGAAATTTCCGCCGCGTTTTCAGCCGGCGTAAACGAAACCGCGAGCGAAACGCTTGATTACAAAATAGTAAATTATATAAATAACCGCCTGTCCGAAAATATTACGCTTGATGAGATATGCCGCGAATTTTACATAAGCAAGCCCCACCTGTGCCGTGTATTTAAAGAAATAACCGGCTCTACCGTGTGGGATTATATAACCGTAAAGCGCCTTTTAAACGCAAAAATGCTTATAGGCTCAGGCATAAAGCCCACAAAGGCGTGCGGAGAATGCGGATTTAACGATTATTCAACATTTTACCGCGCCTATGTAAAAAAATTCGGTACCCCACCTTCAAAATCAGGCTGACGAAAATAGCAAAACAGTCAGGATAACAGATATGAACGATATATTTATAAGACCCGCCGAAAAAAACGACATACCCGCAATAGATAAGCTTTTATACGAGGTGCACAAGGTACACAGCGACGCAAGACCCGATCTTTTTAAAACCGGCGCTAAAAAGTACACCGACGGCGAGCTTGAAAAAATATTAGCCGATAAAAATACGCCGGTATTTGTCGCCGTAAAAAACAACGCCGTTGCAGGCTATGCATTTTGCATACATAAGCAGTTTTTAAACAACAATAATATGACCGACGTTAAGACACTTTATATAGACGATTTGTGCGTTGAAGAAAATTCAAGGGGCGAACATATCGGAAAACAGCTGTATGACTTTGTAATAAGCTACGCAAAGCAAAACGGATATTATAACGTAACGCTGAACGTATGGGCGGATAACACCGCGGCTGTTAAGTTTTACGAAAAAATAGGTATGCGCATACAGAAAATCGGAATGGAAACCATTTTATAATTTTGTTATTTAAAAGCAATTCAAGCCGGAGACTTTTGTCTCCGGCTTGAAGCTTTTAAGGATCTGTCATTTTGAACGCCGTAAGGCTGTGCGCAATCCGTTTTCTTTTTAGGGTATTACGGATTCTTTCGCGCCCTGCGCTAAGAATGACAGGGAATAAGGCTCCGTAAGCCGTCATTGCGGCGGCAGCCCCGATATTTTACTGTATGTTCTGCTTTTTAATTCCGAAAATCACTCTTAAAATTCCGCTTAAAAATTTAGGACTTTTAAATAATACAACCTTCATAAACGTTCCCCCTGAAATAATAGTTAACACCTTGAAGAAAAGCCTAAAATGATGACCCAGATTGCAAGCACCGCAACCAGGCACCGCGGAGGACAAAAACAGCTTATAAGCAATCCGCAGGCAAAGGTAACAGCAGTTAAACCCCTATTCGGGCGGCACCGTCTTCGCATTTTCGTTCCCCCTTATATTCGGCTTACATTAACAGTATATAAGGGAATTTTAAAAATGTTACTTTTATTTGCGTTTTGCCGTATTCCAGGGCTTTAAATCCTTTAATTCGTTAAAAAGCGCCTTGTATGAGTCAAAACGGCTTTTTTCAATTTCACCGTTTTGCAGCGCCTTAATTACTCCGCAGCCGCCGTCGCCGGTATGCGTACAGGAGGTAAAGCGGCAATTATCCGCATACAGCTTTAAATCCCTGAAGCAATATATAAGGTTTTCTTTAAAAGCATAATCTGAGGAATCGTAATCAAACGAGGAAAAGCCCGGCGTATCGGCAACAAAGCCGCCGTCTCCCACGTAAAAAAGCTCGGTATGCCTTGTGGTGTGCTTTCCCCTGCCCAATTTTTCGCTTACATCGCCCGTTTTTAAAATATGGCCGCCGAACAGCGCGTTTAATATGCTTGATTTACCCACGCCGGAATTGCCCGTAAACGCGCTCACGCTGTTTTTAAGCTCTTCCTTAAGTGCGGCTAACCCCTCGCCTGTTTCGGCTGAAACGGTATACACCTTAAAGCCTGCGTGCCTGTAAACACGCTCCCAAGAGCCGAAATCACCGGTATCGCATTTATTAAAAACTATAATCGGCTCGATATCGGCATACTCAGCTATCGCAGTTATTTTATCTATAACATAGGCGTTAGGTTCCGGATTTTCATATGCCGAAACTATAAAAAGCTTATCTATATTTGCAACGGGCGGTCTTGAAAGCGCGTTTTTGCGCGGCAAAATTTCGGTTACAACGCCAGATGTGCCGCCCGCCAGCTCAAACTCAGCCTTATCGCCCACCAAGGGGGAGATTCCGCTTTTGCGAAAGCTCCCCCTTGCTCTGCATTCATAGATATTGCCGCCGCCGTTCAGGTAATAAAAACCCGAAAGCGCCTTAACAATTATTCCGTTCATCTGCTATTTGTGTTACTCTTATTTGTGTTGTTTCCGCCGGTTGTACCAGAAGATCCGCTTGAATCACTGCTTGTATCCTTATCGTTAAGCGCTTTATAATCGGTATATTCGCGACCTACTGTTACTCTTCCCGTTTTAAAGTTAACGGTAATTTGCGCAACGCGGTAATAATCCTTTTGGTCGGTAGAAATTTTAACCGTATAGGTTGCGGATTCCTGCTTGGAAGAAATACCCTGGAAGGTATACTCGCGCAAGCCGCTTGTATTAAGCTTTTTGCTTTCAGCAGTCATATTGGCGTTATTTTCCCAAAGCGATACATAATAATTTGAAACCTGGCAGTCACTCGGCAGATCAACCGTAATGTCAAGTGAAACACCCGAACTTACATAAATAGTAACCGTTGAGCCTTCGGGTATTTGGGCTGAGCCTGTATCGGGCTCCTGCTTTACAACATAACCAACGGGATAATACTTATCGTCTGCGGTTATAAGCTTTTCCTTAACAGAAACAACAAGGTTTTTATCCTTAAGCTCTTTTTCGGCGTCCGCCTGTTTCATACCCACAACCGAGGGAACGCTTACGTTTTTAAGCGATTTACCGCTGCTTACATACACCTTAATATCAAGGTTATCGCCTACAACCTCGGTACGCTGGGGATCGGTCTTAATAACCTTGCCCGCCTCAACGTCGTCGCTGGGCATTTCTTCAACGGTGGGCTTAAAGCCCTCTGCCTTAAGCTTTGAAACGGCGGCAGATTCGGTTTGACCGTAAACGTCCGGCACCTTTTTGGTGGAAAGACCCTTACTTATATAAAGGGTTATGGTAGCGCCCTTCTTAACCTTCTGTCCCTCAGCCTTGGACTGCTCGTAAACATAGCCGTATTCGTAATCGTTGTTAGACTGCCACTCGGTCTCGAACTTAAAGTTATCGGTATATTCCGTATTTGCCTTTATATCGTCGTATGCCTGACCTATAAACTTGGGGCACTCGATTTCGGAATTGGACTTTGAAAACAGCTTAGGCACGAAGATTGCGGCAAGAATTACAATGGCTACCACCAGCGTAACCGCAATACCCGCAAGTATCGGTATCATATTATTCTTTTCCTTAACCTCTTCGGTTTCCTCGCGGTCGGGAATCTGAACGCTGTCGTAATCAAAGGAATTGGGAACAAATTTTGTGGGCGAATCGTCTACAAAATAAGAATAGTCGAACGTGAGCGACGGATCCTTCCTGAAAGCGCCTAAATCGCACAGCATTTCCGAAGCGGACTGATAGCGGCGTTCGGGATTTTTTTGCATAGCGTGCATTGTTATCTGCTCAAGACCCAGCGGTATCGAACCGTTTATCTCGGTAGGGAGCTGCGGCTCGCGCTGCAGTTGCATAATAGCAACCGAAACCGCGTTTTCCGCTTGGAACGGCAGCTGGCCCGTAAGCATTTCATAAAGAATAACGCCAACCGAATAAATATCGGTTTTTTCATCGGTGCGCTCGCCTCTTGCCTGTTCGGGGCTTATATAATGAACCGAGCCTATCGCCTTATCTGTAATGGTGCGCTGCTCGCTTCTTGCAAAGCGGGCTATGCCGAAATCGGTAACCTTTATGGTGCCGTCCGGCAGAACCATAATATTCTGCGGCTTAACGTCCCTGTGAACAATGCCCTTATCGTGCGCGTGCTGAAGACCCTTAAGTATCTGAATTGTAAAATGCACCGCGTCCTTCCACCTGAGACTGCCCTCGTGCTCAATATATTCCTTAAGGGTTATACCGTCGATATATTCCATAACGATATACTGAATCAGATCGCCGAAGCTTACGTCGTAAACCTTTACGATATTCGGGTGCGAAAGCATTGCGATCGCCTTGGATTCGTTTTTAAAGCGGCGCACAAACTCTTCGTTAGAAATAAACTCTTCCTTTAAGATCTTAACCGCAACAGTGCGGTTTTCCTGATTGTCGTAGGCCTTATAAACAACCGCCATACCGCCTACGCCGATTATCTCTTTAATCTCGTATCTGCCGTCAAGTCTTTTACCAACAAATTTATCCATAAATGTTTTCCTTTCTACCCGGTAATCATTACAACCGTTATGTTATCGCCGCCGCCGTTTCCGTTAGCCTTGTTTACAAGGCTTTCGGGTATTTCGGCGGGCGCGGTTTGCCTTACTGTGTTTAAAATCTCGCCGTCGTCAAGGTAGTTTGTAAGCCCGTCTGTGCAAAGCAGCAAGGTATCGCCTTCTGCAATATTAAGCACAGCCGTATCCACCGCCACGTTTTCCTCTGCTCCCAACGCTCTTGTTATTACGTTTTTGCGTGGGTGGACCTTTGCGTCCTCCGGCGTTATTTTTCCGCTTTCAATAAGCGACTGCACTACCGAATGGTCGCGGGTGAGCTGCTTTATACCGCTGTTTACAAGGTATATGCGGCTGTCTCCCACGTGGGCTATAACCGCCGTATTGCCGTAAACAAACGCTAAAACCGCCGTGGTTCCCATACCGTTAAGCGCCTTATCGCTTACAGACATATCGTAAAGCTCAATATTTGCGCTTATAACGGCGTTTTTAACCGTTTTTTCTATTTCTTCGTTTGTCATACCGTCCCTGTAAGAGCGTATTACAAATTCCGAAATACTTCTGACAGCGTTTTCGCTTGCAATATTGCCTGCGTTCGCGCCACCCATTCCGTCGCACACAACCGCGAATACGGCGTTATCGCCTATTCTGCCGGCAAAATACGCGTCCTGATTGGCGCTTCTTACCTTGCCGATATCGGTTTTGCTGTAAATTTTCACGGGCTTTCTCCCTCCCTTACTTTTTTACGAAGCTGACCGCACGAAGCCTCTATATCCGCTCCGAGGGTTCTTCGCACTGTGGCGTTTATGCCGTAACCCGTAAGTAATTCCTTAAAGTGAATTATTTTATTTCTGTCCGGCTTTTTAAATGTGTTTTCCTTAACCGGATTTGCAGGTATTAAATTAACGTGGCACATTATGCCCTTTAAAATGCGTGCCAATTGCTCAGCGCAGCTGTCGCTGTCGTTCACGCCGTCTATCAGGGCGTATTCAAACGAAATTCGCCTTGTTGTTACCCTTTGGTACTCGCGGCAGGCGGAAAGCAGCTCTTTAATATTCCATTTTTTATTCACACGCATTATCGAAGAGCGTATTTCATCGTTCGGTGCGTGAAGTGAAATTGACAGGGTTATCGGTAAATTATATTCCTTAAGCCTTTTTATGCCGCTTACCACGCCCGACGTTGAAAGCGAAATATGGCGAAGACCTATATTAAGCCCATTTTCATCGGACGCAAGCTTTAAAAACCTTACCGAATTTTCAAAATTATCAAGCGGCTCGCCCATACCCATCATAACAATGTTTGACACTCTTATGCCGTTATCACGCTCGGCGGCGGTTATCTGCGCCAAAATTTCTGAAGCTGTAAGATTTCTTGTAAGCCCGTTTATACCCGAAGCGCAAAAGCTGCACCCCATTCTGCACCCTACCTGAGTTGAAACGCACACCGTGTAGCCGTGCTCGTACTTCATCAGTACCGATTCTATATATTCGCCGTCGAAAAGCTCGTACACGTATTTTACGGTTTCGTCAAGCTGCGAGGCATAGCGCTTTACAATTTTCACGTCGGCTATATATGCCGTTTCGCTCAGCTTATCGCGAAGTGACTTCGGTATATTCGTCATATCCGAAAAATCCGTAACGCCCGATTGCAGCCAGCGGAATAATTGGTCTGCCCTGAAGCTCGGCTGACCGAGCGATTTAAGCATTTCCTTAAGCTCAGGCAAATACATCGATCTTATATCGGTTTTATCCAATCGCGGTATTATCCTCCTTTATAAGCAGCGCGCAATAAAACCCGTCTGTTTTATCAATATGCGGCATATAGGTGTGTTCATACGCTTTATGAACATCATTATACTCCATAATTACGGAATTTACAAGTTTTTCATTTTCCTCGCGCCTTAAAGTGCAGGTTGAGTATAAAAGCCTGCCGCCTTTTTTAAGATATAAAAGCGCGTTTTTAAGTATTTTTTTCTGTAACTCGGCAAGGGCGCTTAAGTCTTCGGGCTTGCGGTATTTAATATCGGGCTTTCGCCTTAAAACGCCCAGCCCCGAACACGGCACATCGCAAAGTATGCAGTCAAACTGCCCGAATTCGGGATTAAAAACAGAAGCGTCCGCACATACGGGCTTTATTATATCAAGCCCCAACCGCTCGGCTCCCTTTTTAATAAGACCGACGCGCTGTTCGTATAGATCGCAGGCTGTAATTTCGCCCTTGTTTTCCATAATTTCAGCTAATGTAAAGCTTTTTCCGCCGGGGGCGGCGCACATATCAAGCACACGGTCGCCGCTTTTCGGGGCTAACACCGCCGCCGCTGTTTGCGATGCTGTATCCTGTATATGAAAAAGCCCCTCTTTGTAAGGCGGTAAAGCGGTGATATCGCCTGTTATACTTATTGTAAGCGCATTTTCCGTTTCGGTGCCGGCAGCTTTAACATTATTTTCTTCAAGTATTTTTATAAGCCTCTCCGGCGTGGTTCTTACGGTGTTTACCCTAACGGTTACGGGCGGCGTTTTAAGCGACTGTGAAAGCAATTCCACGGCGTTTTCACTGCCGTAATCGTTTATAAAGGATTTTACTATCCATTCGGGGCAGGAATATCTGACGGACAGCGTTCTTACATCATTACCGTAAGGCAGATCCGTTCCCGTGCGTATTATGTTACGCAAGACTGCGTTTACAAAAGCGGCGTTTCGCCTTTCGCCCGAAGCCTTTATAAGCTTTACTGCCTCGTTAACGGCGGCGCTTTCGGGTATTTTTTCCATAAACGCTATTTGGTAAACCGCGCACCTTAAAACCGTAAGAGTATACAGCGCAACCTTTTTAAGCGGTGTCTTAATATGCTTTGATAAAAGCCAGTCAATAGTAATCCTTCTGTCAAGCACGCCGTAAAATAAAGCTGAGGCAAGCGCCCTGTCAGCGTGTGAAATTTCCGAAGTATTTAAAGCCGAGTTAAGCACTATATTTGAATATCCGCCGTCTGCCTCAACCCGTAAAAGCGCCGCGGCGGCAAGCTTTCTTGCGTCAGCCATTGCTTTTACCCAAGACAGTGCCTGCCTTTATAGGTCTGCCGCACAGCATCTGCTTTGCGCTCATAGGCTTTGAACCTTCGGGCTGAACCTCGGTAAGGCGTATAAGCGTGCCGTTTTTGCAGGCTATTATAAGCTCGTTTTCACTTTCGGTTACAGTGCCGGCCTTAGCCGCGGTATTGCCGCCCAAAAGCGATTTTATAACCTTTATTCGCTTATTTTCAAAAAAGAAATATGCGCACGGCCATGAATAGTAGCCCCTTACGGCGTTGTGTATTTCTTCAGCAGTCATATTTTCAAAATCAAGCAGCGCCATTTCCTTTTTAATTATCGGGGCATAGGTAGCTTTTTCTTCGTCCTGCTTTTTCGGGGTTACAGTGCCGTTTTCAATTTTTTCAAGTGTTTCTACGGTAAGCTCGGCGCTGATATGAGAAAGCCTTTCAAACAGCTCCTCGGCTGTTTCTTCATCTCCTATTTTTGTTTTGGCTGTTTCAAGAATATCGCCCGTGTCCATTCCCGCGTCCATTTGCATAACCGTAACGCCGGTTACCCTTTCGCCGCAGACTATGCACCACTGTATAGGCGAGGCGCCGCGGTATTTAGGCAAAAGCGAGGCGTGACCGTTTATGCAGCCGTATCTTGGTATATTAAGTATTTCGGGCGGTAAAATTTTGCCGTATGCCACCACAACAATAATATCGGGCGCAATACCGCGTATAATTTCAGCCGCTTCCCCTGTTTTAAGCGTAGCCGGCTGATAGACCGGTATACCGCGGCTCTCGGCGTACGCCTTAACTGGCGGAGCCGTTAAAACGTGCTTTCTGCCAACGGGCTTATCGGGCTGTGCAAACACCGCCGCAACGTTATGACCCGCGTTTATAAGGCTTTCAAGCGTTTTTACCGAATAATCGGGCGTACCCATAAAAACAATCTTCATATATTACTGCTCTTTCTTGATTTTATCAATATAAAGTATGCCGTCAAGATGATCTATTTCGTGGCAGAGTGCGCGCGCCTTAAAGCCCTCCGCCGTAATTTTAAAGCCTTTGCCGTTTCTGTCCTGCGCGTGAACGGTAACCTTCATAGGGCGCTCAACGGTCTCGTAACGGTCGGGTATCGAAAGGCAGCCCTCTTCCCCGATCTGCGAACCGCTTTGCTTTTCTATAACGGGGTTTACAAGCTCTATAATTCCATCGCCCACGTCTACAATACAGTAACGGCGCAGAATACCCACCTGCGGCGCGGCAAGCCCCACGCCCTCGGCCTTATACATAGTATCCGCCATATCGTCAAGCACGGTTGCAAGCCTGTCGTCAAAGGTAAGCTGCGTACGGCACACCTTTCTTAAAATATCGTCGCCTAATTTTACAATGTTTCTTATTGCCATAAATAACCCTTCTATATAACGGTTTCGGGGTTTATATCAACCGTAACCGTTACATCGCCCTTTTGTTTTATCTCTGTTGCTTTTTTAAGCATTTCCCTGAATCTTTTTCCGTTTTTGCATTTAATAATCATTCTGAAACGGTATTTATTGTTAACCCTCGGCACTGCGGCGGGCGCAGGACCTAAAATAATCGTTTTGATATCGCTGTATTCGCCCTGCAAAAGGCTTTTAATATTGGCAAACACCTCGTTAACGGCGTTTTGCGCCTCGCTCTTGGCAAACGAACGCGTGCTTACGGTGCATATATCGCAGTACGGCGGATATATCATAAGCTTTCTTGTCATAATTTCATCGTTATAAAAGCCCTCGTAATCCTGCCGCGCCGCAAGCTCTATTAACTCGCTGTCCGGATTAAGCGACTGTATAACGGCAGTGCCCGCGCTGTCTCCCCTGCCCGCCCTGCCTATAACCTGAGTAAGCAGTGAAAAGGTGCGTTCAAAGCCCCTGAAATCGTCGCTGTATGTGGCGCTGTCCGCCCCCAAAACGCCTACAAGCGTAACATTGGGAAAATCAAGCCCTTTAGCCACCATCTGGGTGCCTAAAAGTATATCGTATTCGCCGTTTGCAAATTCGTCAAGCCGTTTGGCATATGAATCTCTTGCTGCGGTGCTGTCTGCATCCAGCCGCAGAACGCGCGCTTTCGGAAAAAGGGAATTAAGCTCCTCCTCAACCTTTTGCGTGCCCGCGCCCAAAAACTTTAAATGCTCGCCGCCGCAGTTTGGGCATTTGCCGCCCGAAGGCGCCGAATAACCGCAATAGTGGCACATCATTCTGTTATTGGCGGAATGATATGTAAGCGAGATACTGCAGTTAGGGCAGGAAAGCACATATCCGCACTGCGGACAGGATATATATGTATTTTTGCCGCGCCTGTTAAGCAGTATTATAGCCTGCTTTTTGCTTGAGAGCGTATCGCTTATCGCTCCGCACAGCTCGCGGCTTATATCAAGCGTGTTACCGCTTAATATTTCTTTCTTCATATCAACGGTGCGAACCTGCGGCAAAACCGCGCTGCCGTAACGGTTTTTAAGCACAAACAGGCTGTATTTACCGCTTTTGGCGGCGGTAAAGCTTTCTACCGACGGCGTAGCCGAAGCCAACAGCAAAAGACCCCCATGATAAGCCGTGCGGAACCGCGCAATATCCCTTGCGTGAAAACGCGGCGACTGCTCGGACTTATAGGTATGCTCGTGCTCCTCGTCCATAATAATAAGTCCCAAATCGGAAAAAGGGGCGAAAACCGCGCTGCGCGTGCCTATTGCAATAAGCGCCTTGCCGTCCTTTACCCTTTGCCATTCGTCCATACGCTTGCCCATAGACATAGCGCTGTGAAACACCGCCACCTTATCGCCGTAGCGCGAGGTGAAAATTTCAAGCATCTGCGGCGTAAGGGCAATTTCGGGCACCATTACTATTACGCCCCTGTTTTGGGAAATAACCTTATCCGCGAGCTTTAAAAAGACCTGCGTTTTGCCAGAACCCGTGATACCGTAAAGGAGCGACACCGCGCCGCCTTTTTTTAAATATTCTTTTTCAAGCCCGTTATAAGCCGCCTGCTGTTCATCGGTTAACGCAATTTCCCTTTCAGCGGCGGACTTTGGCGCCTTAAGCGCCGTTCTGTAAAGCTTTTGTGTAAAGCTTACAAGCACGCCGTTTGCTATAAGCTTTTCTATAACGGGGGCGGTAACCCCCGTATAATACATAAGCTCCTTTACCGAAATATTGCCTGCGTCGCACACAAAGCGCGCCGTTTCCTTTTGGCGGGGCGTCAGCTTTATGCAGTCAAGCTCGTCCGCAGATACGGTAACGCGCACCCATTTTTCGGTAGCGTCGCCTATTTTACGCTTTGTATCGCGGTTTTTCAAAAGCGCCTGTTTTTCGCACATCTGCCCTAACAGCGTCACGTCTGCGTCTAACTGCTTTTTTAGCGCCGCTTCGTCCTTTTCTCCCTTTGCGTTTAAAAAATCGTACACGGCCTTTTCACGCTCGTCAAGCAATGAAAAAACCGTAAATTCGGGGTTTGCGGAATAAAAATTCACAAGGCGGTAATTTAACCCTGCGGGTAATACCGCGTGTACCGCGTCGTAATACGTGCAAAAGCAGCTTTCGTGCATAAATTCGCACATTTTAAGCATTTCGGGGTTTAAAACCGGCTCTTTATCGATAACGGAAATTACCGCCTTAAGCCCCTTAAGCTCGGCGTTTAAAACGCAAAAAACCATTCCCTGCTTTTTTGTGTTGCCGCCGCCGAACGGTACCGTAACGCGGCAGCCTGTCTTAAGGCTTTTATGCATTTCGGGCGGAACGGCATAGGTATAAAGCTTATCAAAGGCAAAAGCCGCGCCGTCAAGCGCGATCTGTGCCGCAAGACCTACCATAACCCTTTCCTCCCGATTTCACGTTAAATCAGTTTTTAGCGTCTAACTGCGCCGCCAGCTTATCTATTGCAATGCTTACCGGCTTTTCGGTTGAAATTTCGCCGTTTTCCTCCATTTCGTGCGCTATCTGGCGCGCGGTATGGGCTACGTCGATAACAAGACGGTATCTGTTGGGTGAGTTCATTATAAGCTTTCCTATATTCGGGTTTAACATTCTTTAAGCACCTCGTTAATTATTTCTTTTTGCCTGTCGGTTTTAAAGCGGCTGCTTAAAATAACAGACATTATATCATCGGCTGCCGCCGTAATACTGTCGTTAACGATTATATAATCGTATTCGTTTGCGCGCTTTATTTCGCCAAGCGCACTGTTAAGGCGTTTTTCAATTGCCGCGGCAGAGTCGGTTCCCCTGCCCACAAGCCTTCTTTTAAGCTCTGCAAAAGAAGGGGGCATTATAAATATGCTTACTGCGTCGGGCAGCTTTTTTCTTATCTGCGCCGCGCCGTTAACGTCTACCTCTATTATTATATCGTCGCCCGCCGCAACGGCTTTTTCAACCGGCTCGCGCGGAGTACCGTAATAATTTCCCACAAACTCGTTATGCTCAAGCAGACGGTCGTTTTCTATCATTTCCTCAAATTCGTCTCTTGTGATAAAGTGATATTTCTCGCCCTCGCGCTCGCCCGCCCGCATATCGCGCGTTATAGATGAGATTGAAAATTTCAAATCCGGCTTATTTCTGAAAAGCTCCGCTAAAACCGTATCCTTTCCCGATCCGGAGGGACCCGAAATAATAAAAACTCCGCCCTTATTCATCTTCTTCCTCCTCGTCCTCAATAATCTCCTCGTCCTCGCTCATACGGTTTGCAACCGTTTCCGACTGTAAATAGGTGAGGATTATATGGTCGCTGTCGGTAATAATAACGGCTCTTGTACGCCTGCCGTGGGTTGCGTCTATAAGCGTTCCGCGCTCCTTTGCGTCTTGAATAATGCGCTTTATAGGGGCAGATTCGGGGCTTACGATCGCTATCATACGGTTAGCCGAAACCATATTGCCGAAACCGATGTTTACCAGCTTCAAAAAAATCACCCTTTAATTACTCTATATTTTGTATTTGCTCTCTTATTTTTTCAATTTCGGATTTCATATCCACAACCGCCCGCGTGATCTCGGCGTCCTGCGCCTTAGAGCCTATTGTATTTGTTTCCCTGTTCATTTCCTGAACGATAAAATCAAGCTTTCTGCCAACTGCGCCGCCGGCGTTAAGCAGATCGTTAAGCTGTGTAATATGGCTTTTAAGCCTTACGGTCTCCTCTGCAACGGCAACCTTATCCGCAAATATTGCCGTTTCGGTAAGCAGGCGCTGCTCGTCCACCGTTTTATCGGCCAAAAGCTCTTTTATCTTTTTTTCAAGCCTTTCGCGGTATGCCGCAACGGTTTTAGGTGAACGCTCGTCTATAAATTTAACCTGTTTCAGTATAAAATCGGTTCTGCCGTTAATATCGCCTTTAAGCCTTGCGCCCTCGGTTTCGCGCATTTCAACAAAGCCGCAAACAGCCTCTTCGGCTGCTTTTAAAACCGCCGCAGTTACCGTTTCTTCGGGCAGCGTGCGCTTTTTAACGTTTAAAAAATCCGGCAGCAAAATAAGGGAAGACATTTTAACGTCGTTTTCAATATGAAGCTCCTCCGCCGTTTTATTAAGCTTTGAAACAAGCGCCGCAGCATAGGCGGAATTTACCTCTACCTCGGTATTATCCTCGCCGCAATCGTCTATCATTACCGAAGCCTCAACCTTGCCGCGCGTTATATACTGCGCGCAAAAGCTTTTTAATTTTTCTTCAAGAAAATTACAGCCGCGCGGTAAGCGCGAGGTAAATTCAAAATACCTATGATTTACCGATTTTATTTCAACTGTAACGTCAAGCCCGTCAATTGTAAGCTTTGCCCTGCCGAAGCCGGTCATACTTCTGACCATCGGTTTTTCACTTCCAAAAAATAATATTTCATATTATTTTATCAAAAAACACCTGCCATTGTCAAGCATTTACGCAGTTTGTAACCTTTTTTAACAATTAAAAACAAAAAGACCGCCGTTCTGCGGCGGTTTAGGGGTGTTTAAAAGCTGTTGTCATTGCGGTGCGGGTGTCCGGCGGACACCTCTGCGAAGCAGAAGCACCGACCGAGCCGGCAGGCGAGACAGCCGTAAGGCGCTCGGCAATCCGCCGCCTTGTCATTGCGAACGCCGTAAGGCGTGTGGTAATCCGTTCCCACGCGCCCCTTGTCATTGCGAAGCCGTGTAAACGGCTGTGGCAATCCGTCCCCTTCAAGGGTATTACGGATTCTTTCGTGCTTACCACTCTTGCGGTGCCCAAAAGTTGTTTTTCGCTTGGAGCGCGAACAACTTTTGACCGCGGCGCCCGCCGTTGCTCGCTTTTTCCTGCACCGCAGCGAAAGCAACGTCACTCAGAATGACAGAACGTTTTGTCATAGCGAACGACAAAGCCAAAGCCTTATTCCTTAACAAGCACCTTTTCTATCTTTCCTATAATCATATAGTGCAGATCGCCGTTATACCATTTATCAAGCGGCGCTTTATCCGTAAAGCAGCTTTCCTCCATTTTCTGAACATACTGCTTTCGGCATATAATTACAAGCCGCGCCTCGTCAAAATATACCGTGCCGTCGCTGAATACGGGAGTAAGCTGTGCAAGCTCCGCCTTGTTAACGTCCCTGCCCGATTTTGTGCCGCATATTTTATGCACCTGTTTGTTATCTCCGTAAAAGCTTAAAGTAAAATAATCGTTTTTATCAACGAATTCAAGCGTATACCGCTGCGGACGGATAACCGTTAACATACAGTCGTTTCCCCACATTTCGCCCGCAAAGCCCCACGAGGCGGTCATCATATTATATCCGTTTTTATCGCCTGCGGCTACAAGCATATATTCGTCCGCAATCGCCTTAATAAAATTTTCCTTTAATTCCTTAGCGCTTATTTCATTAAACACTGCCGTCACCTCAAAATTAAAATTATTGCCTTATTACGCTTTCAAAATAGTCCTTTGCGCTTTCATATTCGGCGTCTATTTTTGCCTTTTTTTCATCAAAAGCAATATCAGACGATACTGTTTTTAATATTTCCGCCTTTGCAACCTCGGTTCTGCCCAAAATAAGGTTTAAAAGCTCTTTCGAATTTTCGGTTTCCACCGCCGTAAGCCTATTGCAGTACTTTGCGGCGGCAACCACGGTCTTGCCTATAATCTGCGCGCCGTAATCTATATTACCGGCGGCGGCAGCCTGTTTTATAACCTTTTCCTCAAGCGTTTTAAGCGGCTTTGCGGCATTTTCGTTCTTAATACGCTCAATTTCCGCTTTTTGCTCGTTTATAAGCTTATCACGCTTAGCCAATTCTTCCTTTAGCTTTGCAATTTGCATTTCGTAAACCGTAAGCTTATCAAAAAGCTGTGTGTTTTGCAGTAATAATTCTTTTTTTCGCATAATCCACCTCATACCAAGCGGGCGTAAAGCCTTTTTATAAAACGCGCGCACAGCGCTACGGCAATCACACCTATAACGGCGCCCGAAAAATCTATACAAACGTCGCGCAGTTCACAGCTTCGTCCCGGCACGAAATACTGGTGTATTTCGTCGCTTACGGCATAAAGCAGACAAACCGCCGCCGAAATGGCAAACCGCAAATAAAACCTTATGCCCTTATAGCTTATGAAGGTAAGCGCCGAAAGTATGCCTAAAACGGTATATATAGAAAAATGAGCCGATTTTCTTGCTATAAACTGAAATGACGATATTATATCCGTCTGTTCCTCGGCGGGCACCTCTTTAAAATCGGGATAAAAAACCTCGCAAAGCTTTTGCACCACCGAGCCGCTGGTTTCGGAAGAAACTTCCGCATTTTGAGAAGAAAATGTAAAAATCAAAATCATCCATAAAACAAGAAATAACGCGGCTGTTATTCTGAAAGCCTTAATATCTATCACTCCAAAAAAGCCGCCGAACGGCGGCTTTAAATTCAGCTTACTTTTGTATAATAGCGCATCGGATTCACCCAAGTGTTATTAACCATAACGCCGAAGTGCAAATGCGGTCCTGTTGAGTGGCCCGTGCAGCCTATATATCCGATTATCTGACCGCGCTTTACGTGCGTGCCGTTAGATACCGCAACGCTTGACATATGTGCATAATAAGCCTTATAGTTATTACCGTCAGATCCGGTACCGTGATTTATCGCAACATAGTTTCCGTAACCGCCGCCGCAGCCGCAGCTGTAATTTTTGGGGTAATTGTGCGGACAGCCTGTTTTTACAATATAAACCACACCGTCTGCTATTGCATAAATAGGCGCGCCGTACGTTCCGTTTGAAATGTCAACACCGTTATGGTTTGTGCCCCATCTTGCACCAAAGCCCGACGATATTCTCGTCACGGTCGTAGGCCATAAAAACGGTCCGCCGTCGTATACGACATTACCGCCTCCGGTACCGTAAAGAATTCTGTTAAGCGTATCCTGCTTATCCTTCAGCGCCTTATCCGTTGCATTTTTATCTGCCTGAGCTTCCTTTTGCTCGCTGCTTAACTTGGATATAACCGCTTGTATCTCATTGCTTTGAGCTTTAAGCTCCTGCTGTTTTTGAGTAATACTGTTTTTAACGGTCATCTGCTCTTCAAGCAGCTTATTGTTTTCCGCCTGCTTTTCCTCAAGCAGCTTTACTGCGGCAACAATTTCTTCGATCATCTTTTTATCCTTAGCGGCAACGCTTGCGGTAAGCTGTGAAAGCTCTAAAAACTGTGCAAAATCGTCCGCGCCCAAAAGCACCTGAATATTGCTGTTCGTATTGCTCATATAAATCGCACGAAGGCGCTTTTTAAAGGCTAATTTTGTTTTTTCAATTTCGGCGTTTTTCTGCTCGATCTCAGCCTTGTTTGCGGCAATTTTAGCGTTAACAGCGTTTATCTGCCTGTTGCAGGCGTCTATTTCCTGCTGTACAAGCGCCATTTTCTTTTCAATTGCGGTTTTAAGCTGCTGCTGCTTTGAAGCGTCGTTTTTAAGCCTGTTGATTTCCTCCTGCTGTTCCTTTTGCTGTTGCTGCAGCTTTTTAATTTCACTGTTTAGCCTTTCTTTTTCGGACACAGCCGAAGACGGAACAAACGCCGCGGTAACAAGTAAAAAAAACGAAACTAAAACAGAAAAGATTTTAAACGATCTTGTTTTCATTTTTCCTCCTATTTATATGGCGGCGAACTCGCTGCCCTCGTGCCGCAGATATTTGCTTATCATAATAACGCTGCCGAGAATACCGGCAAAAATTCCTATACCCACAAATATCAGCAGCAGCCACCACGCAACATCGCTGTAATGCACAATATCCGAGGTATTGAGTGTGGACATAATTGTTTCGGTTGCAACACGGTAGCAGAAATACAGAAGTCCCTCTGCAATAACCGCCGAAACAAGACCGATTATCATACCCTCTACCACAAACGGAATACGCACGAACGAATCCGTAGCTCCGACCGCCTTCATAATGCTTATTTCAAGCTTGCGGTTATACATTGTAACCCTTATTGTGTTAGAAACAATAACAAGCGCAATAATCATAAGTATGGCGATTATCCAAAAGCCCGCAATGCCTACGCCGCGTTTTATCGCGGTTATTTTATCCGCAAGGTCGTTTTGCGACTGTATTTTGTTGATACCGTCTATTTTCTTTATCTGCTCAATAGTTTCATCAAACCGAGCCATATCCTTCATAGTAATCTTGGCTGCGTCAGACATAGGATTACCGTATTTATCGTCAAGAAATGTAAAATAGCTTTCCTGCCCCTCAAGCATTGATTTTTTAACGCTTTCAAGTCCCTCGCTGCTTGAAACATAGGTTACCGAAGCCACATTGTCTATTTTAGCTATTTCTTCGCAAAGCGCCTTAGCCTCGTCGGCGTTATGGATAACGTAATCGCCGGACTTTATGCCGTTTTCATCTGCCTGCTCTTCTGTTTGCTGTGTATCGGAAGAGGCAGTTTCCTCTGATGAAACGGCGGACGTATCGTCCGAAGAATTATCCTTATCGTCGCCGTAAAGCGCCCAGTTATAATCCTTCATATACGCCATTACAACGTTTTGCTGTTCAAGCTTGCCAACCGCCTTATTTACGTTTTCCGAAATAAGAATGGCAAGACCTATTATTACCATACAGGCGACAAGCACGCCTACCGACGCTATCGTCATAAGTCTGTTGACCCAAGCGTTTTTTGCACCCTCGCCGACAAGGTATTTAACACTGCTGATTTTCATTAAAAGGTTCCTCCGGCGTTATCTGCTACAATTTTGCCCCTGTCGAGCATAATTACCCTATGCTGAAAATCCCTTACAAGATTGTGGTCGTGCGTTACCATAAGTATGGTGGTGCCGCGCTTGTTTATCTCGGTTAAAAGGGATACTATTTCATAGGACATATTGGGGTCTACGTTGCCCGTAGGCTCGTCCGCAATTATTAAATCGGGTGAGTTTACAAGCGCGCGTGCAAGACCTACGCGCTGCTGCTCGCCGCCCGAAAGCTGAGCGGGCATGGAACGCGCCTTATTGCCGAGGCCCACCTTAGAAAGCGCCTTTGAAACCTCTTTGCGCACGTTTCTGTCGCTCGCGCCGACAACGTGCATTGCAAACGCCACGTTTTGAAAAACGTTCATAGTGGGTATTAAGCGGAAATCCTGAAAAACTATTCCCATAGTGCGGCGCAAAAGCGGAACCTGCTTGCGTTTCATAGAGGTGAGATTGAAGCCGTTTACGGTTATAATGCCGGTGTTTGCCTTTTCCTCGCGCATTATTAGCTTCATAAACGTGCTTTTTCCCGCTCCCGAAGAGCCTACAACAAAAACAAACTCGCCGCTGTTTATGCGTATATTAACGTCTTCAAGCGCGTGTGTTCCCGTTTGGTAGGTTTTTGAAACGCCGCGGAATTCAATTATAGGCCGCGCCGTAAAATCGGCGCGGTCTTTTAATATTTCTTCCATTTATTAAAAATTCACTCTTTCAATCAATACTTAATGGGGTTGCTCTTTAAATACTTGTTAACCATAAGAGCAATCTTAAAGATGATAGCGTGATCAAATTCACGAAGGTCAAGACCTGTTATCTTCTTGATTTTTTCAAGCCTGTATACAAGGGTATTACGGTGTACGAAAAGCTTTCTTGAGGTTTCTGAAACGTTAAGATTGTTTTCAAAGAAACGCTGAATTGTAAACAGAGTTTCCTGATCAAGGCTTTCGATAGAGCCGCGCTTGAAGACCTCCTTTAAAAACGTTTCGCAAAGGGTTGTGGGAAGCTGGTAAATAAGCCTTGCTATACCGAGGTTATCGTATGAAACGATTGTCTTTTCGGTATCGAATACCTTACCTACCTCAAGAGCGGTCTGCGCCTCTTTAAACGAACGCGCAAGGTCCTTAAGGTTATCAACGTTTGTGCCTATGCCTATAACCGCGTGAACATAAAATTCGCCCGAAATGGTATCGGCAATTGTAGAAGCCAGCTTTTCAATGGTTTTAGAGTCTATTCCCTGAGATGTCTCTTTAACAAGCGCTATATCGGTTTCGTTAATGTTTATAACAAAATCCTTAGACTTGTCCGGAAAAAGGTTTTGAACAACATCGTAAACAGATACGTCGTGCGTATCAACCGCGCGGATAAGTATAACGGTTCTTGAAACATCGGAATTGAAATAAAGCTCGCGCGCCTTTAAATATATATCGCCGGGCAGAATATTATCAAGAATTATATTTTTGATAAAATTGCTGCGGTCGTATTTTTCATCGTAATAAAATTTAATGTTTGAAAAGGAAACGGAAAGCACCGCCGCATATTTAGAAGCTATAACGTCCTCTCCCTCAACAAATACGGTATAATTTGCGCCCTGTGTGTTATTCAGGTTTTTATATGTATACCCGCCCATAACATAAGCGTCGCCCGAAGGTACCGCGAAGCTTTCAACAGTCTCTCCTATTCTGCCGAGTTCGCTGCAGGCGATAACGGTAAAATTCTCATCAATTACGCCGAAGGTACGGTCGATTGCGTCCTTCATCTGATGAATTACACCCTGAAAAAGACGATTTGACATTTATATGCACATCCCTTAAAAAAATTACAAAAAATCTTTAATTCTATTTTACACAATTATGCTCCGTTTTGCAAGAGACAATCATTAAAATACACAAAAAAGTTACAAAATCATTACAGGTGTCAAAAACTGCCTCGTTCAAATTGTGTATTTTTACCTAACGACTGTATTTTTTAGCTTTTATAAAAAAATTCCCCGAACAAGTCGGGGAATTTTTAAAATCAGTCGTTTACATAAGGAAGCAACGCTATTTGGCGCGCACGCTTTATAGCGGTTGTAAGCTCGCGCTGATGAGCGGCACAAGTGCCGGTTGCTCTGCGCGGAAGAATCTTTGCACGTTCCGAAATAAACTTGCGAAGACGGGCTACATCCTTATAATCGATAGCTTCAACGCGATCAACACAGAAATGGCAAACCTTTTTGCGTGCTTTTCTGTGCATCGGTCTATCGTTTCTTTCGTTCTCCATCAGATAAACCTCCTATATATGAGATTGGAAAAAATCAAATATTAAAACGGCAGATCGTCGTCCGATACATCGCTCAGATCGGAAAAATCGTCTGCTCCCGCATTGCTGAAGGAAGCCGGCTGCTCGCCGCCCTGAGACGCCGCAGAGTCACGCTTTGACTCAACAAACTGAGCGTTGTTAACAACAACCTCAAACGCGGTTCTGTTGTTGCCGTTTTTATCGGTATATTTACGGGTTTGAATTGAACCCTCAATACCTATCATATTGCCCTTTTTAAAATATTTGGCAATAAATTCAGCCGTTTTACGCCATGCAACCACATTTATAAAATCCGTTTGCTGCTCTTCGCCCGTTCTGTAAGGGCGGTTAACGGCCACTGAAAATGAAGTTACGGAAATACCGCTTTGGGTAGTTTTAAGCTCCGGATCGGCAGTAAGACGACCTGTAAGAACCACTAAGTTAAACATTTTTACTACCTCCTACTTCTTGATTACCATAGCGCGTAAAACGCCGTCGGTAATCTTTGCGATACGCTCAAGCTCGGCAGGGAACGACGGCTCGCTTTCAAAATTAAAGAAAACGTAATAGCCCTCAGCCTCGTCGTTAATGAGATAAGCAAGACGGCGCTTGCCCCAATCGTCAACATTCTCGACAGTGCCGTTCTTGGCGATAAGGTCATTGAACTTTTCCTTTAAAGCCGCGGTGGCTTCGTCACCCTGAGCTACCGAAAGAACAATGGCTGCTTCGTACTTATTAGTCATTTCTTTGCACCTCCTTTTGGACTGTTGGTCCCGCAAAACAGCGGAACAAGGAGCTAATTATTTTAATCAGCATTTCGTATTATAACAGTATTTTCCCTTTTTGTCAACAAAATTGTTGATTTTAAGCGACCTTTTTTATATAATGAAATAAACTAAAGCTTTAAAAGGAATGATGGTTTTGCTGCTTACCGTTGATATAGGAAATACAAACGTTACTTTAGGCGCTTACAACGGCAATATTCTTTCGTTTACCGCGCGTCTTGCCACCGAAACGCGAAAAACCTCCGATCAGTACGCGATTGAGATCAAAAATGTGCTTTCGCTTTACCTGCAGGATTACCGCGAGATTGAAGACTGCATAATTTCATCGGTTGTGCCGAGCGTGGGAGCCGGCATTGCAGACGCGGTTTCAAAGCTTTGCGATATTGTTCCGCTTATGTTGGGTCCCGGAGTTAAAACAGGGCTTAATATTAAAATAGACAATCCCGCGCAGCTTGGCGCGGACCTTGTAGCCGGCGCTGTGGGCGCGCTTGAGGAATACACCATGCCGTGCGTTATAATTGATATGGGAACGGCAACGACGCTGAGCGTGCTTGATAAAAGCGGCGCGTTTTTGGGCGGAGTTATTGCAGCGGGCGTGCGGCTTACCTTAAAGGCGCTTACCGAAAACACCTCGCAGCTTACATCAATTCCGATAACCGCACCCTCTTCCGTTATAAGCCCGAACACGGTTGAATGTATGCAGTCCGGTCTGGTTTACGGAACCGCCGCAATGCTTGACGGGCTGCTTAACAGAATTGAAAACGAGCTTGGCGAAGCGCCGACGGTGGTAGCCACCGGCGGGTTATCAAAGGAAATTATAGCATACTGCGAGCACAACATTATATACAACGAAAACCTTTTGCTTGAGGGACTTCGCACGGTATACGAAAAAAACAATTAAACTGTTTTTCTATTAAGGATTTTTTCGCGCAAACGTCCAGAGTGACAAAAAAATCGGTTTTAACAAATTCTGCGGTGCAGTTATTCTGCACCGCCGTTATCCTTAAAAAAGCTCCAGTGAAAGCGTGCGGCACAAAGCCTTAACACAACGATCGCCGTTATACCGATAAGCATTGCCGCCTTTTCGCCCAAAACGTTCCAAAGCGCCATACAAAGCACCGCTCCTATAATTGAGGCGCAGGCATAAAAGTATTTTATAAAAACCGCAGGCGTATCCCCTGCAAGCACATCGCGCAGTATTCCGCCGCCTATTCCCGTTATAAAGCCGGTGGTAAGCACAAGAAAAAGGTGCGAAAAGCCGTACATTATAACCGCTTTTTTAATTCCGACAACCGTAAATGCGCCAAGGCCTACCGCGTCCATATAAACAAACACAAAATTATGCAGTTTTCCTAAGCTTTGTTTTTTGAAATACCTATGTATAAAAAACATTGTAAGCGAAACCGCTGTCGCCGCCGCAACGTAAACGGGTTTTATAAAAGCCACCGGCGGAATTGCGCCTAATATAAGATCGCGTATTATACCGCCGCCCATTGCCGTTATTACCGCCAAAAAGGTTACGCCGAACGCGTCCATATGCTTATTTATGCCCGAAGCCGTACCCGAAGCCGCGCAGGCGATAACCCCGATCATTTCAAATATAAACAAAACCTTATCGGTCATTTAAACACCCCCGGCACTTAAACAAGGTCCTCGGTATTTTTCAGTATTGCCCTAAAAAGCTCGTTTGCCCTTTGCGTTTCGCCCGAAAGATAAAGCCAGCCGAAAAGGCACTCGAGCCCCGTTGCAGTATGATATTCGCCCTTTGTAGAGCTTTTAGGGCTCGCAGTGGTATGAAAATTGCGTCCCCTTTTAAAAACCGCGGTTTCCCCCTCGGTAAGCAGGGGCTTAATAACCTCAAACGCCTTTGCCTGTGCAGAGGCGTTTACCATTGTGACCGAAAGCCTGTGCAGCTCGCCCGACGGTCTGTTAACGCCCGCCAGCGCCGTGCGTACATAAAGCCCGTAAACCGCGTCGCCCACAAAAGCCAACACAGAGGGGCTTAACAAATTCGGATTTTCCGTATTCATCACATCACATACTCAAATTCAATATCGTAAACGCTTACCGTGTCGCCCTGGGATATTCCGGCTTTTTCAAGAGCGGAAATAATGCCGCTTGAACGCAAAACGCGTTCAAAATATTGAAGCGACTCATAGTCTTCGGGGTCTACCGTATTCATAACGTCCATTATCCACGCGCAGTTTTCAACAAAGTAAACGCCGTCGCACACGCGTACGGTAAAATCGCGTTTTTTCTTTACGGTAAGGTCTTCAATCGGCTTAGGCTGAGCCTCGTACCTTTTAATGGGCGGCAGCTTTGAAAGCTCGGCAGCAACATAGTTTATAAGCTCGCCCGTTCCCTCGGCAATAGCCGCCATAACGGGGAAAAATTTATAGCCGTGTTCGGTAAAGTAATCCGAAATGCGTTTTACCTCTTCCTCGCTTGTAAGGTCGCATTTATTGCCTGCTATTATCTGCGGACGATCCTTAAGCTCGCTGCTGAATACGGCAAGCTCTTTATTTATTTTGTTAAAATCGTCTATCGGGTCTCTGCCCTCGCTGCCCGAAACATCTATAACGTGCAAAAGCAGGCGGCAGCGCTCAACATGGCGCAAAAACTCGTGGCCTAAGCCCACGCCCTCTCCCGCGCCCTCAATAAGGCCGGGTATATCCGCCATAACAAACGAGCTGCCCTCTCCCATTCTTACAACCCCCAAAACGGGAGTAAGTGTTGTAAAGTGATAATTCGCAATTTTCGGCTTTGCCTCGCTTACAACCGATATAAGCGTGGATTTGCCCACATTAGGAAAGCCTATCAGTCCCACGTCTGCCAAAAGCTTTAATTCAAGCGTTACGTCAAGCTCTTCACCGGGGTTGCCTTTTTTTGCAAAGCGCGGCACCTGACGCGTTGACGTGGCAAAATGCTGGTTACCCCAGCCGCCGTTTCCGCCCTTTGCAATGATTACAGGCTCGCTGTCTGATATATCGGCTATAATTCTTCCGGTTTCGGTATCCTTTACAAGGGTGCCTGTGGGCACGTTTATAATAAGGTCGGGGGCTTTTTTGCCCGAACAGCGGCCGCCTGCACCGTTTTCGCCGGATTGCGCGGCATATTTGCGCTTGTAACGGAAATCCGCCAAGGTAGAAAGGTTACTGTCCGCCTTAAAAACAATGCTTCCGCCCTTTCCGCCGTCGCCGCCGTCTGGTCCGCCCGCCGCAACGTATTTTTCCCTATGGAACGAAACGGCTCCGTCGCCGCCGTTGCCCGCCTTTAAATGTATATTAGCTATATCAACAAACATTTTACTCTTTTGTTTCCTCTTCAGTTTCTTCTTCGGACTCTACCTCGGTTTGAAGATAAGCCTCGTAAAGTCCGCGCGCCGTTTCGTAATTTTTTGCCGCAACATATATATTATCCGGCACTACGCCCGCACCGAACAAAAGCTTAACAGAGCCGCCCGCGCCGTCCTGACGGCATATGAACGGTATGCCGTTTTCCTTTAGTATGTCCTGAAAAATCTCCGAAGTAACGGGATTTTTAATTACCGCCGCCAAAACCGGCTCGTTTTCGTCCGGCTTTGCTTCCTTTTTTCTTCCCCACTTAAAAAAACTCATTCTTCGCCGTTCTCCGATTCATCAAAAAACTCTTCGTCAAACTGCGGCTCGGAATTTAAAAAATCCTCGTATATTTTGTTTGCCGCCTCAAGGTCGGATTCGTCAACATAAATATCGTCTGCCGCAAACGAACCGCCGAAGGTTATATGCATGGTTTCTTCCTTTGAATCACTGCTGTACGGTATTCCCGCTTCCGCCAACATATCCTTTAAAATTTCCGCCGAAACAACGTCGTCAAGCGTTGCCAAAAGCGTTGGTCTTTCTATTACGGTCTCGTTTGCCGTTTCTTCCGCCGGCACAGCCGTTAAATCGGCTCCGCAAACAGGGCAAAGCTCCGCCCCGTCCTCGCACTCCGCATTACATACGTGACATATTATCATAACTTATCCTGCCTTTCATAAAAAATAAATCCGGGTAGCTGTCTGCCGCCCGGATCTGCTTAATTACTGCTCAACAGCGTAAATACTAACCTGTTTACGGTCTCTGCCTACGCGCTCAAACTTAACCTTGCCGTCGATAAGAGCAAACAGAGTATCATCTGAACCGCGGCCCACGTTGTTGCCTGCGTGAATGTGGGTTCCTCTTTGGCGAACCAATATGTTGCCCGCTAAAACGAACTGACCGTCCGCACGCTTAACGCCGAGACGCTTAGCCTCGCTGTCGCGGCCGTTTTTGGTTGAACCCATACCTTTTTTATGAGCGAATAACTGAACGTTAATCTTTAACATTTATTTTGCACCTCCGATAATTCTTATGTTATCGCCGTATTGACCGGAAAGCTCTGTTAAATGAAGCCTTAACCCTTCTAACACCTTAACGGTATATGAAGAAGGATTTTTTACGGCGAAGCGCATAACCGCGTCTTCTACCACGGCGTTTGCCGTATCGCCGATTATCTCGGTTACGGTGTTAGCCGCCATATACGCTGCGGAGGAAACCGCCGCGCAAACCGTTTTTCCGATCTCATCGTCACCGTCCGACGAACAGTGACCGCTGATTTCAAAGCCGCAAAGACCCCTACCGTCAGCAAAAAATTTTACCTTGGTCATAATTAACCGATCTCGCCGATCTGTACCTTAGTATAGGGCTGTCTGTGACCCATTTTGCGCGAACTGCTCTTCTTCGGCTTATAGGTAAATACGGTAACCTTTTTACCCTTGCCGTTCTTTAAAACGGTACCCTTTACAAAAGCGTCCTTAACATAGGGCTTACCAACCTTAAGAGTTCTGTTGCAAACAGCAACAACCTTGTCGAAGGTAACTTCCTCGTCAACCTCGGCGTTGAGCTTTTCAACGTAAATAACGTCGCCGCTTTCAACACGGTACTGCTTTCCGCCTGTTTCGATAATTGCGTACATTTAATTACACCTGCCATTTTCCAGTCTCGCTACAGTAGGCGTGCGCCGAAAGGCACAGCTTAACAAGCCCACAATATGCGGCTTTACCATTCTATCACAACCTATTGCGTTTGTCAACAATTTATTTATAACTGTTATATGTTTCGCCCGTTCCAAGGTTTTTCCACAAAAAAACGCCGTTTTCAAGGGTCATATAGCTGTGCGGGCTTTGCTCTTTAGGAATAGAAACAGAACCGGGATTCATATATACGTAATTACCGTGCACCGTGCATTTAGGCACGTGGGTATGGCCGTTTAAGAGTATATCGCCGTCGCATATCGGCGGTAAATTGCTTTCATTGTAAATATGACCGTGGGTAGCGTAAATCAAGCCCTTATCGGACGGTATTACCGCGTAGTCGGCAAGCACGGGAAAATCAAGCACCATCTGATCCACCTCGGTATCGCAGTTGCCGCGAACGCACAAAAGCTTGTTTTTAAGCGGATTAAGCAGCGCTATAACCTCTTTCGGGGCATATTCGCGCGGCAGGTCGTTGCGCGGTCCGTGGTATAAAATATCGCCGAGCAGCAGCACCCTGTCCGCCTTTTCGTTTTCGATTGCCGCAAGCAGCATCCTGCAATAATAAGCCGAGCCGTGTATATCGGAGGCTATAAGTAATTTCATAATTTTACCCCGCTATAAGAAAGTACAGTATAACCGCCGCTCCGAGTATGATTCTGTAATAGCCGAACGCCGAAAAATCGTGCCGTCTTACATAATTCATAAGGAATTTTACCGCAAAAACGGATACTATAAATGAGGCAAGCGTGCCTACGGCCAAAACCGCAATTTCCATACCCGTAAATGCAAAGCCGAATTTTAAAAGCTTTATAAGGCTTGCCCCCGCCATAACCGGAATAGCTAAGAAAAAGCTGAATTCGGCGGCAGCTACGCGCGAAACGCCGATTATTATAGCGCCTAAAATAGTAGAGCCGCTGCGGGAGGTGCCGGGTATAAGCGAAAGCGCCTGAAAACAGCCTATTAAAAGGGCGGTTTTATATGTAAGCTCTGATATGCTGTTTACCTTTGGCTTTCTGTTTTTATTGCGGCGCTCTATTACTATAAACAAAATACCGTAAACAATAAGCGCCGCGGATACTACCTGCCAATTGTGAAAGTGCGCCTCAAAGTAATTATCAAGCGGTATTCCGACCATTGCGGCGGGCAGCATTGCCACTATAACCTTGAACCACATATCCATTATATCTTTTTTAATAATTCCGCCGCTTTTTGTTATGTAGTTATAGCCCTTGCTTTTATCAAGCGTAAAGGGCCACAGCTTTTTCCAGAATATAACCACTACCGCAAGTATTGCGCCAAGCTGTATTACTACGTTAAACATCTCCATAAAATCGTCTGACATATTAAGCTTTATAAATTCGTCCGCCAATATAAGATGCCCCGTGCTGCTTATCGGGAGCCATTCGGTAATACCCTCGATAATACCTAAAATAATTGACTTTATAATATCCATACCGTATCCCCCGAAAGCTTATTTGCCGATAATTTCCTTATACAGCTTTATATACGCGTTAGCCGAAACACCCCAGCTGTTATCGCATTCCATATCGCGTTTTCTTAAAATATCCCAGCCGTTTTTGTCGCCGTAACCTCCGACAGCCCGCCAAACCGCGTTTTCCATTTCGTGGGCATTGTAATTCTTAAACGTAAAGCCGTTGCCTATGCCGTCGCCGCTGTCCGAAATGGTATCGTTAAGACCGCCCGTTTCCCTTACGATAGGCACGGTGCCGTAGCGCAGAGCCACCATTTGAGCAAGACCGCACGGCTCTGACTGACTGGGCATTAAGAACATATCCGCACCGGCGTATATTTTGTGTGCAAGCTGTGGGTTAAAGCCGAGCTTCAGCCCCACCTTATCGCGGTGCGCCTCTGCCATACCGTGGAAAAATGTTTCAAATTCCCACTCGCCCGATCCTAAAATCACAAACTGCAGATCCGCCTTTAACAGCTCTTCAAACACGCATTTAACAAGATCGAGTCCCTTATGCTTTACAAGGCGCGTTACAATACCGATAACGGGCGCGTCCTCCCGTTCGGGCAGGCCCATTTCCCTTTGCAGCATTTTTTTGTTATACGCCTTGTTTTTAAGCGTTTTTGCCGAATAATTTTTATAAATAAATCCGTCGGTTTCGGGATTATATACGTCGTAATCAATTCCGTTTACAATGCCTGTAAGCTTAAAGGTAAACTGATCTAAAATTCTGTCAAGCCCGTGCGAATAATAAGGCTCTAAAATTTCGCGCGCGTATGTGGGAGATACCGTTGTCACCTTATCGGCACACTGTATAGCCCCCTTCATAAGATTAACGCAGCCATCGTATTCAACAAGGCTTTCGCATTCGGGCGGCAGGCCTATAACATCGCCGTTAAGCTCTTTTCCGTATTTGCCCTGATACTGAATATTATGTATCGTGAATACGGTTTTTATATCGCGGTAGGTTTCGTCCCCGCGGTACATAGAGTTAAGGTAAACGGGTATAAGCGCCGTCTGCCAATCGTTGCAGTGAATAATATCCGGCTTAAAGCCTATATGCGGAATAATATCAAGCACCGCGCGCGAAAAGAAGGCGAAACGCTCGGCGTCGTCGTAATGACCGTAAAGACCGTCACGCTTAAAATAATACTGGTTATCGATAAAATAATATATAACCCCGTCAAGATGCGCCTCAAAAATTCCGCAATACTGACGTCTCCACGCAACAGAAACGGTTATACTGCCTATAAAATTCATTTTTTCCCTTAATTCATCGGGTATAGAGCCGTAAAGCGGCATTACTATACGGCAGCCTATTAGTCTTTTGCGCAGAGCCTTAGGCAGAGCGCCCGCAACATCTGCAAGCCCGCCCGACATTGCAAATGGATAAGCCTCGCTTGAGGCAAATAAAACCTTCATACATTTTCTCCTTTTAAGGTTATTTATAAAACCTGATTTTTCTTTATAAAAAAGCATTTGTCGGGAGTGCCCTTAAGCACCATATTCTCGCTTATAACGGCGTTTTTATCCGCCACAACGTTATTAAGCTGGACTCCCGCGCCTACCGCTGTTTCCTGCATAAGTATGCAGTTTTCCACAACCGCGCCCTTTTCAACCGTAACGCCGCGGAAAAGTATACTGTTTTTAACCGTTCCGTTTATAATACAGCCGTCTGCAATAACGCAGTTTTTAACCTCCGATTTTGTACCGTAGCGCGTAGGCATATCGTCGCGCGTTTTAGTGAAAATCGGTCTGCCGCTTTTAAAAAGCTGGCGGCGAACATCGCTTTTAAGCAGATCCATACTTGCGTTATAATAAGAATTCATACCGTCGAAAACAGCGGCGTACTCGCTGTGGCAAAAACCGTATACCTTAAGCTTTTTCGTGTTTTCGGCGATTATATCCTTAGTAAAGCTTACCGCGCCGTCGCCGTACCCCTCGGTTACAAGTCTCCTAAGCAGCTCGCGCGAAATAACCAAATAACCGATATCGTAATCCACATTGCCGCTGTTGGGCGCCTCGTCTTGAAGCTCTGTTATTCTGCCGTCCTGCCCGAAAACGGGATAAAGCGTTTCGCCGTTATTTACGGGCGGCGCCCCATTACGGTAAACAAGAGTTATGTCGGCTCCCTTTTCGGTATGGTATTTAACCGGCGCGCCTATATCCACGTTTGCAACCGTATCCGCCCTGCAAAGAACAATCTGCTCCGCCTTGCAGCGGTCTATATAATCGATGGCTCCATAAAGCGCGTCTACCGTACCGTTATAACGCCTGATGCCGCTTGTAAGATACGGCGGCAGCAGGTAAAGCCCGCCGTTTTTGCGGTCAAGATCCCAGTACACCCCGTTGCCCACATGGTCCATAAGCGAACGGTAATTTTCCTTTGTGATTATTCCTATGCTTGAAACGCCCGCATTAACAAGGTTTGAAAGCGGAAAATCTATAATACGGTACCTTGCCCCGAACGGAACGGAGGCAAAGGAACGCTTTGACGTAAGCTTTCTTAAAAGATTATCGTTAATATTTGCAAATACTATTCCGGCAACCGCCGAGGTTCTCATAGCACTTCCTCCTCTGCCACATCTTTTGTAATCATTCTGTCCGGCTTTATAATCGCTTTTTTGCCGATCTTAATTTTATCTCCTATAACGGTAATTCCCCAGTTATCCGAGCCGTAAACGGCAGGGTCCTCGCCTATTGCCGCGTCTTCGCTGATTACCGCGTTTTCCGCAATAATGGAATACTTTACCTTAGCGCCTTTTTTAATAACCGCACCGGGCATTACAAGCGAATACTCAACGTCCGCGCCCTCTTCAACCGTTACGTTTTCAAAAAGCACCGAATAATCAATCCTTCCGTAAACCTCGCAGCCGTCGGTTATAAGCGAGTTTTCAACATCTGCGCTTTCCGAAATATACTGCGGCGGCATACCCGTAGTTCTTGAATAAATACGCCAGTTCTGATCGGCAAGGTTTAGGTCTATTTTCGGGTTTAAAAGGTCAAGATTTGCTTCCCATAAAGAGTTTACCGTGCCTACATCCTTCCAGTAATCGTTAAAGCGGTAAACCCTTAAAAGCTCGCCCGCATTTAACATTGCGGGAATTACGTCCTTACCGAAATCGTTTGAGGAATCGGGTTTTGCCTCGTCCTCGGTAAGGTATTTTTTAAGCTTTTTCCATGTAAATACATAAATGCCCATAGAGGCTAAATTGCTTTTGGGATTTTTCGGCTTTTCTTCAAACTCGTAGATCGTGCCGTCTTCCTTTGTATTCATTATACCGAAACGTGAAGCCTCTTCAAGCGGCACCTCAAGCACGGCGATAGTGCAGGCGGCACCCGTTTCCTCGTGCTCCTTTATCATTTTCGAGTAATCCATTTTATAAATATGGTCGCCCGAAAGAACCAACACATATTCGGGTTCGTAGCGTTCTATAAATTCAAGATTCTGATAAATGGCGTTAGCCGTGCCCTTATACCAGTTTCCGCCCTGCTGCCCCTGATAAGGCGGCAGAATGTGAACGCCGCCGCTTGTACGGTCAAGATCCCACGGCTTGCCAGAACCCACATAATCGTTAAGCTCCAACGGCTTGTACTGCGTAAGAATACCGACCGTATCTATGCCCGAATTTGCACAGTTTGAAAGCGGAAAATCAATTATGCGGTATTTGCCGCCGTATGGTACGGCAGGCTTTGCTATTTTGGACGTTAAAACGCCCAGTCTGCTTCCCTGACCGCCGGCAAGCAGCATTGCAACGCATTTTTTGCTGTTCAATTCCAACACTCCTGACATATAAATTTTAAAGACCTTACTATATTATTGTACAAGTCCCTTATTTATTACTTTTTTGTTTTTTGGCAGGCGAAAGCTTATAATAGCTTACCGACATAGCCGGTATATCAATAGCCACCGAATTTTCAAAGCCGTGCATCGGAATACTCTCGCTTTTATAAGACTTAACGCCTGCGGGCTCGCTGCCGCCGTATTTAGTGCTTTGCGAACAGAACACGCGCCTGTATGTGCCTTTTTTCGGTATTCCTATACGGTAATTCTCACGCGAGACAGGCACAAAATTGCACACGGTTATTATTTCGTTGCCCTTTTTATCGATACGTCTGAACGAAATTATGCTTTGGGTATTATCGTCGTTGGATATCCAGCCAAAGCCGTCCCATGAATAATCTATCTGCCAAAATTCAGGATTTTTAAGATAAAAGCCGTTAAGCTCCGCAACATATTTCTGCATATTTTTATGCGCGGCGTAATCAAGCAGAAGCCAATCGAGCTGATTTTTATAATTCCACTCTATAAACTGGGCGAATTCCTGCCCCATAAACAAAAGCTTTTTACCGGGGTGCGCCGCCATATATGCGTAAAACGCGCGCAAAGACGCAAATTTCATATCATATTCGCCCGGCATTTTTTCAATCATAGAGCATTTTCCGTGCACGACCTCATCGTGCGAAATGGGAAGAACAAAATTTTCGGAAAAAGCGTAAAAGAAGGAAAACGTAAGGCAGTCGTGGTTATCCTTTCTGAAATACGGATCGAGCGACATATAGCGGAGCATATCGTTCATCCAGCCCATATTCCATTTAAAGTTAAAGCCGAGCCCCCCGTCGTGCGGCGGCTTTGTAACAAGCGGCCATGCCGTCGATTCCTCGGCTATCATCATAACCGAGGGGTCCGCCGCGAAAGCTGCGGTATTTACGGTTTTTAAAAATTCAACTGCTTCAAGATTTTCGCGTCCCCCGTAAGAATTGGGCACCCATTCTCCGCCCTGTCTTCCGTAATCAAGATACAGCATTGACGCCACGGCGTCTACTCTAAGCCCGTCCGCATGGTATTCCTTAAGCCAGAAAACCGCGCTTGAAACCAAAAAGCTTTTAACTTCCGGTCTTGCATAATCAAATACAACCGTGCCCCATTCCTTATGCTCGCCCTTGCGCGGATCGGCATATTCATAACATGGCGTGCCGTCAAACCTGTAAAGCCCGAACTCGTCCTTGGGGAAATGCGCGGGCACCCAGTCAAGAATTACGCCGATATTGTTTTCGTGCATTATATCAACAAACTTTTTAAAATCGTCCGGCGTACCGTAACGCGAGGTAGGCGCAAAATAACCCGAAACCTGATAGCCCCACGAGCCCTCAAACGGATACTCGGTTACAGGCAAAAGCTCTACGTGCGTATAATTCATTTTTTTTACATACTTTGCAAGCTCTCGCGCCAGGGTTACATAATCGTATGTATTGCCGCCCTCAAAATGCTTCCATGAGCCTGCGTGCACCTCGTAAATATTTACGGGCGATTCATATATATTTTTGTTTTTTTTCGAAGTCTGCCACTCTTCATCGTTCCACTTATAGCAAGAATTATACAGCTTTGAAGCGTTTGCAGGCGCAGTTTCATAGTGGCGCGCATACGGATCGGACTTTAAAACCGTTCTGCCGTCTCTTCCGGTTACGGCGTATTTATAAACGTCGTAATTCTTAAGACCATTAATTTTCTTTTCCCATATACCGTAACCGATATTTTTCATTATATCGCTCACGGGATCCCAGCTATTAAAATCACCCACAACAGCCACGCTTTCGGCATTCGGCGCCCACACTCTGAACGTTGCGGTGTTTCCCTTTAAAAAGGAGCCGAGATATTTATATGCGTCCTGCGCGCTGCCGGCGGAAAATCTGTTTTTAAATTCTTTCATACTGCACCTCTTTATATCGCCGCAAAAACATTATTTTATCTTGTTTTTTTATTATATCAACTTTTTTTATAGTTTTCAAGTCGTTTTTGTTAAAACTCCGACACACAGGAAAAATTTTCATAGCAATATTTGTTACGTTTCCACAAATATCGACATATATTTGCCAGTAGAACCAAAACGCGGTACGGGATATAAGCCCCGTACCGCGTTTTTTCAGTGAGAATTTAAAAGCGCATTTTTAATTTTTTCGCGTTGCTCGGTATTCTTTTCTTCGGGTGAGAAAAGCGAGGAATAGGAAAAATACACGCACCCTGCCACGCTTCCGTTTTTAATACATTCCGCAGTCTGCCTTGATACCACATCGGTTCCGTTTTCCCATTCTTCTTTATCGGCGGCGGTATCCGACCCCAATTTATATGGTGCCAGCCCCACCTTAAGCTTAACCTTTCCGTTAATGCCTGACAGCTTTACCCACTCTGAAAGCAGCTTTTCAAACCTAAAGCCTTCATCGGGATAATTATACCCGAAATAAAGCTGCGGTATTATTTCGTCTATGTATCCGCTTCTTATCCATTCTTTAACGTCGGCGTAGAATTCCTCATAATTTTTGGTGACGGAAACCGCGGGGCTTACCGTGAATTTTATATCCTTATTTACGTATTTTACCGCGTTGTAACACCCTTCAACCATCATATTAACATTGGCTCTGCGCCAATCGTCTAAGGCTAACGGGTTATCGGTGCCGGCACAGTATTTTTCGTAGCTTGCTTTGTCAAATTCGGCGTCGGTAGTGGGGTAAAAATAATCGTCGATATGTACGCCGTCAACGTCATATTTTTCAAGAATTTCCTTAACACCGTTTATTATAAGCTCCCTTACCTCGCTTTCAGCGGGGTTAAGGTAAATTCCCGAATACCTGATTACGTTTATGTCATTTTCCGGATTATCGTCCTTAAGCCATTTGTAAGCAGGGCTTAAGGCAGGCAGTTTTTCAATATCCCCGGAAGATGAAAGCACCCTGTAAGGGTTAAGCCATGCGTGTACCTTTATACCGTTTTCACGGCATAGGTTAAGCGCATAAGCGAATGCGTCGTAATCAAGCCCCTGCGCCGCGCTTATCAAAGGAAAATACGAAGACGGAAAAAGCGAATCGCAATAAGCTCTTATGTGTATATAAACCTCGTTTATACCAAGCTGTTTAAAGCCCTCAACCGCGTTTTGAAACTCTGCCTTAAAGCCGTTTTCGCTTTTAAGCATTGCATTTATTTCACTGAACGATATCCACACGCCGCTTGAAGCCGTATTTTTAAATTCCGTGCTTTCATACTCCTGCTTTTCGGAGCTGTCGCTTTCGGGCGGCCTTACGCAGCCCGAAAGCAGTATAAGCATAAATACAATTAAAACAGCAATTGCTTTTTTCATTTTCCGCCTCCGTAATAAATTATTTAACCGTTTTATAGCTTACGGTAATTTCACCTGCGGTAAGCCCTTCGTCGCTCTCGGCAGTAAGGTAAAATTCGTTTGCGCCGTAAATGTGCGGTATTATTTTCACCGTGTTAAGCGCACCGCAACCGCAATCGGAGCTTTTGCCCGAAAGCCTTAATCTGTCAAGGCTTTTTCCGTTTATGTATATATCTGCGTATCCGTTTGACGATAAGGACGCCGTAACGCTGCCGATCAGCTTTTTTGAAGCAATACTGCCGAAATCAAGATGTGTGGTCGTAAATCTTGAGGTAAAGTTTTTTTGGCTTGCCGTAATATCCGTACCGACATAACGCATATCTGTATCGGTATTACCCGAAAGCCGCGCGGTGTAAAACACCTGATTATCGCTGCCCACGCAAAAAAGCAGTAATTTCCCCTCTGATACCGCGGCGCCCTTAACCTTTATATTTCCGAAGTCCCAATAATACCAACAGGGCTCGCCCTTGGCGTTATATTCCATTATAACCGCTTTTTCTTCCATAAACAACATATAATATTTCCCATAGACAACGGCAAACGAATAGCCGTAATAAATATTTGCGTTATTAAGCAGCGGCGTTACGGCTTCGGAAAGCGCTTCTGCCTTAAACATGCTTGTGTTTAGCCTGTAAATCACATTATCCGTGCCGAGCCATACGGGACTTCCCTCAAATAAAGTGCATACGTTAGGGTTTTTGCCGCCTATATTGCAGTTAACCTTTTTTACGGTAAACGTATCTCTTCTGTAAAATTGCGTATCGTCGTCTGCAAGCAGAGCGTTTGTGTTTATTACGGCGCCATTCTTAACATAAACCGAATACACGCCGCTTTTTTTGTAAACAAGCACGCCGCCCTTATACGGCAGCAGCGCTTTAATTTCCTGATCGCTCTCGCCTACGTTAACCGAGGAATTACAGGGAAAATACAGTGGATTATCATATGAAACCGAAAATATCTGCGAACCGCTGCCGCCCGAAACAATAAGCTTTGAGCCGGAGCCTGTGCAGGCAGTCCATACGGTATTATGCTTCGTATCGGTATCAGCCTTTTTTTCGGCGGTAACGCATATGTTGTTTTCGTGGTAAAGGTTCATCATAGGAACGGGATAATCGCTGTTATCCGCTCCCGTAAAATAAATTATTCCCTTTTCCCTGTCTATATTAAGGGTTATATCGGCATTGTAAAGCTTTTGGGTACTGCTTGTGCCCGTTACCAGCCATTCGGTGTACTGGCTTGCGCTTATATAAACCCTGCACTTTACCGTGTTATCCGATAAATTTGAAAATGGCAGTTTAAAGCTTGAAGAATGCCCGTCCGAGGTATAATACGCCTTGAAATAATTTGTAAGCATATTCATAGATTCAAGCGCCGCAGGCTGATCCGTATACGCAAGATTTGAGGCTGTCGCCTCCTCGTAACGGTTGCCTCTGCCGTTAATAGAAACAACGGGAATATAAAAATTATTTATGCTGTTCCATTCGGTTCTGTCGGCGGAAATTTCATACATATCGGTAATCTTATCTGAAGTATTATACAAATCATATCTTGTAATCAGTGCAAAAACTCCGCCGCCGTTTACGGGCTTTCCGGTAAAAAACAGTATGTTCCGCGGCACATAAAAGTTTTCCGATGTGACACGGTTAAACAGAAGATATCCGGCAGGTGAGCTAACACCCGAAGCGTCTATTAAAAAGATATATATATAACAATGCGCGTCGGCTTCGCACAATTGAAAATAAGCTATTTTATTTTCCGAGCCGTCAACCGTAACCGTGCAGTCCGTTACGTGATAGGTGCGGTATTCATCCGTGGTGCAGTTCGGGTTTATTATAGCATTGCCGGAGTTTGAGCTTATACCGGGCCTTGAGGTAAGGCGGCCGTCCTTACAGTACATATTAAGTGCCTCGCTAAGCGGTTTTCCGTCCTTAAGCGATCTTTTGTCAGCGTAGTCCGCTCCGCCGGAAAAATCCCTTATATTAAATGCTTTTTGCTCGGTTTTATTAAGTGAAGTAAATTTCATAGCCGTCACCAAAGCTCAGGTATCGGCAAGGTATCCTCTGTTACCGAAATACCCCTCAGCGCCTTTGCCCGTTTCGCGGCGTAAAGCTGTGTAAACACGCCGTTTTTGCCGTCGTCCCCAACAGTGAGCGATAAAAGCATTGCAGTGCCGCAGACAAGCGCGTCGACAATACAGGGCGCCGCGTTTATTTCAGATGTAAGCGAAGCTAAAGCCGATTCACCCAAATCAAGCAGAATTTGGTTTATTATTTCAAGCGAGCCTGCCGCAAACGTTTCTTCATCTGCGGGGTCGCCCACGCTTCCCGAATATCCGAGCAGCACCATAGCCCTGTTATATATATCATATCCCTTCATTAGGTATATCCTCCTTAACGTCTTCGCTTAAAAGTCCGCCTATATCGCGTATAATTCCGTCGGGCATACGCTCAAGGAACTGGGTGCGGTCAATAATGCCCTTTTCATAAAGCGCAAGCAATGTATTAAGACAATCGCGGTCGCTGTATACGGAGCCGGTGCCCACGTCTACCCTTGAATTTATTATAAGGCTTTTGCACCTGTCGCCGTCAAACGGCATATATCTTGTGCCGTTTCCGTCGTGCAGCTTTATTTTGCGTTTTCCGTAACAGGTAACCCAAAAGTCCGCCCATATACGGGAAAGCTCCTCGGCAAAGGCGTAAAATCTGTTTTTTAACATTTGCAGCGGCATTACGGCGGCGTTTCGCATTGTAATAAGCGCGGTAGCGTTGTCCGCACGGCTGTCGCCGAGCGCCACCTCGTTGGCTCCGCTCTGCGTCAAGGTGTTATCTATAAGCGACTGCACGCCGCTTTCAAAGTTTTTGCTAAAATCTGGCGGCGCCACATATTTTACCGCGCCGTTAACGTCCTCGTTGCTGCCGTAAACCTTTATTATCTGCCCCGGTTCGTTTGTGATGCCTTCGGGTACGGTATCGCCGTTTATAACCATCATCGGCATACCGGTAGTCATTGCCGACCACACGCTTGCGGTGATCATACGGTTAATGGCTATCTGGTTCGGTATAAGATATGTAATTTCACTTTCGCCGTAAATAATACCCTCGCGCTTTTCCCAATTAAAAAGCGCTATCGGGTAAAGCCGAAGCCCCGTTTCAAACACCCTGCGAACAACGGCATGCTCGGTCACCTTTACACCTTTAATTATATATGTCCCGTCGGGCTTATATTCCTTATAAAGCTTTGTTAAAACCGTTACCTTTCCGTTTTCCGCGTCTTCGTTTATCGCGCTTACCGTCATACCGCCCGCATTAAAACGCCTTGCCTCGCGTATAACCTCGTCCTTTTCGCGCCGGCTTGAAATAATTATATAAGGCTGTGCCTGCACGTCCGAAATATAAGGATCGGCAAAAAACACGTTTTCAATATCTAAGACCTCGCAGACAATATCGCCCTTTACGGGCACCTTTTTCTCTGCGTCGGCATACAGCCCAGTTTTAACGGTCGGGTCCCAATAGGTGTATATTACGCCGGTTCCCGTAACAAAGGCGTTTCTAAGCGCCCTTTCATGCAGTGAATTAAGCCCCACTCGCTCGGCTGTGATATTGTAATAATCGCCAAGCGCCGTCATAACCGTATTTATTTCGCCTGTTTCGCCGCCGGCGTTTTCGGTTACGGGAATACCCTCTGCCGAAAAAGAAACCGAAAGCGGCTCGCTTAATATCTGCGACATTTTAAAATCGCCTATACGCTTAATTATGTTGTGCCTTACAAGAGGTCTTTCGTTTCCGCACTTAGCGCCGTACCATTGATCGCCTATATAAAACCTTTCGTTTATACGTCCCTGCTCGTATATTCCGCGCTTACCGAGCGATGCCTTAAAATCCGCCGCCTCGCGGTATTCTTCAAAAATTTCAAAAGGTGAATTATTCAAATTCCTGCCTCCTTAATATATTAAGTACAGGGGGAAAGTATCCCCTCTCCCCCTGCTTTATGCCGTTATCAGGCAACGGTAACCTTTGCAACCGAAGAATCAACGCCGGCTATGCCGTCGGTTATAACCCTTACAAAGTAGTAATAGGTTCCTGCGGTAAGGTCTGTCGGTATAGTCATCGAGGCAGTATTGGCTCCGCTTACCTTAACCGCTTGACCGCCGTTCTTATCCTTGCAGCTGTACCACTGGTAGGTAAGCGTGCCGGTGCTTGTTGCGGTAACCGAAAGGCTGCCGGTTATACTGCCTGCACTCACGCTTTTATCGGAAGGCTGTGAAGAAATCGTAACAGCGGGTGAAAGCCATGCCCATACCGCGTCAAGACCGCTCTTGTTTACAAAAATATCGTAATAAATACGGTAATCAAACTTGTAAGCGTCGGCGTCTATGTTCTGTTCGGGGGTAAAAATTCTCATTTTTTCGGTTTTCTTAACAAGATGCGCCCCTCTCTTCGGGCATACAAGCATATATACCTCGCGTGCGCCGGAAGTCGGTGTAAAGCCGCCCGCTTCCGCCTTGTTAAAGGTGTACGCCGTTTTCATACGCTCGGAAACCACCGGTATAATAGCAACGCCGTTTATTGATTTTACTCTTAACGTAATATCGCCCTGCTTAAAATCAGATACGGTGATCATACGCGAAATTTCAGAGCTGTTCTGTAAAGCCGCAAACATATAGCTGTCAACAAAAGCAACCAGCTCCTCGTCGTACCCCACAACCGACTGCACCTCGTTAATAAGCTTGCAAAGCGCCTCGTAGGGCTTTGCGGTATTACCGTTTATAAGGTTAGAGCGTGTAGCCGCAAGACCCGCAAGCTTTGAAATAACGTAAGCGTCGCATTCGGGCACTACCTTTGTGCGTACATATTCTCCGAGTATCTTACCCGCAAGGTTTGCAATACCGGTCTCGCTCATATCCTCGCGGTCTATCTGCAGGGAGCGCGCACGGTCCATTTTCATAGTGTAAGAGGTGTTTGCAACGGTGATTGCACCCTTTGTAAAGCCTGTATCGCGGTCATAATCCGCAAGTCCCTGAAAATCAACATCGGGGATTATAACGGTTTTGGCGCCCACGAATTTTGTAGCCAGCGCGTTATCGGCAAAAAAGCCGGTTGCGCTTTTCTGTGCGAACATTTTATCAAGCTCGCTTGAATATTTAGTTGCGTTTTCAATTGAATTTATAGCCATAATTTATTTCTCCTGTAATTTAATATTTTTTTATTTCCAAAGTCCCTTTAAAAACTCTGCCGCTTCGGGATCGGTGCCGTAGCCGCGGTCAGTCTGTGAGCCTATACTTAAATTTTCGGCGCTCCTTTGCTTTTCCGCGGCAATTGCAGCCTCGCGCTCTGCTAAACGGCGGTATCTCAAATACTCGTCAAGCAGCAGCGTGCCCTTAAGCCTTGAATCCTCTACCACCTTTTCGGGCAGGTCGGATATATCCTTGATTTCGGGAAATTCCTTTTTAAGCTCGGCAAAGCCGTTATCCTTTTCATTGCTGTTTTCAAGCTTCATAACATACTCTGCCATTTCCGCGTTGCCGCCGCATTTCTCCGCAAGCTCGCATTTTCTTTTTTCGTGCATATTCTTTGCAAGATCGCTTATAAAAGCCGTTACGCTGCGCCCGTTTTCCGCGGCTATGCCCTTAAGCGCCTCGTAATCGTCGGCAATCGCCTCGAATTTAAGCCCCTTTTGTGCCAGTCTTGCCGCTTCATCAAGCTTTAGCTCTTTAATTTCCCTGTTATATTTTACCGGAACGAATATTTCCTCGGCATTTTTCGGTGTGGTATCCTCCTTTGCCGCCGTTTCGGTTTCGTCGCCGCAGGGTAGCGCGGTGTTCTTAACTTCTGCGTTTTCCAAATTCATTCTTTCCTTTCAGTACTACGGCTGCATTGTTCCGTCGTAGTTTAAAAAATTCTCATATTCCTTTTTAAGCCTTTCAAGCTCAGGGTCTGTTTGTTTCGGGCTTTCATTTTTTACCGCCTTTACGGGCGGAACGTATACCGTTCCCCATATAAAGCCGAACAAAAAGGCCGCCAAAGCCGATATTAAGCTTACTAAAATAATCATATATCCCAGCCTCCCGTTAAATCCGAACCGCTGATAGCGGCTCTTTTTTCTTCCTTATCCTCGTCCTCTTTTTGCGGATGAAAGTGTTTCACGTCCTCAAAGGCGTAACGCATGGCGTCGCATAAATGGTTATTGCTGTCCTTCGGGTTTTTAACGCCGTTTTCCCCTGCCCTGTCTTCATACACATAGGAAGACAGCTCGCGTATCATATCGGTACAGTCGGGGTTTACGGTTATTCTGTATTCGTTAATTGCGGATATGCCGTTTAAAATGCTGTCCCGCCCTTTTACAGACGGCGTTATTCTGCCTATGCCGAGTCTTCTCAAATCGTCGTTGGATTTAGGCTCGGCGCAGTCTGCACGTATTCGCTCCTTTGAAAAGCCCATTTCTTTAATTTTTGCCGCTATATCGCAGTTAAGCATACGCTTTTTGCAAAATTCGCAATAGATATACATTTCCTTGTCGATCGGGTTTGCCATAAATCCCACAAATCCCGTAGGGTCGTTCGTGTACCCGTAATCAAGCCCGAAAAAGCTCTTCCATTTATACTCCTCTCCCTTTGGTATCTGCTTTTTTCCTACCGTCCAGTTTTCATATACAAGACCTTCGGATATACCCCAGTTTCCAAGCCCCGCAACCTCATATTTGCGAGGATTTGTAAGCCGCATTCTTTCAAACACGGCGCGGTCGGTTTCGTCCAAAAATTCGTTTATTAAATAATTGGTTGAAAACGCCTTAACATCGGGGCTTTTTTTATCGAAAAATCTTTTTTTAAGCCAGTGCGCAGCACTCCAAGGGTTAAAGGTAATGGTGGTTTGCTTGTAAAGCGGCGGCGGTACGGTGCCGCGCGGAACCGAAAGGTCAAGCTTGTCAAAATCAGCCTCGCTTGATATTTCAAACGCCTCTTCAATCCAAACATAGTTTAAATAACCGTTCGGCACCGTGGCAGAGGCAAGCTTCAAAACATCGTCAAAGCCTCTGAAAATTATTTTTTGCCCCGTGGGTATATAAACCATTTCAAGCGGCGAAACCGTGTTTTTCCAAAGCTCTGTTACGTTAAGCCTTTCCTGCGCCCATTTAAGCTGTGCAAAGGTGCTGTCGCGGTGTGTGTTCATAACCTGCCGTACCACAAGCAAATTACTGTTTGGGTATTTCATCAGCCTGTATATGAAATTAAGCGCCGCGGTAGAGGATTTTTTAGAACCCTTGCCGCCCTTGAGTACCCTGTAACGCTTTTTACAGTTCCAAAACTCATCATATCCGCCGCCTATTATTTCGGATATCTTAATTTCCGACGTCGTCTATTATCACCACCGCTCTGCCGTTAGCGGGTTTTTCGCCCTCTTTTTCGCTTACGATAGAGCGCAGCTCTTTTATTGCGGCAAGATCGCCGCCCGCCGCCTTTTTATAAAGCGCAATCATTACCGCGGTCTTTCTTGTGGGGTTTTTAATCACATACCCCTCGTCTGTAAGCGACTGTGCCTCCGCGTCTGACAGCCTTTCGTTAAGCAGCGATTTCATTGTTTTGTAAAGCAGCTTATCGTTCTCTCGCATTTTTAATCCCTCCCGGCAAGACAGATAATACCACATAACCGCACCGACATTCACCGTCATAATAATTACCTGCTGCAAAAAGCAGAAAAAGCGGCCTTGATTTTGCATAAACAAAATCAAGGTCGCCTTTTTGCGGCTTGACGCTATTTAAAGTCCGCTGAAAACCCTTATGGCTTTTTTAACATTTTCTTTCATAGCGGCTTTGCCGTCAAGCAGCGCGTCGTGAAACTGCTTATAGCTTTTCCCAGAAACCGCCTCGCCGCCTGCCGCCGCCATATAGGTGTAATAATTTACCTTTCTTACCCCGCGCTTTATAACCTCGCGGTAATCCCGTTCGCTTACTCCCGATCCGCCGTGCATAACTATCGGCACGGAAACAAGGCTGTGAATTTTTGAAAGCCGCCCAAAATCGAGCTTGGGCTCCGCTTTATAAAAGCCGTGAACCGTACCGAACGCACAGGCAAGCGCGTCTATACCGGTATCGTTTACAAATTTAACCGCAGCGTCAGGCTCCGTATAGACCGAGGCTGCCTCCTCTCCGCCCTCGCGGCTGCCCATAGAGCCGATTTCCGCCTCAACCGAAGCGCCGTATTTAAGCGCTTCCTTTACGGCAATGCGGGTGTTTTCGGTATTTTCCTCTGCCGAAAGGCAGGAGCCGTCGTACATAACCGAGGTGAAGCCGAGGGCAAGACCCTTTTTAATGTAGTCAAGGTCGGTGCCGTGGTCAAGATGAACGCACACAGGTACACTTGCCTTTTTTGCAAAGTGCAGCATAACCGGCGTTATGTCCTCCATTTTGCAAAGTCCCATTTCCTCATGAACCTGAGCGTGCATAAGAATAACCGGTCTTTGCAGCTCCTCCGCCGCGGCTATAACCGCCTCCGCGCTTGTCATATTCGGCGTGTTAAAGGAGCCTATCGCGCATTTATTTTCTTCCGCCGTCTTCAATATTTCCTTAAGAGTAACTAACATTTAAAATTCTCCTTCAAAAGCTTCTTTATCCGTAATAAAGCTGAATTTTACCGCCGTAACGGCGCTCTCCCCGCCCTTTAAAAAGCGCAGAGTACCGTTTTTCCGCAAAACGTCACGTCCGTCGGGCGTGCAGTTTCCGGGCTCAAGCCCCAGCACATAATCGCGCTTTCCTATCATTTTCCATTCGGTAAGGCAGGGCAGCTGCTCCTTTTTATATTTCAAAACAACGCCCTTTCCGATTTCCGCGTTGTATATACCCGCCCTCGAAATACCGCCGTTTTCCTTTGTATCGTAATAATAGCAACATTCCTCGTAATCGGGCTGCGGTTTATCCATAATAAGAGCCTTTTCAATACTTTCCGCAGCATGGGCGTTGCGCGGCGTAACGCCGTTGTTGGGTATTTTAACAATACTGCCCTTATTAAGCAGCGGATAGCCCATATTGCAGTGGTAAAGTATCATATAGGGTGACTCTGTCTCCCCCTCGTTTATAACAGTATCCTCAAGCGCTACGCTGTTTTCGGAATACGAAAAGAAATATTTTCTTTTAAGGGTCAGCTTTCTGCCGAAAATCACCGAATCGTTTACCGTAAGCATTACGGTAAGACCGTTTTCGTCCTCAAGCACCGCGTCAAGGCTTGACGGCGTGTTTGAAATTGTACCGTGCAGCGGCAGGCTTTCTCCCATATCCTCGCAGGGCGAGCCGACGGCGGTAAGACCGCAGGTTGTAAAAAATCCCGCGGTAAAGGACTTTAAAAAGCCTGTGCCGATATTATCGTAATACTGCGGGGGAACATATCCGCAGGCGGAAAAGTATCCCATATTGTCGCCCTTAAAGCTTACGCGCGAAATATCTCCCGCGCGGTCAAGCGATACCCATATTTCAAGTCCCAAACCGTTGCGTATATATAAAAACCGCATACCGCCGCCCCTGCCGTTTTGCAGGGTGTATTGCTCTGCTCCGCGTATTTGCAGGGGATTTCCCACATATTCAAGCATCTAAATTCCTCCCAAGCCTTTTATCGCCGAATAAAAACCGGCGTATTTTTTGTAATATCCGGAATATATTTCCGCGTTTTCGGGGTTTGGATAAAACACCCTGCGCACAGGCGACATTTTTTCCGCCGCAGTCTCAATATTACCGTATATTCCGATTGCCGCGCCTGCAAGGGCCGCTGTTCCTGCCGCGCCGACCTGCGGAGCGTTAAGAGCAGTAACCGCTTTTCCTAAAATATCGGCTTTTATTTGCAGCCATATATCCGAGGTAGCTCCGCCGCCTGTAGCCCTTATTTCATTCACCTTGCCCGAAACGCTTTCCATTCTTTCAAGATTAACCCGCATTTCGTAGGAAGTTCCCTCCATAAGCGCGCGGTAAATATCGTATTTGGTCGTTTCAAGGGTTATGCCTGCAAACGCCGCCTTTGCCGCGCTGTCCATATACGGCGTTGCCGCGCCTGCAAAATGCGGCAGAACAAGAATACCCGAAGGCTTACGCGGCGCTTTTTTATCAAGCAGGGCATAAACGCTTTCGCCGTTTTTAAGCGCAGCTTCGCGTTCTTGTTCGGCAAAGCTGTCCCTAAACCATTTAAGAACCGCGCCGCCCGTAAAGGAAAGGGCATAGCAGGCGTATTTATTATTATAAAACGGAACCACCGAATAGCCGTCACGGTAAAAATCAAAGCTCTGCGGCGCTTCGTTTAAAACCGCGGGGATACATTCAACCGTGCCTATGCCGTCCATCACGCGGTCGCTTTCAAGCACGCACGCGCCCAGCATTGCCGCCACCTGATCGTGGCAGCCGTTTATAATTTTAATATCATAGCTTATTCCGAGCGGCCGTTTTATATCTTCCTTTATGCTGCCGGCATAACTTCCTGCGGTAACAGGCTTTGACATAAGCGATATATCAACCCCCGCCGCCTTGAATATTTCTTCACACCAGCATTTATTTCTTATATCAAACGCGCCCGTGCGAGCTGCAAGGGAATAATCTATCTGCGCTCTGCCCGTAAGCAGATAAACGATGTAATCCTCGCCCAAAAGAATACGTTTTGCCCTTTTGAAAGCGTCGGGCAGATTGTTTTTAAGCCACATAATTTTGCTTATGCTGTACATCGGGTGCGGCCGCGTACCCGTTAAAGCACTTATATGCTCCTCTCCTAAAGCTTCGCACAGCAATCGGCACTCCTCAGCTCCGCGCGGGTCGGTATAAAGCATAGAGGGGGCTAAAATATTATCATTTTCATCAAGCAGCGCGAATGTTTCGCCGAAGCTTGTAACGCCGAGCGCGTCAATACGGTGCTTTTCCGCCGCCTGTCTTAACAAAGAAAGCACGCCCGAACGCACATCGCAAAAATCTATTTCGTGCCTGCCGTTTTTTCTCGATACGCCGTATTCCGTATAATATGTATCAAGCAGCTCGGCATTTTCGTTATACAGCGCTATTTTGCAGCCGCTTGTTCCTATATCAAGTCCGCCTACCGTCATAGCTATCCCTCTATGCTTATAACATCATATCCGAGGTAAGTTCCGAGCGCCTCCTCCAATACCGCTTTCATATGCCCGTTTGCAACGGTGGTGTGGTGCTTAAAGCCGCCGCGCGCCAAACGGATAAGCTTATCCTGAAGTCCGTTTATATGCGCAACTCCGGCGCAGCCGAAATAATCCTTTTCAATATCGTCGCCAGTAAACTCGCCCTCGCTGAAATAAACGGTTATTTTGCCGTCCTCGGTCTTGCAGTTTGAATATGTCATCGGAAAAGCGGCAATTCTGCCCTCGTTTGTTCCCCAGCCGCTGCCCTTATCGGTTTTATCAAACATTTTGTGCGAGGTTACGGTACCCCTGGCAGCCATAAGGCTTTGCGCAGTAGAGCCGCAGTGGAACAGTATTACCTTATCGGGGTCGATTCCGTAGTTGTTGTTCCAGTCAAGGCAGGCTGCGGGACCCTCTGCCGCCAATGACAGTGCCCTCATAGTTACCGCCGAGCACATATCTATTTCGCAGGAACAGGTAATTCCGCGGTCGTTAAGCTCGCTTACAAGCACGCACGGGCATACTCTCAAATATGTTTCCATTTCGTTCCAGCAGCGCAGCGCCACCGCGTCAAGGCGGTATTCCTCTATGTATTCGTCAATAACAACGCTGATTTTTGCCAGAATATTTTTCTTTTCTTCGGGAACGGCGGAAAAATCGGCATATTTAATAAGCGCCGCTTTTTTCGAGATAACCGCCGCCTCGTCGTCCGCCTTGGCGCGCACCCTTTCAATAAGCTCGGATAAATCGAAGGATTCTACGTTTATTCCGTGTCTCTGCATTGTAACCTCGTCAAAGCGTACGGTTTTAAACGCGGTGGTACGCGCGCCTATACAACCGAGGTTAAACCGCCGCATACCGTTTACTACACGGCACACTGCCGCAAAATCACGCAGATTTTCCGCAAATTCGGGTGACAGCGGATGAACGACATGGGGTTTCATTACGGTAAAGGGTATTTTATACTGCGAAAAAACGTCCGTAACGGAAAATTTTCCGCAGAACGCGTCGCGCCTGCGGGCAAAATCCATTTTGCCTATCTCATCGGGGTATGCCTGCATAAGTATGGGAACGCCTGCGTCCTGAAGAGCCGTAACAGCCCCGTTTTCATCAACAAAAATAGGCATACAAAGTATTACACCGTCATATTCGCCCCTGTGGCTTTCAAGCCATTCGGCGTAAATTCTGCCTTCGGCGCGGGTTTCAACGGCGCCGTAACGAGTGGCGTTTTCGTCCATAATAAGATAATTAAATCCGGCGTCGGTTACCGCCTTAACCATATCCTCGCGCGCGCTTTCAATAAGCTCCGCCGGCATAAATCCCCGGTTTCCGAAATAAAGCGCAAAGGTTTGTTTTTTCATAAAAATCCCTCCGTATTTTTTACTTTAATTTTAATGATAACGGTGTTATAATTAAAGATAAATTTATCCCTTAAATAGTAAATTTGTCCGCAAGGAGCGAATTATATGTCAATTTTCAATACCGAACAGCTTGAACAGCTTATGAGATCCTTTTATCTTATATCGGGCATTCGCTTTGTTCTGTACGACAGCGAATTTAAAGAGATAATGTCGTTTCCTAAAAACGACTGCGAATTTTGCAGCCTTATGAAATCCAACTGCAATACGCGCCGCAAATGTGCCTATGCGGATAAACGCTCCTTTAACAAATGCAGGGAAAGCGGCAGGCTTTATATTTATAAATGTCACGCAGGGCTGGTTGAGGCGGTAATGCCGCTTTATGAAAACGAAAAAAATATCGGATATCTGATGCTCGGTCAGATATCCGATAATAAAAATAACAACACGCTGATAGAAAAAATAACATATTGGCAGGAAAAATACGGCTTTGATACCGAAATACTTAATACAAGCATACAAAGCATCACATATAAATCAACCGAGGAAATTTATGCGGCGGCAAAAATAATGGAGGCGTGTACCTGCTACATAGCCTTTAAGGAGCTGATTGAGCCTGAGGAAAGCCGCACATTCAAGGTGGCAAAGGCGTATATCGATAAAAATTTATCCGCCGACCTTGACATTGCCGATATTTGCAAAGAATTATCGTTGGGCAGAACAAAGCTTTACGATATTTTTAAAAGGGAAGCAAATACCGGGGTTTCCGAATATATAAACCGACGAAGGCTCCACAAAGCTAAGTCGCTCCTTAAAACCACTGATATGAGCATACCCGAAATAGCAAGCGCGGCGGGGTTTAACGATTATAACTATTTCAGCCGCGTATATAAAAAGCGTTACGGCAAGGCGCCGAAGTTTTACAGGAAAAAATAGGTACCGCTTTATAATATAAAATCTGCCCCGATATTATTTCTCCGTTTTTATTTTAATATCGCCCGTGGCGGTCCTAATTTCGCACTTGCCGCCGGCTGCCGTTTCGGGGACATCTACGCTGCCGGTGCCGGTATCGGTAATAAACACCTTACCGGTAAGCAGGCTGCCGCTTACATTACCCGTACTCGTTTTTACATACAACTCTGCGGCGTCACACCCGTTAAATTTTACATCACCCGTGCTTCTTTTAACCGAAAGCTTATTTTCGGCAATCACACGGTTAAGAGCTATTCTTCCCGTGCTTCCGCTTGAAATTATGTTTTGGCATGAAATATCGGTTAAACCCGCTTCGCCGGTAGATACGCCTACCGTTATATCGCCGCTGCATACTAAATTTGAAACCGTAACCGTTCCCGTGCTGACAGAAAGGTCGAGTGCTCCGGCAGACGTATCCTTTACGCAGATATTTCCCGTGCTTGTTTTAATTTTAACCGACTCCTGAGCATCGGCAAAAAAATCGACATTGCCCGTACTTAAAGAAATATCGGCGCTTTTAAATGTAATATTCTTCGGTATTTCAATATTTCCTATGTCACCGCGAACATACAGCGTGCCGTATTCCGTTTCAGGCAGATAAACCGTTATCTTAGGCGAACCGAAATAAAACCCGATATAATCATACCAAGACTTAGTATCTACCGTCTTAATTACAAGGGTATCATCTTTAACGGAAACCGAGTGCTTTGCATTTTCTTCCTCATAACATTCCACTCTGCATTTTCCGTCCTCGGACATTGCAAATACAATATCGGCGGTATTGTCCGTAAACGATATATTGCCAAACGCTTCGCCTATCTCATATTTATTTGTTTCGTATCCCACCGTTGAAAGCTTTGAAAAATCCCATTTAAGCGCCGTCATTAAACCCGCAAAAAGACTGCATCCGCCAAGCACAAGAAAAGCCGCTGTTATAAGCCATACCTTTGTAGCTTTCTTCATCACGCTTCCTCCTTTTTGATAAAGCAATTCTTTAACCATATAGCAAATTTTTTAGTAAGCAGCAAAATACCCTTTGTTGCCTGCAAACAACCGAAGAACATAAAAACAGAAAGCCCCGCGCAAACAATTCCGGCGGAAAGTACGGCTATACCCGCAGCACCGCTGCCGCCTGCGGCAAAAACAACGCACATCGGCACGCCGCCGACGGCACAAACGGCAAGTGAAGCAAAAACCGACCAGAAGGACGCTATTACCGACCACACCGTAACATAAAGCGCAAAAATAACGGCGGCTGCGGCAACGCCCAAGGAAAGCCATATCGGAGAACCAAGTGCTAAAAGCACTATCTCCCACGCTTTAAGGCGCCTTTTCGGCTTTATCCTTTCCTTTGCAATTTTCGCAAGCGGAATATCGGCTACCGTCTGCATTACAATTTCATTAACAGAGCCTGCCGCCGCAACCGCTTCCTCCTCGGAAAGTCCTTCCTCTATCCTGTCGTCAAGCATTTCGCCGTAAAATGTCAAACGCTCTTCAATATCGGCCTGCGGCAATCCTGATAAACCCTTGCGCAGCCCGTCAAGAAATTCCTGTTTATTCATTTTCGTTATCCTCCTTAGTTACAAATTTATATATTGATAAAATTTCCTTCCATTCGTCCTTAAACTCCTCAATACGTTTAAGCCCTTCCTCGGTAATGCGGTAATACTTCCTAAGTCTGCCGCCGTGCTCCGCAGTGCGCACCGTCAGCATATCCGCCGTTTCCAAACGTTTAAGAATGGTGTACAGCGTAGATTCGGAAAGCTCAATATACGGCTTCATATCCTTTATTATCTTATAGCCGTACGAATCCTCGCTCTTTATAGCTGCCAAAACGCATACGTCCAAGAGGCCCCGTTTCAACTGACCGTCCATATTATACCTCCTTTTGCGTAATACATCATATCACGAAGTATTGATTTTGTCAACACCCTTTTAAGAAATTCAATGCAAAAAATTAAAAAGTGCCCCAACTGCGCGTTGAGACACGTGACATAAGAAATTGTCCAAAGAACCATAATTTTGATAGAAAACCGCTAATGGAGAGCAGTTCCTGATTTAGGGGCATTTCTGCTTCCCAACAAAGACCGAAACGCGCAGCTTATAAATTTAAAATAATTATTCTGCGCTTAATTCCGAAAAAAGCTTTACGACCAGTTCCACTTTGACCTCCGTGAATATCAATTTACTATTACTTAAGCGACGAATGGTTTATGCAGTTATCCCACAAGTATGAGGTAGAACGGTTGGAACTGAAAGCTAAGATAAAAACTCTCCGTCAAAAGCTTTCCGATTGCGGACAATGTGAAAGGGATCGCGAAACCTTTACCTCAGCAATCCGCAGGTTCATGAGAATGGACAGGCTGACCGCACCGCTTCTGCGTGAACTGATCGACCACATTGATGTGTTTGAAACGGAGGGCACAGGCAAAAACAGAACCCAAAGAATCGTTATCTATTACCGCTTTGTCGGGTATATGGAAATACCCGAGGTATCTCAAAGACCTCGAATCAAAGCAGAGACCCGAAAAGGCGTTGCCGTGGAGTATCTCACCGAGCCACTTCCGGCATAACAAAAGAGCAGGCATCCCGCCTGCTCAGTACATAAAGCCTTATCAAGATAAAAAATCGAGTATTCATAAAGTCAAATCCCTTATGAATACTCGATATGGTGCAGCGAGAGCACTTATATCCGAACCCAAGCCCGATTTTTCAAGCTCGGTGAAATTGATTGTTTTAGTGCCGTCTTTGTAATTGAATGTGAACGTAATCCTGTCGTCATAAAGGAAAATCGCATTGACAAAGCTGTCAATCATCCTGCGACGGTGGTCAAGCTTCTTGGTATTAAGCTTTTTGAACCGATGAAACCAGAAAATAATTTGTTCACGGGAAAGTGTGGGCTTTGCCATTTCTTCTTTGACAATTTGAACAGATAATTCGCTTTTCTGCTTTTCAAGGCTTTCGAGCCGCTCTTTTGTTGAAGCCGTCAAGATGCCTTGCTGAATGGCATCAAGCATATTATCGATAGATTTTTGCGTGTCGGCATATTGCTTTTTAAGCAGAGGTAATGTTGTATTCTCCTTGCCCTGTAATGCCATTGCGTTATCGGCAAGTTTTTCTATCAAATCATCATCAAAAATCAGCTTTTTGATTTGCTCAATCACAAGGTTTTCGATCCATTCTTTTTTGACCGACTTCTTATCGCAACCCTTGTGATTTTTTACGCTTGCACATTTGTAATACCGATGCACTTGAGAGGTTTTGCTTGTTCCGCTTTCACCGACCATATAACATTGACACTTGCCGCAAAACAGCTTTGTTGTCAACAGATATTCGTCTTCGGCTTTATGTTTAGCCGGGGCTTTTTTGTTCGCCGCCATGCGTTCCTGCACACGGTTGAATAAATCCTCGGGAACAATTGCCGGTATACCGTTTGGATGAACAATATCATTATACCTGTATTCGCCGATGTATTTACGGTTATGCAACATTCGGGTTACGCTGTTTATGCTGATTTTGCCTCCGCGTTTGGTACGAACGCCTTTCAGATTCATTTCGTCGGTGATTTCACGCATGGACGCACCGTCTGCATAATGCTTAAATGCGTCAAGTACCGCCGGAGCCGTAAGCGGATCAATTTGAAAATACTGTTCGCTGTTGATCATATAACCGATCGGCAATGTTCCGCCGTTATATTTGCATTTCAGTGCGTTCTCGGTCAGTCCCCGTATGACTTTTTCCGAAAGTTCAGCCGAATAATATTCCGCCATACCTTCAAGCATAGATTCAAGCAAAATGCCTTCCGCACCTGCTGAGATAGCCTCAGTTGCGGAAACTACCTTTACGCCGTTATTTTTCAAAATGCGTTTGTAGTGCGCCGAATCGTATTTATCCCGTGCAAAGCGGTCAAGTTTCCAAACAATAACGACCTCAAATTTTTTGCCGGAACTGTCTTTAATCATCCGCTGAAAATCGGGACGGCGGTCGGTTCTTGCCGACAATGCGCGGTCGATGTAGGTTTCTACAATTTGAATATCATTCTTTTCGGCAAAGGCCTTGCATTCGCGAAGCTGTCCTTCAATAGATTCTTTACGCTGATTATCCGAAGAATATCTTGCATAGATTACGCCTTTCATTTTCTTCACCTGCCTTTCTTTTGGAGTGTATAACACAAGTTTTCCTTGTTGTTATCTGGATTTTGGGGTGTTAGGGCTATCCCTAACAAGCGAATTTGTTGTAGCAAATTCAGTGCTTGATGAGACATTGCCGTGCATTTGCACAAGCAAATGCGTTGCTTGCGAAGATAACGCTATATATTATTGCAAACGCTCAATTTCTGCTTTGATTTCTTCAATGACCTCTGTGTTTACTATTATCTTTTTGTCACCTGCTTTGCAAGAATACAAATAGAATACTTTACCTCCATATTTTTTCAAAAACTCCTCATGAGTTTTATGCTGTATTCCTTTTTCTTTGTATATTTCAGGGATACTGGATACTTGTGATACTGGCTTAATTTGCAAGCCGATGTATTTATCATTGATTTGAATAAAGAAGTCAACATTAAACAATCTGTCCCACTCATCTGGAGCAGGAGATATTCTCACTTGCAAAACTTGTTGAAGTTGCTCATATATGGTTTTAATTTCTCGAATATATCCATCGTATGTTCTATCAATTACAAGTTCTTTGATGTAGTTTATACAGTCTTCTTCGGTGATCTCGTCAATTTCTGCGACTAAAACCTCTGTGATTTTTACATATAGTTTTTTACCCAGTTCAATAATATGTTCTTCTGAGCGAACATTAGAAAAATAATAATCTTGCCACTCTTCAAGCGATTTTGGAGAACATTTTCTTATTGCTTCTGATGTTGCTCCAACATTCCTTTTAAAATTTAATTGAAACCTATTTGTCGCACTATTCAAGACCCACTCTTTAGCCATGATTAAAATCCTCCAAGAATTTATTTTTGTATTTATAATTTGATGAACAATCAACATTAACAAATCCTGTTCTTATTAGATGTCTATTAATAAATGTTTTGTTATCGAGGTAGATGTAACAAAGCAGATTGTTGTGTTCGTCATATTTCTGGGCATCGTATTTCAAATAAACTTTTCTCTTTTTGAATTTCTGTTTTAAAAACTCGACGGCTTCTGTTGTATATTGCGGATTTTCTTTTATTCCAAGCAATTTTACCTTTAAGCCGTTACTTAATTCAATTCTCTCGGGTGATAAAACTTCTTTTACGCCAAAAATATCCTCTCTCTTGTTTTCTAAACTATCAATTTTTGATCCGAATTGCAACTTTTTTACATCAATTTTTTTGTCCAATTTATGTGGATCATGGAAAAGGTATGGTAATTCCTCAAAAGAATAATCAGCAGAAGAATCATCGATAAAATACACTTTATCTTCAGACGAAAACAAATCCATTTGCGAATCAGATAGCTTTTCTTGAATAAGCGGTTTGAATTCTTTATTAATCTCATAACCGATGGAATTCCTATTCAAATGTTTTGCGGCTAAGGATGTTGTACCGCTACCGACAAATGGATCAAGAACTGTTTCGCCTACAAAAGAGAACATTTTTATTAGTCTTTTGGGTAGTTCTTCCGGGAACATTGCGATATGCCCAAATTGTTTTACACCGTTAAAATTCCAATGGGATGAGAAGTACTGATTCCATTCTTCTTTTGTGATCTCAGAAGCTTTCTTTTGCTCAAGCGTCGGCTTAGGTGCGTTACCTAATTTTTTAAAGAGCAATATAAATTCATAATCCATCTTCAAAATGCCGTTTCTTGGATATGGAAAACTACCCATTATTGCACCGCCGCCGGAGGTGTTCATGGTTGTTGTCTTTTGCCAAATAATTGCCCCCATGTAATCCATACCCATAGATTCGCAGAAACGTATTATTTCGGTTCTGATTGGAATTACTTTGTATCTTCCGTAATAAACAGACCGCGCAAATTGGTCCCCGATATTGATGCACAGGCGACAGCCGTCGGACAAGACACGATAACATTCTTTCCAAACAAGGTTTAAGTTATTTATATATTCCTCATAACTGTCATTAAAACCAATTTGATCCTCTGTGCCATAATCTTTGAGTTGCCAATAAGGCGGCGAAGTAATTATCAATTGAACAGATTTGTCTTTGATTTGGTCCATGCTTCTGCTATCACCAAAAACTATTTTATGATTGCTCATATTATTCCCCTTAGTCTATTTTTTCGCCGTTTGGCAGCACAAAGTATTGCTCGTATGTTGCATTAAGTGCTTCGGCAATTTGTCTTAGTTCGTCTTGAGTTATTGTATTTCGTTTCAACTTGGCATTGAAATTTTGCGGTGTTTGATTTATGCGTCTTGCCAACTCTGACAAACTAATTCCGGAACGAACACATAATACGCGTATTTTTTCAGAAGTTGTCATGTAACCCCTCCAAATCTTAGTATTAATATTATAAACCGTATGATTGATGATGTCAATACTTTGTTTATAATTTATACCAAACAATTTACAAATGTACGGACTTTTCGATCTTGTTGTGATATAATCAATGATAGTAATAGTTCACTTCTTCACAAGCAATGACTACATACCCCTATGTAGTCATCTTGCTATAGTATTATCTTAGCAAGCATCGCCGCCTGTGTCCACACGACATTGCCTTTGCAAGCAACGCATTGGGATATCCAAATATTGCCGCTTGCCCGGCACTTGTTAGGGCAGTCTCGCCTGCCGGCTCGGTCAGTGCTTCTGCCTTTGGCAGAGGTGTCCGCCGGACACCCGCACCCCTAAAACCCTTTGAACGGAGAATTCTATGGATATATTGGTATAACCCTTATCTTTTGCGACCTTGGTAAGCAGTTTTTTCTGATTGCTTATGCTGTAACTTTCACCATCCAATTCATCATCGCGCGACAAGCGCACATACAAAAATGCTCTCATGCAATTATTATTCCTAACATTTGACTGTTTCATTTTTTCCTCCCTTCCGCAGTCAAACAAACAGTACCTGAAATTATACTGTGGCTGCCGAAAGGAATTCAGGATTGCTTAAAATCTTTGAGAATCATACGACCGAGTGAGGAAAACAGCGTCTTGCCTGTTTCCTTAAATTTAGGCTCAACCTTTATAACCGTGCCGTTTATATTGTAAATCTGTGTTTGCGCGGGGTTAAGCTCTTTCGGTCTTTTACCTTTGCTTTCGTTCTGCATACAGCACCTCCGTTATTTTTGCATACCGAAAAATGCCGGCAGTGCAGCCACCGTTCTTCAGTATACACATCTGATTTGTTTTGTCAAATTTGACTTTTACATTTTTGCGAGTACACAATAATATGGCAAGAAAACAGTGCTTAAATTAAAACAATCCACGGAGTATTTAGCCCCTCCGCAAGGGCATACTGCAACGGGCCGACTTATACCCGCTTGCCGTCCAAGCCCACGGCAAGTGTCTTTTACAGGATCTTCGCGGGCAAAGGCTGTTATGTCCTTGCCTTTTGCGCTGAAATTTCAACGACGCTCCCCAATGTTTTACAGTATGCTTTCTATAATGCCACAAGGCATATTTTTCAAGGTTCATATATATAACACAGCAAACGCTGTTGTTACGTCAATATATTTTTCAGATGCTTAATCGCCGTACATTTCCGAACATAAATACTGTTCAAATCTGTTTCCAAAAGATAGGCTATTTTCGATAACTTCATTCCACATGAAAAATGTAATACAATTATAATTCGCACTATCCGCGCTAATTCTAAAAGCGCCTGCAATAATATTTCGTTTTCAAGGCTGTTTTTAATTATATTAATAACTAATTTATCCAGTATCTTTCTGAATTCTAATTTAACCTGTTTTTCTTCAATTTTATCAAAGACAGGGTTATTATTTGGATTGCAGCTTCTGCCGCAGGTAAGAAATTGTTTCATTAAAAATTCAAAATAATTACGCATATTTTCACCTCCAAACCCAAAAGCTGAGAGGTGATGCAAAACTCTGCTTATATTAAAACAAATTTTGATGTGTAACCTTAAGTTTTTAAAACTTTTTTATCAATTTTTATATATTTTAAACCCCACTGACTGATTTTTAGTTTCAGTCAGCGGGGTTTTAAGATACACACAAATATATTTTTCACTGAATCTTTATAATAATCTTTTAAATCGGCACCTTTAAAAGCGCAGCCGTAGGTCAACATATTCCTTTAAATACTTTCCCTTCCCATTCCATCGGCAGAACAGGAAAAACAAATAAATATTTACTCCTCTAAAACAAGCACGCCGTACGGCTCAACTTTTATATCGCCGTCATATTTATTGCCTGTAAGTATATCGCAAAGCGGTTTATCGTTGCGGTAAATACCGCCGTTTCCGCATATATCAACCAGTATAACGCCCTTTTTATTTTCACCCTTACGGTCGGTAACCATTATTGAATTGCCCTCGGTACGGTTGCATGGGATTTCCGCTTCCTTACAGGCGTAGGTTATGAGCTTACGCATATCGTCATAATCGGGCAGAGTACCAAGTATTATAACCGTACCCTTGCCGACCTTATATTGCTGTAAAATGCTTAATCCCTCTATATATTTACTGCCAAATTTCACGTTGGCAATATCTGCGTTATTATCGGGTTTGAACAGCTCGTAATACATATTGCCGCCGAATTCCGTGCCGTCGCTCCATTCGCTTTTTACACGCTTTTCAGCATCGGGCACAAAGCAGTTCAAATAGGCAGGCGTTAGGCTTTCAAGCATACCGTGCAGTCTATCCGTATATTTGGTGCCGTCTGCGGTGCGTATATCGGTCATAGGACCTGTTACCCAAACACCGCCGTTTTTAATCCATTCGGCTATACGCTCGGGCAATCCGTACTCGTCAAGTATAGGCATAAGCGGCGAGAATATAAGCTTATATTTATCTATATCAGCTCCCGCGTCTATAACGTCGGGGCGCAGGCCGCTGTCTATCATCGGTTTATAGAAATAATTTTTAAGCTCTCTGTCATATACAAATCCCTCAACAATGGGCTGGTTTGCATAAAGCTTGTCATTTAGTGCGGTAAAGTGCAGTGCCGCTTTTGTATCTACCTTTGTGCCTGTCACAAAGGCAGACGCCTTTTTAAAATCCTCCACCGCTTTTGTAACTTCCGCTATATTATACTGCGGTCTGCCGCTGCTTTCCAAAACTGAGCCGTGCATAAGCTCGTGTCCTGCCCAGTGGGTGCGCCACAGCCAGTACATATTAGCCTCGCCGCCAAGCGCTATCGGCATCCAGGTATTTACATAGCAAAATCCGTCAGGCTTAATACTTCCGGCCATTGCAGTGGAGCCGTTCCAGCAGGTAGCGGTTTCGGTACTCCAGAACGGCGTATCCTTTAAGCAGCGGAAGTAATCCATCCACAGCCCTGTTTCCCAAAGGTTACCGGGAACATTATAATGATTGAACTGTATAACATCCAGCGGACGGTGCATTTCGCGGTAATTCATACGGTTGAGCGGCATTTGATCCGTACCTATCGGAGCTTTTACATATTTCTTTAAAATTGCCGCCTGACGTGCTACAAATTCAATCTGATTGTCGCCGTCAAAGTTTATATACTCCATTTTATGTTGGGGATTCATCCAGCCCAGGCGCGGAGTAGCAATATCCTCAAAGTTTCTGTAAGCCTGACTGAAAAGATTAAGATTCCAGCGCTTATTAAGCTCCTCAATGCTGCCGTATTTCGCTTTAAGATATTTACGGAATTTATTGTCGCAGTGCTTGCAGTGGCATTCCTGCAAGTAAATCTCGTTATCTATCTGCCAGCCTATAATATTTTCATCGTCGCCGAATTCCCGTGCCAGAGCGGTAACTATTTTATCGCAGTGTTCAAGGTACGTAGGATTGTTAGAGCAGGCGTGGCGTCTGCCGCCGTGCGCCAGGCGGTGACCGCACCAATCCTCGGTAAACATTTCTTTATCAAGCGAGCTAAGCCATATCGGCGGAACAGCGGTAGGCGTACCCATCATTACCCTTATATCTGCCTCTGCCAGTTTATCCACGATTTTATGCAGCCAGCCGAAGTCGAAAACGTCCTTCAGCGGTTCCATTTTGCTCCACGCAAATTCGCCTATACGCGCAACGCTTATGCCTAACTCTTTCATTTTGGCAATATCGTAATCCATTTCGCTTTCCGGCCAATCCTCCGGATAATAGGCAACGCCTATAAACGGCTTTTTAAGCTCTTTCATCGATGACCCATCCTTAATGATTTATAGTTATAAATATATCATGTACTCAAATGACACATAATATTTTCTTGGTCATATACTTCCAATCAAAACTCTTGAGCAGTACAATTTTACACTCTCTTGAAAACAAAAATATTACTTACATAATCTTTATTACATTCGTATACACCGCTTATATTCCTCAGAAATTCACTTCTGTACTCTTTGACGGTGTTCTCATTCTGATAAACATAGTTTAAGCGCATAAAGATATATGCCCGCGCTCCAGCCTAACATGGTGGGCGTTTCGTATTCTGCTGCGGTGGAAACTCCGCCCGTAACAACATTATACTTTTCCCAAAGTGTTCCTGTTTTTTCAAAGTTACTTTCAACAAGCGAAGCATATTTACCTGCGATACGAAGGGCATCGCTTTTGTAGCCGTAATTCAAAAGACCTTTTATTACAATATATTGAAGACAGCCCCAACCGTTCGGATAATCCCATTGCAGATTCCTGTTATCGTTCCTTTTCTCACATCCGGCGGTTCCGTAAAGCATTTCTATTTTCGGCAAGCAGGCAACGGTTTTTTCTGCCTGTTCATTTGTTGCAAGACCGAATGCCAAAGGGTAAAACGAAGCAGCGGAAAAGAAGTCGGATATTTTCTGCCTTTTAAAATCATAATCATAAAAGGCGCTGTTATCCTCACTCCACATCAGACTATTCATCAAAAGCTTTCTTTTTTCAGCGCGCGCAAGCCAAACGCCACTTTTACCGTTTTTAAGAACCTTTGAGAAATACTCCATATTCTTTTCCATACCGTAAAGCAGGGAATTTAAGTCAAGCGCGTTAAATTCGTGCGCCCTCATATCAAAACGGCTCGTACAGTCCCAGCCGCTTTCGCAAAATGACATAAGACATTTTGAATACTCCTCAATATCAGCCTCGTTAGGCTTATCCAGTCCGCATCGCTTGCACAGATATTCTGCCGCACCCCGACCGAAACCGTCCTTTCCGTCGCAGTAATACCTGTTAAGTCCCGATTCCGTCATACGGTTTTCACACCAAAAGGTATATTCCTTTTCAGCGGCAGAATACATACGGTCAAGCCACTCGGCATCACCCGTAACCTCAAATATATCGCGTACCGCCTGTGAAAAAAACGGCGGCTGTGAACGGTTAAGATAAAATGTTCTGTTTCCATTCGGCATTTTGCCGTATTTCTCTATCAGATACGCCATATTTTCCGTATTACAGATTGCCTGTTCAATTTTTCCGGATAATATAAGACCGATATTGGTGAAATAGGTGTCCCAATAATACATTTCCTGAAATGTGCCTTCAATACACGGAACAGTATACGGCTCAGGCAGACCGATAAGACTCCCCTCGTCCGCAGTGTTCGTTCTTACGGTTTTATTCCAGTTTTCAAGAATAAACGCTTTTACTTTCGTATTCATAAGCTTAATCCTCTGATTTCCGCACATTGATTACTGCTTTGTAAAAACCGATACGGTGCTGATATAATCCTGATTGCATTCGCATACAACGCCCACATTCATAAGAAATTCACCGTTGTATTCTCTGCCGGTGCCTTCTTCCCTATAAACAGCATCCGGCAAAAGTCCCTGCATTTTAACCCGTCTGAGCGCCGCGCTGGGTATACCTTTAATATTAAAAGTATAAAGAATTGCGGTTTTATCCTTAATAAACTGCCACGCGGCAAATTTACCGTCGTTTTCATAAGGGGATACCAAACGGTACATATCACCATACTGAACAACATTGCGGTATTTTTTGTAAAATGCCACCTGTTCTTTGGCAGACACTAAATCTTCATCGCTTAAAGCGGATAGATCCATTTCATACCCAAACTGACCTGACATTGCAACATCGCCGCGCATTTTAAACGGCGTAGTACGCCCCACCTGATGATTGGGACAGGCTGAAACATGAGCAGAAATTGTAACCGCCGGATACACAATACTTGTTCCGTACTGTATAAATATGCGTTCAACCGCGTCGGTATCGTCACTGCACCAAATCTGCGGCATATAGTAAAGCATACCCGGGTCGAAACGACCGCCTCCGCCCGAGCAGCCCTCAAACAGTACATCTGGGAATCGCTTATTAAGCTCTTCCAGTATGCTGTAAAGGCCTAAAATATATCGGTGCGCCTGTTCCTGCTGACATTCGGGTGTAAGCGCCGCCGAACCCATTTCACTGAAATTTCTGTTATAATCCCATTTAACGTATGCTATTGGTGCGCTGTTAAGTACATCGGAAATCGATTTTATTATATAATCACATACATCACTGCGCGACAAATCAAGCACCAGCTGATTGCGCGTTTGACTGCGCGAACGCCCCTCTGCGTGAATACACCAGTCGGGATGAGCTCGGTAAAGCTCGCTGTCGGGCGAAATCATTTCCGGCTCGAACCACAGTCCGAACTTCATACCCATTGCGTTAAGCTTTTCGCCGAGTCCCTTTAAACCGCCTGCAAGCTTTTCTGTATTACAGAACCAATCCCCCAAAGAGGAATTATCGCAGTTGCGTTTGCCGAACCAGCCGTCGTCAAGCACCAGCATATCAATATCAAGCTGTTTTGCCTTTTCTGCAATGGCAAGCAGTTTTTCCTCGTTAAAATCAAAGTATGTGGCTTCCCAGTTGTTTACCAACACAGGACGTTCGGCATACTGATATTTACCGCGGCAAAGATTATTTCTGTAAAGAGAGTGAAAGCAGCGCGACATTTTACCGAGACCCTCGGCAGAGTAGACCATAACCGCCTCAGGTGTTTGAAAGGTACTTCCCGATTCTAAATTCCAACCGAAATCAAAGCTGTTAATGCCCGCAGTAACCCTTGCATTGCGGTAAATATCAAGCTCTGCACCTGCCTCAAAACTGCCGCTGTATACAAGGCTGAAACCGTAAACTTCGCCGTAGGTCTCGTTAGCATTTTTCTGCAAAAGTGCTATAAACGGATTATGCTGATGACCGCTTGCACCCCGCTTTGAATCTATCTTCTGTATACCCTCAATAAGCGGCGCGCGTTCAATATGGCGCTCCCTTGCCCACCAGCCGTAAAGGTGCATAAACTCCATACCGTCTGCCCCGTGAATATCTACACTTACGCTTGCCGCTTTGTTTATAAGCACATTGCTTTTGCCATTATTTATAAGTCGTACACTGCGTGCAATTGCGTCATATTTTTCAAATACGCTGTAATAAAGTTCGGTTACAAGCTTTGTATGGGCATCGCAAAGCGTGATAATAAGTGTTTCGACTTCGGTTTCATTTCCGTAGGTTGCAGGCAATCCGTTTAAAGCCGGCTTGCCGCGCATAATTTTATGTGACACATACTCAAATCGGGTAGTACGGCTGCCGTCGGCATATTTTGCCAGAAACGCCGTTTCGCGCATATCGCCTGTGCCGTATGCCGGATATTCCAACGGCAGCGAGCCGGAACAGGCAAACTGCCCCCACGGCATACCGGTATCCACCGGTGTCATAGTAGCGCTTTGGGTGCTTTTCCACTCGCCCATAGGCGGCATATTTTTAAGACTTTTATCCCAATACGCGTGAAGTGGAATACGTCCGTCAAGTAATTCTATAATATAGCTGCTGTTTTTAGTATGTAAATAAAACTGATTTGTTTTTTCATTGAATATTATTGCCATAAATCACTATATCCCTTTTAATATATTCAAGCGCAAAAATCTACTGATACAGTGATTTTAATAGCGCTGTTTGCCGCCCGACCATACGGTCGGGCGGTATTTATATAAACTTTATTTTAATATAATTTGGCGTATACCTGCTAAATCGTCACCGTCAAGCTTGTTATCGCGGTTAGTATCCGCACTCGCGAAAACAGGTTGGTATATACCTTTTATGCAGTCATTAACCGTAACTAAATCTAAAATATTTATTACGCCGTTACCGTCAGCATCACCCGATTTAAAATCTTTAACAGAAGTAGATATACTGTCGATTATAAAGGTAGCGGGGATATTTGTGAAATCTGCCGATTCCCATTGCCCGTCTTTACCTTCTTGCCGACTATTATACTGTAAGTATAATGCCTTAGCTTTACTCAGGCTTTCTTTAACAACCTCTTCTGTATAATCTGGTTTAAAGGCTTTTGTTAGATCTATACGGAACCAATGCTTGCCGACAGGAAGTCTTAGAGCCCATTTGTTACCGTTCCAATTCGGCAAAGGAGTTCCCTCTCCTTTAAAAACACCCGAAAGACTATCGGCATAAGTAATTGCAGTATCATCCCTTATAAGCCCGTCTTCGTTGCCCGTCCAGCTTTCCGTGAGTATTTTTATACCCGCGTTTACGAATTCCGGCTTATAGTTAAGTCCGGCGGCGTTTGTATCAACATCTACATCCATATACCAATAAAGGTAATTTCCGTTGGCTAAAAGATTTACTGTATGCCCTCTGTCAAAAACAATTTGAGTGTTTGCATCACCCTTACCGGTAAGTTTAAGCGCAGGGCTGTTAAGATATCCACGGTTTTCGATAGAAGCAGAAAAGCCAGTCTGATACCAAGCCACATCGTTTGCATTTGAAATTCCGTCAAATGTCTGATACACACCACGGTCGCCGGATTCCAAACGGAAATTATCAAATTCAAACACTGTCCCTGCATTCGGACCCCAATTGGCTATTTCTATCTGTATAGCATAGCATTGCTCTAATTTGCTGTAATTTTCGCCGAAAAGTTCTTTAAGATTAACCCTCCACTGGTACCATTCATTATCCTGTGGCCAATTACCTGTCGATTGGGGATTATCTACTTTTTTTACCTCTATACCTGTATCCGAAAAATTCTTTGAGTATTCCAAATTTAAAGTATCATTTGTAAATCTGCCACTTTCAGTATTTGCGTGTATTTTCATACCCACATAACCCCCACTTAAACTTGGAAGTTTCATATCAAATACCAAATAAGATAAACCATTTACCGCAATATTACCGTTATATAAAAATTCAATTGTTCGGTTATACCAATTTTCATTCGGTACATTTTTATTCGGTACATTTACTGACAGATAATTACCTCTTGTTTCATCGTTTTTAATACCCGCTGTAAAACCCTCATCATCTGGTTCCTTCCATATATTAAAAGCTGGCTTATTAAAATCAATCAGTAATTCTTCTTCCGGCTTATACACATCATGTGCCGCATTAACAGCGGAGGGAATCACCAAAGATAAACATATCGTACCGATTGCTACTATTTTAACTGTTTTTCTTATTAAATTAGATTTAAACATTTACTTCTACCCTTTCTTAATTTATATTATACGCGTAGATCCTTAGCGGAAAATTATTTTGCCTTTAAAAGCATTTCTCTTAAAAGCGTAATATCTGAAAGGTTAATTACACGGTCGCCGTTCATATCGGCTGAGGAAGATACATAAACTCCGTTTTTATTGTCTATGTATTCTTTAAGCTTTACCAAATCCGTAATATCGGTACTGCCGTTTAAGTTTACATCGCCGTATAGAGTTTCGGCACAGTATGAAAATATACATTCAAGCCTGATACTGCCTTTCTTGCCTGAAAAATCAATATTCGGATTACCGCCGTCCGCCGAATTTGACTGCCACTGATTATATGCCAGCCAAAGCGACACTGCCTTATTAAGCTGATTTACCGTTTTACTGTCATTCAGATTAAACGCTTTGCTTAAATCAAGCCTGTACCAATTTCCACCTTTTGGCACTCGTGCCTCCCAACCACTGTTGTAAAATTTCACTGTACTTCCGCCGCCCGAAACCAGTTCGGAAAGACTTTTTGAACATGCAAGTGCTCCTTCGAGTTTTATAAGTCCCTCATCGCCTGTCCAGCCGTCGGTCATAAGCTTTATGCCTATATTAGCAACATTGCTTACAGGAATATCAACATCCATATACCAATATAAATCGTGTGCACCGTTATCAATCAGGTTTACAGCTCCGCTATCCGACAACGCTATACTGCCTGCTTTACCGCCGCCGGCTGAAATAACCGTATCACTGCCCTTTTTGAGTACGGTTGCATTTGTTTCACCTTGAAGTGCAAAGTTATCAAACACAAATTGTGTTTCGGCACCTTCATAGAAATTTGCTATCTTTAAATCGAACGACCAACATTCGCCAAGTTCTTTAAAATTATTGCCGAACGCTTCTTTAAGATTTATACGGTACTGCATTTTTCCTTTATTCCAGTCAGCGGCTACATAAGCTGACCACTCATTAGGCTCTTTAATATATATTGGCTTAGTCGGGGCTGCAAAGCATTCGGAGTATTCCAGTTTGGCATTTGCTCTTAAATAACCTGCATTTTTAGTATGGACCTCAAAATAAAGACCTAAATATTCGCCGTGAAGGTCCGGTATATCCATATCGAATACCAAATACGGTGCTTTATCGTCGACAAGGCTGAATGATCGGTCGGCATTGAATTTAAACTGCGCGGTTTTATAGACGTTGCCCTGCGCTACATCAAGCATAAGTGCTTTGCCGCCGTTATAATTTATCAGACTCTTTGAAACTGCACCGGGCAACAAATTAACCGCACCGTCTACAGACGCGAGATTATCGTAGTTTTCCAACACCTTTCGGTAAACGGGCAGTTCACTGCCGGAAAATACACCCGCCTGCTCGGACTCGGTATCAATAAATCCCACCTTATCAAAATCACGAGGATTATACCTTATTATATAATCAATATAGCTTTCCACAACGCGCGCAGTCAATATGTATCCCATTGGATTCAAGTGACCGCCTAAATAAAAATTATTATGAAAAGCTTCATCATGCATAGGCATATATTCAAGTAAATCTATAACATAGGTATATCCGCCGAAATACTCCGCCATACCTTTAAGCAGATTACGGTGATCATTCTTTATTTCCCATTTGCCGTCATACATATCATGCGGCATGGTCATAAGAAAAATTCGCGCGTCCGGCTGTATTTTTCTTATTTTTTTAATTATAGCACCATAATAGTAAGCAAAATTATTTTCCTGTTTCTGAGGGTCGGCAAGATCAACGTCCGATGGCTGACCCACCTTAAACTTCTGATAAAGCAAATCATTTACACCAAGCGCTATTATATACGCCTGACAACGCTTGCCCTCTTCCCATGCACCGTAACCGCTCTGATCCTCCAAAAAAGATTTAGCGGTTAATCCGCCCTTTGAAAAATTGAAAACCTTTGCACCCGTATCACGCGCCATAACCTGACCCCACGAATAATCGTACATATCATTAAAGGTAACGTTATTGTTTTCGTCCTTGCCCTCAAACTCGCCTGATGAAAGACTGTCGCCTATAACGCCTATTTTATGGAAGATACTGCTTAAACCTCCACCTGTGACAATTCTATCTAACGGTTTTTCGCCTATTGACTCATCGGCAAAGGCAATAATTCCCGAATTTGCGGATACAATAAGTAAAACGGCAGTTAAAGCTATGCTTAAAAGTGAAATTATTTTATGCTTTATATTCATAATCCGCCTCTTTTCGCCACAGCTCAGTGTTTGATATTACTGCCCACAAAGCCTACCTTTGCAAAATCGGCAGAATTATGGCGTATTATATAATCGATATAGCTTTCAACCATACGCGCCGTCTGCACATAACCGGCAGGATTCATATGATTTCCCAGATAGTATTGATTTTTAAACTCTCTGTCGTAAACAGGCGCATAAGTATTAAAATCAAGTACATAGGTATATTTACCGAATAACTCCTTCATTTCAAGAAGCAAGTTTTTGTGTTCTTCCTTCAATTTACTGACGGTTTCACTATCATCTCCGTCCCGCGGCATTGTCATAAGAAAAATCCGCGCTTCCGGCTGTATTGCTTTAAGCTTTGAAATTATTTTGCCGTACCATCCCGCAAAGGTTTTGTCGTTTTGTTCCGGATTATTAATATGGATATCCGCGGTGGTTCCGACAGGCACATTTTTTACCAATAAATCGTTAACGCCAAGTGCTATAATATATGCCTGACACTTTTTATCATCGTCAAACGCACCGAAGCCAAGCTTATCGGGATTTGAAGCCATATCCGAAGTCCAGGTGAGAAATCCCCCCGCTGTCAGACCGCCCTTTGAAAAGTTATAAACCTTACTTCCTGTATCGCGCGCCATAACCTGACCCCACGAATAATCATACATATCCGTCCATGTAGTATTTCCGTTTTCGTCAGTACCCTCGAATTCGCCGGAAGACAGGCTGTCGCCTATAACTCCTACGGTACGGAAAATACCGCAATATCCTCCATCGCTTACAAGAGTTTCGAGCGGAAGCTCGCTTTCATTAACGTTTATATAGTCGCTTATACTTGTTCTTGGTTCTGCTTCTCGCGGTTTGTCATATCTAAGTACAGCTGCCGCAGCCGTACCGCTTAACAATACAGCCGCCATACAAAATGTAATAATCTTTAAGCTTTTTTTAGTATTAAAACTCATATTATCACTCCCGCTGTAATATGTAAATGTCATTTTGCCCTGCCGCCAGAGCGGCAGAGCTTTATTCGGTTTATTTACCGTAAAATTCGTCAACAGCCGTGCGTATGCTGTCCTCAAGCTTTGCTATTGCCTGTGCAGGGTCATAACCCTTATTAGTTGCTGAGCCTACTATAATCTCGCTTTCAATATCCCAAAGGCGTTTATCGCTGGTGCCTACCGCCATAAATATATCATAATACATATTCTGGTAAATAAGCTCTAACATTTCATAGGATTCGTCATCTCTGAAATAGGTATCGGCAAGCCACTGTGCAAACAATGGTTCATAATCATAGTAGCTGTGATACGCAATAGCGTCAAGTATTGTTCCTGTTTTATCAAGATCTTTATTAGAAATCGGAACGATCATTGTAGCCATATTATTGTCTACCAGACAGTTATATTCTTTTCCGCCGAGATTCGGAAGCGGTAATATACCCCAGTCGTCTTTCATATTACGTAAGAAATCGCTCATTTCAAGGAATATTGTGCGCGTCATTGTGCAGAAGAACAGCGCCTGACCGTTGGCAAAATATTTTTGCTGTGTGGTATAATCGTCGGTATCAAGCGTGGGGGTAAGATTTTCGCCGTTGATACCTACATCTTTAAGCTTATTTATTACGTTTATTGCCTGCTCATTTACGGGTGAGGTTTTAGTCGGCTTAAAGTTAAACACAACCTTTTTAAGGTCGTTATCGTATTTAAGCACGGGTATGCCCGAGCCGTGGAATAGGTACGAGGTGCCCCAGCCTGTGCCGGCTATGCCGTAGCGGTCCTTATTGCCGAAGCCTGCAACGCCGTCCAAATCCTTTTTGGCGGCTTTTGCGTACTCAATATACTTATCAATAGTCCACTCGCCCTTTTTAACAAGCTCGTAAGGACTTTCAAGACCCAATTCCTTAATAATATTCTTATTAAAGTTAATATTAAGCGTACCCAGCCAGTGCGGATAAATATCGCAGTTAAGCATATACGATTTACCGTTTACGGCGGTCATGTCAACAAGCGCGTGATTCCAGTATTCATTATTTAGATTAAGATTCGGTATTTTGTTTACATCTACTGCAAGACCGGCATTTATGAACGCACCTACCTCGTACATAGTGGGGGTTAAAACATCAGCCACCTTTTTGCCTGACATTATAGAGGTTTGATAGGTTGAAAAATATTTGCCGTAAGGCGAATATTTATAGGTGATGGTGCAGTTAAGCTCGTCTTCAATCTTTTTCAGCATTTCAACACGTGCATTGTCCGCCTTTGAACCGTTCGAAGTGCGCGTCCACGGCGACTCGTTAAAGTCCATTATTACAAACTCATACCCGTCAAGGTCGATTCCCTTTTTCAGCGGGTCCTTGCTCTCATCAGGCTTGCGCTCGTCAAACAGTCCCGCCTTTTCGGCATGCACACCGCCGCCTGATGAATTCGAGTCGGTTTTTCCGCCTTTGGAGCCGTCTTTTTTTGTGCCGCACCCGCAAACCGTCGCCGCTATTATAAGCGACATCGCAAGCGCGCCGATGCGATAAAATTTTTTCATATTGTTTTCTTCCTTTCTTTCCTGCGCCGATATAAATCCGGCAGCAGTATTAGTATTATATTTATCCAACAATACCGCTGGATTCAATACCCTGAACAAATTTTTTCTGTGCAAACAGGAAAACTATAAGCAGCGGCAGTATTACAAGTATTGCCGCGGTATTAAGCAGAATACCCGAAAACTTGGTTCCCACCGTAACGGGTGTACCGCCGAACGATATACTGCCCGCCTGCGATATTACCTTATTTAAAAGATTGGTATTAAGGAAAAACAGCGGAGTATAGTAATCGTCAGTCCACTGCCACGCAAACGAGAACAGAAAAACCGTTGTCATCATAGGCTTTGCCTGCGGCAGTATTACACGGAAAAATGTAGTCATAACACCTGCGCCGTCAACATCTGCCGCCTCGCCCAACTCCTTAGGTACACCTGCGAAAAACTGGCGCATAAGGAATATATAAAGTCCGTTCTTAAAACCTAAGCCCGTAAGCGACAGTAATATAAGCGGCAAGGGTGAATCTGTAAGTGCGGCAGTTCTGCCCGTAATCAGCTTAAACAGTCCTGCTATGTCAAATTCCAAAAATTCCATATAATATGAAACGCTTAACGCCTGCGGCGGTATAAGCAATGTAAATATAACAAGCGCAAACACAAGGTTTTTACCACGGAAATTAAAATGCGCAAAGCCGTAACCGATATATGTGCAAATGCCCGTTTGAAGCACTGCCGTCATAAGAGATATAAGCGCGGTATTTTTAAGCGCCTGCCAATAACCTGTCTTTTCTATAACGTTTTTAATATTTTCAAACGTCGGATTGCGAGAAAGGTAAAAAACTGTATCGTCCGCCAAATCCTCCTGACTCATAAAAACAGTTGTGAGCTTAATTATAAACGGATAAACGATTATAAAGCAAAGACCCACCAAAAGAATATATCTTACAAGCGAAAACAGCTTTTCAAAAGCCTTTTGCTTATATAAAGCGCCGTGCATTTTTTTAAGTCCCTTAATATCTGTCAAAGCTGTCACCGCCTTTCACTGCGACGCTGTTTGAAGGTAAACAGCCCTATAATCATAATCAGTACCGCAACAAGCGCCGCGATAATTGCCGTATACGACCAAGCCATTGCAGTGGCTATTCCGAAGCGTCCCTGCTTTATACCCGTATTGTAAATAAGGGTTATAAGCCCGTTCTGCGGATTTGTAAACGAATCTATCAGGGAATAAAATAAATTAAGCAGTATAAGCGGTTTCACCATCGGAAAAGTTATTTTCCAAAAAGATTCCCAGCCGGTAGCGCCCTCAATTTTGGCAGATTCATAAACAGAGGGGGATATTGATTGAAGTCCTGCAAGAAATATCAGTATCTGTACGCCCGACAAATTCAGAATATTATAAATATTGTTTGACGCGGATACAACATAGCCTGTAATTTCAGTACCTATCTTTATCTGCGAAAGAAACGCCTGTATATCCATCGCGCTTATGATACCGCTGCCCGTGGCACCCGTAGCTGCGCCGGAAATATCCATCATCGTATTTACCATACGGTTGGATTGTTCCGCCTGGGCGATAATACCCGTTGACAGAATAACCGGTATAAAGAATATCGCCCTGAAAATTGCGCGACCCCGCATTTTCTGATTAAGAAGAACCGCCACAAAAAGGCTTAAAATCAGTATAACAGGCACGTTAAATACCGAAAGACTGACCGAGCTGATAAGTGTTTTATTAAAATCGGCATTTTCAAGAAAAATGTTTTTGTAGTTGCTCCACCCGACAAAGGTTTTTACCATACCGCCCTCATCAGAAGAAAATGACTGAAAGCTGAAAATAATCGACTGCACAAAAACTTTTGAATAAATAAGCAGAAATCCCACCACAAAGGGAGCTATGAAAACCCAGCCCCAAAGACCTTTTTTACGTTGCAAATTCATATGCCGTAAATTCATATCAAAGCTTCCTTTCTTAAATCAGTATAAAATCGCGCGCCGGCACAATGGTATTGCCATATTTATAACCGTTACGGCTGAAATTAACAAGCACAGATCTGCCGCTGCTGTAATCCACCTTATAAACACCTCTGTCAAGCAGGGTGCAATCGTCAATCACGCATCCGCGCACCGCGCCCAAAGCATTATTAAGGCGCTCGTAGGCTTTCTTTGCCTTATCCTTCCATAAGGCATAACCGGTGCTGTAATATTCGCCGTAGCCCGCCTGTGACAGATATTCGTAATTTCCGTAATGCAAAAGAAAATATACGCCCGTACCGTTCAGCGCCGCCTCTAACACAGCGGTTTCATAATCGCCGGAAATATTAAGCGGTGCGCCTGCGTAATTTATATATCCGTTCAGAACCATTGCCATAAACGGAACGTCATACCCATATTCGGAATATCCGCTTGAATGGGTAGGTATATTAAGGATATCGGAAGCGTATGGGAACACGTAAGAATTTCCTCCGCGTATCAAAGCGCCGCCCTGTGAGCTAAACCTTTTGATTATTCCGGTAATATCGCTTTGTGTTTTACAGCGGTCAATATATTTTGATTGTGAGCTTGAGCTGAGCCATTCACCCACATCGCTTAAAGCAAAGCTTTTAAGACCCAGCTTATTTACCGCCTTTAACGTTTTATTGCTTCTTGAAAGTGCAATGTCCGAACGCAGAACATATTTTGAAGTGTTTTCATTGTCTCTGCCCGTAGACAAAAGCGGTTTTTTGTATATACCTATTTTCTTATCAAGACGCAGGATACTGTTCTTTTTAGGTGAAAATCCGTCAAACCATTTATCCCTTACAACCGTAACGGTTTCAAGCTGCGGGTAAAAATCTATACCGTTTTTATCAGCATAATCGGAAAGGGACGCAATACCCCTTTTACCGCCGAGTATTTTTTCAGGCTTTACAGAGGTATATGCTGTATACTCAAACCCGCCGTTAGCCCAGCCTGTATAAATTAATTTCATATTGTCAGTAATCGGCGACAGCTCTTTAAGCATATCCTCAGCCTGAGAAAATTCGGTAAGCGCCGTTTTCTTATTTTTATTTAGGCCGTTTACTTTTGTTTCGTACCTGAATACACCTGAAGTTTCAAGATAAAACGGTAGCTCAGTTTTGCTTTGCTGTTTAATATATCCGCTTTTTTTCAGATATTCACGATAACATTCCGCCTGACCGCCGAGGTCTGCCTTATCGCCCGAAAGCAGAAAATATTGAAGACTTACATCTCCGCTGTATTGCTGTTTATCCACGATATTATATCTGTAACCGGCATTGTACCAATCCTCAAAGGTGAACTGTTCTGCATTGCGTACTGCAAAGCTTGTATATGCACGGTTATATGGAAGCGACGAGCCTGAAAAAGCTGCTGTCTGCGAGGCAATAGCCTCGCCCGACGTAATTACTGAAAGAAAGCCTTTGTTGCTCCCCGTCATCCCCAAAACCGGCAGTCTTATAGGCTGTTCCGGCACATAAGATGCCTTTTGAAGTCTTGAATAATCATTGCCGTAAACGGATTTTGTAACCGAAGACGCAGGATTCCCGCCATTCTGACCGCCGAAAGCGAACACAACACCGCTTCCGTCGGGATAAAGAATTTCGCCCCTTTCACCGTTTGAGCGCGCGTCAAAAAACGGAAGAATATCCAAGCTGCCTATTGCACAGTCGCCGCCTGTTTCTATTTTCTCGATCCGAACCGTTGCGGTAAAGCCTGTATCGGTAAGGCGTATTTCAAGCGGTATTTTTGCAAATGGCTGTGTCGAAACGCCTGTACTGCCGCCTGCTTTTTCTTCATCCGCCTTACACTGTTCTACCGTATAGCCAATTTCTTTAAAAATATCCGAAAGTTCTTCCTTTTCTCTTTGAACAACATCGTCTAAAATATAAATATTTTCATTTTTAAGCACAGGATAAGCCGAAAGAAAGTCCTTCCACTCGCCGTCGTCTATTACCTCTTCCCTGCTTATAAGGCGGTATTTTGAAAGTACGCGGCGTTTTTTTCTGCCCTCACCGAGCTTTGAAAGAATATTATCCTCCATACTTTTTTTCGGTAATAGCGGCAGGCAGCAGCGATTTTTTGTTATCCTCGCCCATAGAGTAGATTATGCGCAGTCCGTCGGTTATTTTTTCAGTTTCGGTCTGACTGCGCGCCACACTGTCGGAATAGCTGTAAAACACACCCTCGTCTGACGATTTATTGTAATACGTAAGCTTTACAAGCGATGCCGCCTCACCCGCGTAATCCGCCGATTTATTAAGCTGTTCGGGTACAGCGTACCATTTGTTTCCGCCGTTATCCTCAATATAAAAGCTGCCGATAGATTTTTTATAGTACAGGCGATATTTTCCGTTATCCGCCGCGAGACTTATTTCTTCGCCGAATTCTGTCAGAGTACCTTTTTCGTATTCGGGGTTATTTGCAGTATTATCCGCGCCCGCCGCCGAAAAAGCCGAAACAAGCATACACACGGCAGTTGTTATGCAAGCCGCAGACTTTATAAAATTTTTCAAAGTAATTCTCCTTTACATACAAGGCTTTTCTGTAATAAGTCTTACAGCCTGAAAGACCACTCATTCCAAAGGCTTGCTATAAACGCAACCATCTTTTGAATTACATTAAAAAACAGTAAACCTATAAACAGCATTACCGCCATTCCGGCTATTGTGAGAAATATCATCAGTACATTACGCAAAAGCGAATATCGGTGTACAGTCATACAGCTTATGAATATAAGCAAAAATGACCATCCGTACATTACCGAAATTACAAGGCTTAAAATAGCCCCCTCCTCTAATGTGAGGAAATTGCTTGCGGCAGTATACAGAATATTTGCCGCCGCCATAGGTACCAGCGAATAGCATACGCCCATATATATGTCGCGGAAACGCCCCTCACCGTCCATCAATGTGGTAAGACACCAGTTTGACGCGCAGTATAAGCCCAGCGGCAAAAGCACCGTAAGCACTGCAAAAACTATCTCGTTTTCCGAAGCTGAAGACTTAAAAACCGTACCCGTAAACATTGCTTTTAAAACAAAGCTTATAACGGTAATTGCCAATATCAGTGTTGCCGCCGATACTCCGCCCCTGCCCTCGTGCCGCATATCGTAAAATCCGTCAAACGGGTGAAATATAATATGCCTGTAATACAAAAGCTTTTGCGTGAATGTGCGAGGCTTGCCCTGAGGTTGCGGGCGTTTATTATATTCGGTTATCGTTTTACCCGTGAATACAAGACACATAATAATTACGAAAATGCCCAAAATTATAAGTCCGCCCCATTTCCGTAAATGTACCTTTCTGACCTCCGCATACGCCGCGGAATAATTTTCGGTGTCAGGGTAATGGCGGTAACATTCAAGCGCTTTATCATACTGCTCGTTCATCAAATAATTCTGTCCCATTGCAGACCACGCATAATTAAAGTTGGCGTTTTGATCAAGCACCTCTTCCCAGCAGGCGGACGATTCTCCGTACCTTCTGTTCTTTTGAAGGGAAATTGCTTTATTGAGAAGTGCGCCGTAATCTGTCTGCTCATAAACGGCGATACGGTTATTCACTGCATCTAAAACATACAAACGGTTTTTATACGCCGCCATTGCAGAGGCTGAACCGACCAAACCGTTCTGCGTGCCTTTACCGCCGAAAGCATAAAGCAAATTACCGTTTTCATCGTAGGCAAATATTCTGCCGCGGCTTGAATCCAGCAGACAGTAGCTTCCGTTTTCAAGCAAAGCTACATCGACTATATGCGAAGGTCCGTCGGTTGAAGCCGAGCCAAGCTCAAAATTAACCTCGCCCGCAGGCGGGAAAAATCCGTCGCGTATCAGAACATCATTGCCGACCGTATTAAGACGGCTTACCGGAGCATATTCGCTTCCCGTCCAGCGCATTTTGATATAATCTCTTAACTGCCAATCCTCAAAGCTGTCATTAGTGACGTAAACAAAGCCTATATCGTCAATACAAAGATTGTTATAGGTTGTAGGTACAAATTTTTCAGACGACGCTTTCTGCTGTTTTGTCATAAATATACGCCAAAACAAATCGCTTATAGAGGGAATAACCTTTTTAGCTCCGTAAAAGCTGTTGAATTTACCGTCGCTGTCAAGCACTATAACGCCTAAATTTATATTTTTAGCTATTGTGTAAATTCTGCCCGTACTGTCAACCGCCAGCTTTGAGGGGTTGTATATATAATTTTCCAGAAGCGGCGTATCAGGCTTACTAAAAACATTTATAACCTTATAATCCAATGCCGAAACTTTAACAATTCTTTGCTTTGCGGTATCGGCTATATATATAAATCCGTCTGCGGCGAAAACACCCTCCGGCTCGCCGAGACTGTCCGATATACCGTTTAAATCAAAGCTGTTTATAATATGTTTGACATTAAAAGAAGCGTCAAGACATACCACACGATTATTCTTTGTATCGGCTACAAATATGTTTCCATATTCATCCGTGCAAATATCATTCGGCGTATTAAATGCAGAAGCGCCGCCTGTAACATAACTGTAAAAGCTGTATGCGTCGGGTGATAACAGCTCTTCCCCCTTGTAAGAATACGTGTAAGAGCTGAATGTGCTTTCCGCACTTACCGATAACGAAAAAACGGCGGATATAATACATATTAAAATAACAGCGGCAAATTTATAAATAAATCTTTTGTTATTCTTCATATAGCTAATCCTTCATTCCGGAGGTTGCCATTGTAGCAACAATATTGCTTTGCGTAAGCATAAATACTATCATAGGAGGCAGCATCATAACAACGGTTGCCGCCGCGCCCGCACCTGCGCGCGCAATGCTTCCGCCCGCCATTATCTGCGAAAGGGCGTAATTTACGGTTTTAAGCTGTTCGCTTTGTATATAAACCGTAGAGCCTGAATTCCACAGTCCCTGAAAGGTAAATACAATAAGTGTAAGCCACGCGGGGCGTACATTCGGCATTGCTATTTTCCAAAAAATGTACCATTTGTTTGCCCCGTCTATTTCAGCCGCTTCTATCAGACTGTCCGGAATCATCGTTTCCATAAATTGCTTCATTAGGTAAAGCCCTAACGACCCCGCAAACGTGGGAACGATAACCGCAAAATATGTGTCTACCCAGTGAAGACGGCTCATAATAATAAAATTTGGAATAGCCGTAACAGTAGTATTAAACATAAGCGCCAGCACAACTGTCTGAAATAAAAATTTAGATCCGCGAAAGCTGTATTTCGCAAAGGCAAATGCACACATTGAAACCAGCAGTACATGACCTGCCGTACCTATAAGAGCTATAATTACCGTATTGAACACATAACGCGAAAACGGCACCCACGACAGATCAAGCAGGTTGAACATATCAACAAAATTGTTGAAGGTAGGATGCTTTACAAAAAAACGCGGCGGGAATACCCAAAATTCATTAAGCGGCTTTAAAGAGTTTGAAATTGCAAATACCATAGGCAGTGCAATAAATATACCGCATATTAGAAGAAAAATATAAATAGCGGCATCTCCGCCGTAGGAACGGTTAAGCGCCCGGCGGCGCATAATTTTTCGTGCCAATTAAATCATCACTTCTTTCTCTTGCCGTAAGACGGCCGCTTACGTGCCGACCTTTGAAAGTATTCTTTGAATAAGCATATTGCAGGCTATCATAAGTGCGAACAACAGTACCGCAATCGCCGAAGCATATCCCATTTCAAAACGTGCTCCGCCGTAATCTTCAAGATGGTTTACCATTGTATGCACCGCATAGTCCGTACTCGGATTTCCGCATAAGGCGGTTATGACCGAGCCTATACCGAACGCTCCCGTAATACTCATAACAGCGCCGAACATAAGCTGGGGTCGCATACTCGGAAGCGTGATATACCAAAGCTCCTGCCAGCGGTTGTGTATACCGTCTACCGCTGCCGCCTCGAAAAGACTTTTGTCTATTCCCTGCAAGCCTGCAATAAACGCCAGAAAGCTGGTGCCTAAGCTTGACCAAAGCGCTACCATAACAATAAGCGGCATCATATACTTTGTATTCTGAAACCACAGCACCGGCTCGGTAATAAGGTTAAGCTTCATTAAAAGACCGTTGATATAGCCGTGCGAATCGCCCGAAAAAAGCAAACCCCACATAAGGTAAACATTTCCCGAAATTGTAGGCGCGTAGAAAAGCAAGGTCATTAAAGCGCGCACCTTGGGCGAAAGCTCGTTAATGAACCATGCAAAAACAAAGCATAGTATATAACCGGCAGGCCCCGTAATTGCCGCAAGAATAATGGTGTTTTTTATTGCAGTTATAAAAACGTCATCGTCAAGAAAAAGGCGCTGATAGTTAGCAAAGCCCACAAATTCCGCCGGCTGTAATATATTATAGGAAGTAAAGCTGTAAAAAATCGATAACAGTACCGGCATAACGGTAAATACGAAAAACAGTATCATATAAGGCGATATGAACAGATAAAGTCCTATCGACTGCTTTATACCCTTTCCATTGCGCGAAGCCTGAATCATTTTTCCGCCTCCATACTGTTAAAATACTTTTCAAATTCAAGGCGTTTGCGCGCCAGTTCCTCGTTAATAGTTTTAGTATATTTAAGCATTGCCCTGTCAGACTGAACTGCGTTATTGTAAACACTGTTGAACGCGAAGCCGAAGTAGCGCCCGATGTAGTATCCGCCGGGTATTTCGGGTGTTCCCTGCGAGGCGGCAAGCTGTGTTTGCAGTATTCTGTATTCGCTGCCTGACCAGCCAAGATTTTTAAGCACCGCCTTATTCGCCGTAGCCTGCTTTGCGGCGGCGCCCACAACCGCTTCCATTTCGTTGCTGTACTCCGCCTGAGTTGCATCATCTGTCCACCATTTAAGAAATTTCCACGCGGCGTTTTTATGCTGTGAGTTTTTAAGAATCATAGTGCCTGTACCCGAAACAGGAGTAATACCTGCCGTACCCGCTTTATTCGACGGCAGAACAGTAAACGACCATAAGCCCTTAATTTCAGGCGCAAAAACCGAAAGCTGATTATAGTTTGTAATATAATCGGCAATGGCAAGCGGCACCTCTCCCGAACGGAAGCGGTCAGCAAACGCGTAAGTAACGGGCAGTCCGTAAATGGTATAAAGTCTTGTAAGCTCCGAAAAGGCATCAAGTGCGCGATCCGTACCGAGTGTTGTTTCGGTAAGGTCACTGTTGTAAAGCGAATAGCCGTCACGGTACATAAACAGCTTTAAGCCAGTTATATCGGCAGGAAAACCAACTTCCATATTCTGCTTTTGTATTTCGGGCAATAGACCGTAAAATTCGTCCCACGTTTCAGGCACCTTCCAGCCCATTTCCTCAAATATGTCCGTACGGTAGAACATAACCGGAAACGCAAGGGAATCCGGCAAAGCGTATGTTTTTCCGCGGTATGAGAATGCTGTCAATGCAGACGGCTCAAAACGCTTTACTATTTCTTCGTATCCGTCAAAAGCACTTAGATCCGCCGCCGCGCCGCGCACGGCATAATCTATCGGTTCATTTGCACCGTTAAACAGCGAAACATCAGGTCCATTGCCCGAAACCACGGTGGGAAGTAATGTTCCCGCACCGACAAGCTTAATAACCGCGTTTATATTACCAAGCTTTTCTGATGATTTTTCGGTCATAGTCTTGATTATCTGTGCCTGGTCTCGTCCGCTTGTAAGCCATACCTCTACTGTTTCAGCACTGTCCGAAGCCTGCTGTCCTATACAGTTATAATCTATAACAAACGACGCAAAAAAGGTTTTAACCGAATACACCGCCTGCTTAAATATATTTCCGTTGGCTTTTTTTACGGTATCGCCATACGGCTGAACCGTTATACTGTCAAGCTCCAGCGGCTGTTCGGCTGACGATAACAGCCAAGTACCCATAGCGCTTACGTTACTTTTAAAAGAGCTGAACAGCTTAGCTATTCTGTCAGGATAGCTGTACATAGCGTTAAGCTGATACGAAAGCTCGCCGAGTATCGCATCACCCTGTCCTGTACCTCCGCCGATACCTTGCAGCTCATTATAAATTCCGTCTAAAAGCTTAGCCTGCTCGCCTATTGCCTTTACCGTTTCGGGAATATAGATTTCAAATTCGTAGTCCCTGTTGGTATCCGGAGACGAGCCTGTAAGAGTTAAAATATTGCGGTAAATTGCATTAAGACTGGAAAGGCATGTGTTTGCGCGTTCAAGCAAATCCGCCATACGTCCAAGCCCTGCCTCAAAGGTCAGGGTATGCGTACCCTCAGATAGATAAAAGGAAAAGGTTTGACCATCAGCTCCCAACGCCATACTGCGCCAGCCGTTGCCGTAGGGGAATTCAACCCTTGCCGCTTCCTCAAATGGCACGGCATCTCCGTCAAGAATAACACGTCTTGTCACAAAGCTTCCTGTTTTGGCATTTTGGCGGTAACGTACCGTTATCTGATAGCGCCCTGCCGTTTTAATCGGTATTTCATAGCTGATAAACTGCCCTGCCGACTGCCATTTACTGCCGCCGATAATATTAAGGCGTATTTTATACGGATCCTGCGGGGTAGAAAAGGCAGACGATCGGTCCTGATAGCGTACAATACCGTAATCCGATTTTTCATAATAATTTTCCGCTTCAATAAACACGTTATCCTTGCCTGCTGTTTCGGGATATTCGCCGTTATAATCAGAATAGCTTTTAACAGAAGGCTTAGGGGATAGGGTTATTTTGCTTATAGCAAGTGATTCTCTTATTCCCGAAAGACGTATAGTGTGACTGCCTTTTGTAAAATTAAAAAGCAATGCGCCTTCTGTATATCCTGTCGAATCTGTAAGCCATACATCACGCCACTCTATAATTTCTTTACCGTCGGGGCGGAGTTGGTTTCCATAGCTGTCAGAAGGACATTCATCGCTTTCGTCCTTCCATATTCTGTGAAAGGTAAGCAATTCAGCCTCCTTAAAAGGTGATTTACCGTCTATAAGCAACGCGCGTTCCGCCGGCTGACGGCTACCGCTTATATGACATACTCGTAAAATCACTGCATAGCTATTGTCGGACGGAATATTTACACTCCATTCAATATAACCCTCACTGTCTGTAACCGCCGCTTTTTCTCCGTTTATTTCTTTTACTTCAACGCCTTCTGACGATGTAAAACCGACGGCGGCTGTTGAAATACTATCAACAGCGGAAGAAAAGCCTGTTTCTGCTTTATACTGCCTGTAACTTACTCCGCCTGCGGCGGCTGTATTAAGAGGTGCCGCGGCAAGCAGGAGCGATAATACCGTCAGCAGCACCAAACCCCTTATTAAGCTTTTTTTGTTTTTATGCATGCTGACCTTTCCTTTCCGTTTATTCATTCGGTATGCTTTTTAATTTCTTTTTCTTAAAGATAATAAAGCCTATCGTACCTGCGGCGCCAAGGCATACCGCCGCAGCCAAAATTATAATTACAGCTACCGTTTTATTTCCTTTACCGCCGATATTCATATCATCCGTTCCTGCACTTAACTCATCCAAAAGCGGTCTGCCGGGCATCGGTACATCCTCTATTTCAAGTGTATCCGTCGGGTCGCCGATTTCTATGTAGTACATTGCAACCTCGGTTTTTTTATATTTTACAAGCAGCCACATACCCGATTTTACTGTTTCGTCATCGCCTATTTCGTTGCCGTTTTTATCAACAATTCCTAACGTATATTTACTGTCAAGCTTAACGGCTTCCTTAATCTGCTTTACCGTAATGCCTTCTGCTATAACCACCTTATAATTCAGGAAATTGATTATGTTTTTATCAAGCGACTGCGGCTTAAAGCTTGCTGCGCTGAGCTTTAAAGGTGCATTTATATTATTTTCAATAACCTTCCTGTTGTCTGAATATTCAAACCGATCAAATGTAGCTTCTACATAATCTCCGGGATTTTTAGCAATTATTCTTACATAAAGCCCCTTTATTCTTGTAAACTGCATCCATGATTCATAGCTTTTAGAAGGCGAATAATAGTTAAAGCTTAATTTTGTCCATTTTCCGTTTTGAAACTCTTCGCCGTTAAAGCTCCACGTTATAAACTGCCCCCAGTTTTGTGTACCGTCATCTTTAACGCCGCCTTCGGCAGCTAAGCTTACCGTTATAGCCTTTATCTTATCGGCGTATTCGGTTCTTACCCATACGGAATACTCAAAACTGTTACGCATTTTAATACCTGATATATTTAAAGGACGGTTGAAAACATAACGCATCCACAATTCTCCGCTCGGGTCGCTTCCGAATAAGTTAATTGCTCCCTTGCCGCTTTTTTGAGTAACGGTATCCAGCAGTATATCGCCTCTGTTATCCGTAACCTGCCAGCGGTAATCGTCATCACATTCAACAGAAAGCTCATCCGGTTTTGTGTCAAAGGCGGGAGTTTTATCATTGGCGGTAAAAAGACTGTCGATTAAAAAATTCACTCGTTCGTCCGATTGATATTCCATATTCAGCTTAAATGTAAGACTGCGCGCTCCTGCGGCATACGGCAATGCCTTGGCAGAAAGCGCATTATTAAGATTAACGCGCACCCAGTAAGATTTATTGGCGGGCAACTTAATATTCCATCCGTCGGATATGAATCTTGCACGGTGTATAGACGATACATCCCGAAAAGCTTCAAGCGTATCTGCATATTCAAGATAACCGCCGAAAGTACAGTCTGTACGCTCCAGTCCCTTTAAATCAAGTGTTAAACCCAACTGCAAAAGCTTTTGCTTTGCGCCGCTGCTGTTTATATGGATATACAGATAATTGGACTCGTTAGCCAGCAGATTTGCCGTATAACCGCGGTTAAGCAAAAGCTCTGCGCTGTCGCCCTTTTTCAAACCCAACTGCAATGCCGAGGTTCCGTTTACACCCTTTTTGGCTGCAATACTCATAGTTATGTCACTATTGCTCGGTTCTGCTGTTTCGCCTGCCTGCAAACCGAATTCATCGTAATTTTCATTAAGTGTCTGACCGTCCTTATGAACGGTACCGTATACCTTATGATATTCCGTATGCAGGCTGTCAACTATCAGTGTCAACCTGCCACTTGGCAGAAATTTATCGCCCTGCCAATTCGGGTTCAGCTTAAAACTGATTTTAGTGCATTCCCGCGCCCAGCCAAGCTGTTCAAACGTATAAGCTTTATTAAGACATATACGGAACCAATGACTGCCGGTAGGTACATCTACACTCCAGCCGCCTGATTTAAAGCTGTTCTTTTTTAAGTTTCCTTTTTCAAAATCATTTAAGCTGTCAGCATATTCAAGCGTACCCGTAAATAATCCGTTATTAGTGCTGCCGTTAAGCTCAGGTACAATACCCATAGGTACGGTTTTGTTTTTTGTTCCTGTTATATTAAGATGAAAATAAATATAATTGTGACCGTCCTTAACAAGGTTAGCCTTCATACCACGGTTTGTATAAAGCCAGCCCATAGGTGCAAAATTACCGTTATCTCCCGTACCGCCTACAAGCTTTAAAGCAGTACCGCCGTTTACTCCGCCTGATGTCAACGAAGCTTCAAAGCTGTCTCCCTGATATACATCGTCAACGGTAAGTCCGCGCTCGTCGTAGGTTTCATTCATTTCCTCTCCGTCTTTATGTACAGAACCGAAAATCTCCGCGTACTTAGTATGAACAGAATCTATTATAAATGTCAGATTTCCGCTTGGTACAAAGGTATCTCCGTTCCATTCCGGATTAAGTTTAAAGCTTATTTTTTTGCAGCTTTTTGCCCAGTTAAGTTGTTTAGCATTATATGATTTTGTCAGGCAAATACGGAACCAGTGACTGCCGGTAGGTACATCTACACTCCAGCCTCCGCCGTTAAAACTGCATTTTTTAACTCTGCCGCTGTCAAGCTCTTCTAACTTATTTGCATATTCAAGCGTACCGCCGAATAATCCATCCGGCGTGCCGCTTCCTATATCAGGTACTATACCCATAGGTACGGTTTTATTTTTTGTGCCGGTTATATCAAGATGAAAATAGATATAATTATGTCCGTCCTTCGTAAGGTCTGCCGAAGCACCGCGGTTTGTATAAAGCCAGCCCATAGGTGCAAAATTACCGTTATCCCCCGTGCCGCCTACAAGTTTTAAAGCGGTACTGCCGTTTACTCCGCCTGATGTCAACGAAGCCTCAAAGCTGTCTCCCTGATATACATCGTCAAGTGTAATATCTGGATCGTCATAGCTTTCATTCATAAAACCGCCATCTTTATTTATCGGTTCTTTAATTTCAATATGCTTTGTATGCAAACTGTCAATTATAAAAGTCAAATTTCCGCTTGGCACAAAAACATCACCGTTCCATACCGGATTAAGCTTAAAGCTGATTCTTTTACAGTTTTTCGCCCAACTCATCTGTTCTTCGCTGTATGCCTTTTCAAGGCAAATACGGAACCAGTGACTGCCTGTCGGCACATCTACGCTCCAGCCTCCACCAAAATCGGTTTTTTTATATTTACCGTTATCTAAATCAGCTAACTTTTCTGCATATTCAAGTTCTCCGTCAAATAATCCGTTAGGTGTGTTTCCGTTAAGCTCCGGGACTATTCCCATTGGCACAAATTTATCATTTGTACCGCTTATATCAAGGTGAAAATAGATATAATTATGTCCGTCCTTTGTAAGGTCTGCCGAATCACCGCGGTTTGTATAAAGCCAAATCATGGGAGCAAATCTGCCGTTGTCGCCCGTACTGCCGATAAATTTCAAAGCATTACTACCGTTTATGCCTTTATTCATTGCAACTGACGCCGTAAATCCGTCATTTCTGCAAACATCATCTACGGTCAGGCCTTCACTGTCATAATCCTCATTCATAGCGCCGGTTTCGGTTTCACTGCTGCTTTCTATCTTTTTTGTATAAAGATCATCAATTACAAATGTGATTTTTCCGCTCGGTATAAGCCCGCTGTCTCCCCACGATGGGTTAAGCTTAAAATTGATTTCTTTGCAAGAATCAGCCCACGAGCGTTGCTGATCATTCCAACATTCATCCATAGAAATACGGAACCAGTGACTGCCCGTCGGCACTTCTGCACTCCACCCGTCTCCAAACGGTGTTTTATGTTTATTTCCTCCTTCAAGCTGCTCCACTGTATCGGCATATTCCAAATAGCCGCTTAAAAGTCCGTTGTTTATACTGCCGTGAATTACAGGTACTATTCCCATAGGTACTGACGCTTTATTCGTACCTGTTATATCAAGATGAAAGTAAATGTAATTATGACCGTCTTTTATAAGTGAAGCGGAATGACCCCTGTTTGTGAGTAAATATCCCTGCGGCGCATAAAATCCCCCATCGCCGTTAGACCTTGTTTCCCCGACAAGTTTTAATGCTCTGCCTCCGTCTTCCTCTGTAATCAGCGAAGCGGAAAAGCCGTAATTTCTGTCATTTCTGTATATGGAATCAAGCTCCAATCCGACATCATTATAATTTTCATTCATAAATCCGCCGTCTTCGTGATTAGATCCGCCTGTTTGTGTCTTTTTGCCTAAAATACTGTCAATAACAAATTCAGCATATGTATCGGACATATCCGTACTGCCGTTCCATTTGTTATACTGAAACCATAAATTATACACCTTGCCAAGCCCTGCCGTATATTGCAGTGCTAACGCACGGTTTAAATCCAGGCAATACCAGTGTTTTCCGACAGGCATTTTAAATGCCCATTTTTCACCGTCTACTACTTTTGAATCGCCGTTTTCAAGCTGTTCTAAGCTATCAGCACAGGTCAAGCTTCCGCGGTTAAAAGTTGCCGCCTCTGTAATAGGAGCCATTCCGTCTATTGTGAATCCCAATCCCATTTCGACCGTATCGGCAGAAATACCGCTTATATCCATATACCAGTAAAGTCTGTCAGTATTGTTCGTTAAATCAGCCGCTCTGCCGCGTTTTAATCTTACATAGGAAAAAGCATCCCCTTTGCCTGCAAGCTTTAAAGCGCTGCTGCCGTTTGTACCTATTCCGTTTTCAATACTTACCGCAAAATTCCGGGGTCCGCCGCTAACATCGTCGGCCGTAAGAGCTTCATCATCAAAGCCTTCTTTTGCGGGCGTACCCGAAACCGTATGGAGTTCAAAATCGTCTAACACAAATTCACCGGCATACTTATTTTCCGGATTGATCTCAAAATACATCGCCCATACAGAATTAAGCTTTGAAGCATTTTCAGCAAAAGTCTCCTTAATATTTATTCTGTAAGTATATTCTTCACCTGCCGGAAGCCATACATTCCACCCGCCGTCACTGAAAACGGCAGATCCGACTTCATCTTTTTCATCGGAAAAATTCTTTGAATACTCTATTTTTGTACCGCTAGGAAAATTCACCGTCTGCCCCAAATCATTCCAGACAGAAAGCCTTAAACATACAGGCACATAATTTCCCGTTTCACCGGGAGTTTTAAGCTTAAAAGCAAAATAATCAGAGCTGAGAGACTGAAGCGGAAAACCGCTGTTACCTGTTATTTTAATCTCTGCCGAATATTTTTTCCCCGCTTCTCCGACTGTAAATGACAGCGCTTTTCCGCCGTTTTGTGCTTTAAATCCTACATCGGTATAATTTGAGCCGTTTATAAAATCTTTAAATTCATCAAACGAACCGTAACTTTCAAAATTCTGTATTACAGCGGTTTTATGAGTTAAATTTCTTCCGCCTTCATCTGCATTTACAAATGCAAAGCACGGAATAAGCACACCGGCTATAATTGTAAGACTTGTAAAAATACTTATGATTTTATTTTTCATAGTTTAAATTCATTGCTCCTTGCCCTGTTATACAGTAAAATAACATCTGCCGGCCTTTAAATAAAACTGTTTATTTTTGTGTTATGGCGGAAACGATACCTACCGATTTGAATTTACCTCCTGATTTATCGCTGAAAGTAAATTCACGGTCAACATTTATCCATCCTACAATCTCAACAGCCTTTGCTTCTGATGATATCTGCACATCAAGTTCAGGAATTACTCTATGACTCGAATAAATCGTACCTGCAAGCCGCAGCGTACCGCCTGATACCCGCATATTTATGTGCTGTGCGGAATTATCAAGCGAGAATTGACGCATATTCACTGTTCCGCCCTCAACATTTATCGTACCGGGATAAGTGATAGATCCCGTGCCTAAATTATGAACAGTTACAACCCCGCTGTTGGTCTGGCGCGATTTTATAAATCCGCCGTCCGCTCTGTCGCTCATCCAGAAGTATGGCGCCACCATTACAATATTTTCCGCCTGATGAATATCCATATTCCAAGTAGCATTGTCCGCGCCTGCCAAAATCATATTTCCGCTGAAACCGCCCTTACCCTGATCTACAAACGTCATCATTGTTTCGCCCCAAAGTATAAAGGTTTGCAGTGTGCTTTCATTCTTGGCATCGCCGAAAATCCACGGCTTATAGTTAGATTCTATAAAAGCATCGCCCAATCCGTTTTCCGTATCGTCTGCCGATCCGTATCTGCCTGATTCCATCCATACACAGTGATTATTATGAACATACTGTATGTTTCCGTGGCTTGAATTACCTACAAACAGCATATTGTTATAATAAGCACCGCCGATGCCGTCTATATAATGACCTGTGTTGTTATACGTACCGAAATCAAAACCGTTCCAAGCATTTATCATTGTGGTATTCATAACCCACGCGTACGGTCCCAGAGACTGCACGGCATAGGCATATTCTTTTTGATCCCATACAACACGTTCGGGATAAAATATATCAATACCGTTTATTCCCGATTTTGTTTCAAGCATTACAGCGCCCTTGGCGTTCGGAGTGTTTTTGCCGTAATAAAGTCTAAATAACGTTGCCGCAGACGATGCGCTGTTATGCATTGTATTAAACGCTCCCCTAAGCTCTACACCGGTGCGGACAGTTATCTGCTGTCTGATTTCATATTCGCCCGGCGGAACATATACTATACCGCCGCCTTCTCTTGCCGCTTTATCAATAACAGTTTGTAAGGCTTTGGTATTATCGGTTCTGCCGTCGCCTTTAACTCCGTAATCTGTTGCAATATATACCTTATCAGTTGCTGCCGCCGGTTTTTTACGGAAATTATACTCCGCCGAATTTCCGAGAGCCGGTTGATTTTTAAGCAAGTTTTTAGCTTCTGCGGTATCGTTTATTGTAACAGTCGATTTGTTTTTCGCCTTATTAAGTATCTGTGCTTTTCCTGTATATGTGTTGCCGTTTATTGAAGCGCCGGCAGTTGAAGAAGTAAGATTTATATTTTTGCCGGATTTTTTAAAGGTACAGCCGTTAAGCTGCAATATTCCCTTGGCGGTTTCTATTGCATAATCCTTAGTATTCCAGTTTTCAAATGTACAGTTAAGCATATTTACAGCCTGTGTATTTGTTATCTTTAAAATCTGACCGCTACTTGAAAGGTTCATATCGGTAACAGAAAGATTTGAACCGTTTGTACCGAATGCATATTTTTCGGTCTCGGCAAGAACAGTAACGGGATTCTTGCCCGATACTGCTCGAATATTACCGCCGGTAACCGCCATAAAGTGATATATTCTTTCTGTATGGATTCCTATATTTACGTTATCCATATCTAATGAAACAAAGCTGCCGAACATACCCATATCGTTCTGCGCATCCGGATCTATCGTTCGGTCGCCTGCACAGTAAATACCTTTTTTAGCGTAATCAATCTTATATTTGTAAAGGTTAAAGGTATCTATATGACCGAGCGCAACACCTTCGAGATTTTCAACAAGATAATTTTGAAGCTTTTTAAGCGTTTCGCCCTTAGGGGCGCCCTCTTTGCCGCAATTGCTCCAAATATCAGGTGTAAGCTGTAAATTTGTAGTGTAGACATAATCCCAGTTGCTTACAGATTGCAGACCCCGTCTTAAAGCAGTCATATAAACATTTTGTATAACGTGGCGCTGCTGGGCTAACGGTCCTAGGCTTATTCCGCGGTATGTATTATACATTGTTATATTTGTAAGATTTCCGCCCTTTGCGTTTGTATCAAGATCGTGCGGCACATATTTGTATACACCCGAGCAATTAAAGGTAAACGGATATTCTATCGGATTTTCAGCCGACTGTTCGGGATACCAGATACTTAAATTTGAACAAAGTGAATCGCCTGCCGAACTTATGAATGCATAATCACCGCCGTCACCCTTACCGCTGTACGCCATAAGCAAAGTTTCCTTGCCGTCACTGCCGGGTGTATGCCAGTCTCCCAAAAGCGTTACCGCGCCCGGAATATACAGCCTGCCCTCAATTTTATAATTACCGGCAGGAGCGTAAACCGTTCCGCCGCCAAGCTTTTCCGCCGCATACAAAGCCGATTGAAAAGCATTTGTATCATCGGTTTTGCCGTCACCCTTTGCACCAAAGTCCTTTACATTATAAGCAACTACAAAAACCTCGCCGTCAACTGTTGTAACTGCCTCATATATCGGCTTAGGAGCTTCAAGCGGAACAGAAGATAAATTTACCGTCATATTGCTTTGCCGCCTTACAACAGTATTGTCTGCTGGTGCGCCGTCCTTATAAATTTCCTTAACTGTTTTCCCGTTGTTTGTAATGCGTACATTATCTATGTCCGCCTCAAACATACGGCCTATGCTTTGCCAAAGCTCATCTGGTATATTTATGCTTCCGGCAAAATTCCACTCAGTTACTGTTTCCCCCGCCGCACCGCTTATATTAAGCTTGCGGTGATGCCAGCCGCCTGCAAGTCTGCGGTTTTCTATACCTATAACTCCGGGAATCGCATTTTGGTCCAGCCAGCCCGAAGCATTTATATCCGTTCCGCTTTTCAGCTTAATATCTACGCCGAAGCCCGAATTAGTAAGCCGATTGTCGCTGTGTATATCATATTCAAGACAGTCGCCGGGTTTAACGGTATATTCTTCATTTGAAAAGCGAACAGATGTAAGACTTGAACTTATATTATTCGCAAGATACAGCAAATGCAGATAATCTCCTTTCGGAGAGCCGATATTAGTTGATGTATGGTTGCGTGTTACCGAGACAGAAGCATTCTCCGCCATTGCGGTCGCACCGTTTTTAGCATTACCTCCACCGTAAACTAACAGTTCTGTTTTATTTCCGTTTATAATTTTAACATCTGCAAGCTGTACTTCATAAGAATGATCACTCATAATATTCATAGCATTAAGCGTAAAATAATCCGCTGTTTTACCCGCCATAGCATCGGGTATATCAATACTGCGGTAATACCATTCCCCGCCTTCCGCACCTGACATATTAACCGATTCCGTTATGCCGTAACCGTTGATGTCCTTTATATCGCCGTAATCGGTAAGCTGACTGTTATCAGTTAAATGTATATTAACAGTACCGCCCAAGGCATAATGGCTCGTACTGCGAATTTTATATATTAGTTTATCACCTTTTTTAAAAACATAATTATCACAACCGCTTCGTGAAAATATATATGATATATAAGATTTTTCATTTTCCTTTAAAGTCTTTGAATCTATCATAAAACGAAGATAATCACCCTTAGGTATAATTTCTTCCTCCGTTAAATAGCCTATACACAGACTTCTGCCTTCTATATTATTTCTTAAAACCACATCTGTTTTCTGCAATATTGCGTCAGAATAAGCGGATAAACACTCTTTACCGTTTTTATCAACAATTTTTATATTATCAAAATATGTAACGCTTTCATAACCCCGCACCGTGTTTTCCTTTGAAAAAGCCCATGATTTTACAGTTTTTCCAAGCATACCGTTAGGAATATTTATAACGCGGTGATACCATTTATTTGCAGAATTATCCTCTAAATGCGCAGATGATTTTGCTGCTATACCTAAACTGTCATATCCATATTCAGTAGTGCCTAAATTTTCGCCTGTAACAGTATCAATATCTACAAAACCCGAGGACGCTCTATTACCGACCGTATACACATCATATTCAAGACGGTCGCCTTCTTTGAATCTATATTTATTAGCTCCCGCTTCGGAAAAAATAATACGAAATGAACCGGTATCATTATTATCTGTTTCTTCATTACTGCTTTCAGATCCCTTAACGGCAAGTTTTAAAACTTTTCTGCCGCTACCGATCAAAGAATAATCGTTTACATCTGCCACAGACTCCGGCAAAAGCTCAGAAGCTATCGCAAATTTATCGTTATCTCCCGAGCCGGTTTTTTTGCCTCCGTGAAAAATAATTTCACGCTTCCATAATACTGCCGCTACGGACAAAAGCAATATTACCGCCAGCACTGACGACAGGATGGCTGTTAACCTTTTTTTTGCACGTTTTTCCATAAACTCACCTTTAACCCTTTCTTATTGCCTATGCTTTTCAGCAGCACGCTGCTCTGCACGCCCGTATATGCATCGAAGCCCCCGAACAGCCGAACAACAATTTGTATTTTCGTGATATTTTACCTTTATTTTTAAGCTTTTTCTGTGAAAGCTTTAAAAATCAATACTATTTCTGTGAAAGCTTTAAAAATCAATACTATTATAGAATTATAAACAAAATATCATCAATATTTTTTTACAAATCAAATACTTAGCATTAAAATAATAAAAATAAATAAAAAAGTCATTCCAAAAAAAAAACAGTATTCTTTTTATTTATTATACAAATAGTCCAATAAAAAAAATGGATTTTTGCACACAAAATATGTTATAATGTAATATATAATACATAAGGAGGATTTTTATGGATTCATATGAGGAAATTATTGCCGATAACCGTTCAAAGGAAATAAACCCGGTATTATTCGGCTGGCACAAAAATCCGCCGTGCCACAGCTTCGGACCGTTTATACGCACACACTGGCTACTGCATTACATTATTAAAGGCAAAGGCATTTTTATACGCGACGGCAAAACACATCATTTAGGAGAAGGCGATATGTTTATAATTCCGCCCGGGCAAAAAACCTATTATGAGGCGGATAAGGACGATCCTTGGTATTATACATGGATAGGCTTTACCTCTACTCTTGATATGCCGTATTTTAAGGAAAACCATTTTCTGCACATACCGGCAGTAAGTGAAGTTTTTACCGACATGAAACGCTGCCGTGATTTTGAAAACGGAAGAGCGGCATTTTTATGCGGTCATATTTGGGAAATACTAAGCATCATTTTAGAGCGCGGCAAAAAGCATACAAATTATGTTGACCGTGCAATAAACTATATGCGCATAGGATATATGAATCCTATAACCGTAAGCTCCATCGCCCAACATTTAAACATAAGCTGTAATTATTTAGCTTTGCTGTTTAAAGAGGAAACCGGTATGTCGCCGCAAAGCTATCTTATTAAAATACGCCTGGAAGCTGCCGTCACCTTAATGACCGAATTAAATGAGCGACCGATAAACGCCGCTGCATCTGTTGGTTATCCCGACTTTTATCACTTTTCAAAGATATTCAAGCAATATTACGGCGTATCCCCGCGCGAGTATGTGCGAAGATACAAAGAAAATATTGCTCAGACAAACATTAAAGCGTAATGCCTATGAGCGTCTTATAAACACTCTTATAAAATAAAACTGTTATGATACAATAAATAGGTAACAGTAAAAATCTATGAATTTTAATAAGCTGATTATTGCAAGAATAAAGCTTTTGTTTCGTTCCGTAAAAGCAAAACGCGCCAAGAAAAAACTGCTTGAAACCTTTAAAAAACATCCTCAAAGCATAAGAAAATTATCTGCCGCTTATGAGAAGTTTTTAAGGGCGGTACGCGCAGAACAGCGGGCGCTTGTCACGCTGAAAGCAATAAACCGTAAATATTCCCGCCGCCCTATTCTTATGAAGATAAGAGATACAGGGTCATATACCGTAAGCCGCAAAGCAAAAGAAATACTGTCGGAAACAGATATTGTCTGTGCGCTTGAACGCCACAAATGCGGCGACTGGGGAGATATTTCCGCCGACGACCGGAAGCACTGCAACGCCTGTATGGAAATGGGATACGGTTATGTATATTCGCGGTATAAGACGGCGGACAAACGGTATTACTGCGTTATAACCGACTATACAAAGCCTAAAACCAAAATCGTAACGGAGGAGGAATTCATTCAGACAGCGAATATGAGACCTTTTTTGACGCTTTGCTGTATTTGGACGGATATATTGACGAGGACGAAAGTGATGAAACAGATTGTACGGTAATGGTTTTCAGAAACGGCTGCCTTAAAAGATATATCGGTCTTGCGCTGAAATACGGCAGCATGAACGGCATACCTAAAGGCAATAACTTTTGGATAAGCCGCCTTGAAGCGCACATAAACAATAAAATGTGCTCTATCGGGGATTATTCGTATGACTGGGACTATTGAATATGAGGAGGAAGAAGAACGGCGGCAGGAAGAACTTGATAAAAAGGTTGTCGCTTATATTAAAAGTCTTTCCAAAGAAGAGTTACGGCAAACCTTGTATGAGGTTCTTTACGACGGCGCCGATTGGGTGTTTGAGAGATTTGTGAGAGAGCATATTGATTATTAAATGATTAAGGCGGGGGACATATCATCCCTCGCCTTTTTGGTATTATTGATATATTAGCTCTTTCAGCACAAATTCCCTTGCTCTACTCCTGATACTGTTTATGCGGCGGATTCATTCCATTTGGTCAGCAGCTTTGAGTTGCTCGGTTACGTCCTCAATTTCAGCCGTCTGCTTGACAATAAGATTGAACATATTCTCAGCGTCTTTATCAATGCCCATAAGATAATCATGCAATGTGCCTTTCAACCGCATAACATTGATGACCGTCCGATTATTGCGGTAAAGAAAATCATAATGCAGTCTGCCCCAAGCGCCGATGTTTATAAGTTCTGTTTTCATAATAAGTAACCTCCGAATTTAATTTTTGCGTTTTGAATTGAAGTTCGGATAGTCTATAAAAATAACAAATCCGAACCCTTCACCGATTGGTTTAGGGTTCGGATTTGTACTGTTTGGTGCGAGTGACGAGACTTGAACTCGTACGTCAAAGACACACGCCCCTCAAACGTGCCTGTCTGCCTATTCCAGCACACTCGCATTTTGCGCCTTAATTACGGCGCTTGATTATTATATCAAATAAAGTAACGAATGTCAATAAAAATCTTTAATTTTTAAATTATTTTTAATAGAGGGTCGGTATTTTGTATATTTAATATCTGCCAAATTCCATTAGAGAACACAAAGCAAATGCCCTCATATCCGAAGATACAAAGGCACTTGCTTTTAACTTAATCGTCGAGATTACAAAACAACCTTTTTCAGTTTTTTGCGCAGGTACTCCAACCTTGAATAGACCGCACCCGTAGTCAGACCGACAATCGGTGCAATCTCTTTTGTGGAATAGCCCTTCATTTTCAGAAGAACGATTTGCAAAGTACGCCTATCAACTGTCAATAGGGCTTGATACAGGTTTTCATTCTCAATCTCATTCAGCAGGTCATCAACCGTTTTTACCTCAATGTGCTGTTCACTTTCCGCAACAGTATCAAGGTATGTATCCGTTTCTTGCAACCGTTGATAAAACCGTCTGGATATATACTAAAAGAGTGGACAAGTATGATATAATAAAAGCACAAGAAAACAGACAACCGAGGAGGAAACAAAAATGGCAGGCAAAAACCAAAAATACACGCAGGAATTCAAGCAAACGATAGTAGATCTATATCACTCAGGCAAAACCTACAACCAAATAAAGGAAGAATACGGCATATCACATAATGCTTTGGCAAATTGGATAAAACAGTATTCTGAAGTAAAAATTGATGACAACACGGTTCTTACTGCAAAACAAATAAAGGAATTGCAAAAACGCAATGCTCAGTTGGAGGAAGAAAACCTTATATTAAAAAAAGCCATTGCGATATTCACGCCACACTCAAACAAAGACTAAAAGCTGTTGAACTTTTGTCCGGTGAACATAAAATCACTACCCTTTGCCGGGTATTAAATGTTAACCGCAGCACCTATTACAAATACATAAACCATAAAGAAAGCAAGCGTGAACAGGAGAATAAATATATTCGTTCCTGTATTCTTGAACTTTATGCCAAATCCAATAAGCGTTTAGGTGCCGATAAAATGAAAACTTGTCTTACCCTCTGCATAGTACCATAGAAATTCGTAAGACTATATATTCCCGGTTAAGTACGCCGTTTCCCACATAGTACCAGGTGCCCTAGAATCTTAAAGGTCAGCAGTAATCGAAATTCTGCTTTCCATTTAGAAACGGAATTAAGCGATATTGAAAGCAGCTCGTGATCTATAAACGGGTTATCAAACCTTTCGTAAACACTGTCTGCAAAGCTTTTAACATCGTCTGCCGGCAGGGGCACCATAGGAACAATTTCAATGTCAACAATTTGCCTTACCGTTTTCCCGAACATCCTATCGTGCATCATATCTCTTATTATATTTATTCCTCCGAGATACGATGTCAAAAAGCTTGCGGTATGCGCTCCGTTTAGTATCCTAACCTTTCTTTCCTTAATGTGCCAAACTCCGACACAACGGATACCTGCTTTTTTGTTGAAACCCTGTATAAACAATTTGCTCTTTTCATGTGACTTCCCTCTTAATATGTACTATACGAAATCACCTGAACTACTTTATTCGGTTTTCAAGGTTCATATATAACACAGAGTAAATCTGTCGTTACCGAATTATATTCTTATCAAATTTTTCTTGACTATTATGATTAAAATGATTATAATGATTACAATAATGATTAGAAAGGATAAGCTTATGATTTTTAAGGAAACAGATACGGTTGAATTAAAAGAAAAAATAATACCCGATTTACCCAAAGAGATTGTTGCCTTTGCAAATACAAACGGCGGAACTGTTTACGTAGGCGTTGACAATGACGGCAATATTATAGGAATAGAAGACTGTGACGTTGCAATTCTGCGGATAAACAATATGGTACGGGACAGCATAAAACCCGATATAACAATGTTTGTTCGCTATAATACACTGACGGTTGATAAAAAACAAATTATATCAATAACGGTTGAGCGCGGAACAAACCGCCCATATTATATTGCAGCCAAAGGTTTAAAGCCTGCCGGAGTTTATGTCCGTAACGGCACTGCGTCTTACCCGTCAAGCGATACGGCAATAAGAATGATGATAAAAGAAACAGATGGCGATAGTTTTGAAAAAATGCGCTCCCTTGAGCAGGATTTAACCTTCAACTATGCGGAAAAAGAATTTTCGGCATTTAATGTGAAATTCGGAAAGGAGCAAATGAAAACACTCGGAATTCTTAACACCGACGGTATTTATACAAATATAGGACTTCTGATATCCGACCAATGCAAGCAAATGATTAAAATTGCTGTTTTTTCGGGAGCCGATAAAACTGACTTTCAAGACCGGCGTGAATATTCGGGTTCTCTTTTCCGGCAAATGGAAGAGGTATATAGCTTCATTGAGATTCATAACCATGTTGAAGCTCATTTTGAGGGACTGCGGCGCATTGATAAAAACGATTATCCCAAAGAGGCACTCAGAGAAAGCCTGTTAAACTGCATCGTTCACCGTGATTATTCTTACAGTGCCGATACAATGATAAGCATTTACTGTGACAGAATTGAATTTGTATCTGTAGGCGGACTCCCGACAGGCATAACACTTAACGATATTATGCTGGGATTATCTGTTTGCCGCAACGAAAAGCTGGCGCGCATTTTTTATCAATTAAGGCTGATAGAAGCATACGGCACCGGCGTACCGAAAATAATAGGCGCTTATAATAAAAGTGACAAGAAACCGATTATAGAGGTAAGTGATAACGCATTCAAGATTACCCTCCCTAATTTGAATTATAACAGCACCGTTAAAATGAACGATGAGGAGAAAAATGTTATTGATTTAATAAATCTGAAAGGCAGCGTTACCCGCCCCGATATTGATAAGCTGCTGGGCGTCAGTCAGGCAACCTCCGTAAGGCTGCTGAAACGTCTTTGCGAAAAAGGTCTTATTAAACGAACCGGCTCCGGCAAAAACTCGAAATATACCGTTTGATTCAAGTATTTTATCAACTCCAAAGCTCATAGGCTGCAATTGTCTATGGGCTTTCTTTTTATATATTAAAATTTCAAAACATCACACAATCACTTCATCTCATTCAATTTTTCTTGTATATGAAGTTTTTGACAAGGTCGGCACAGCGGATATGAGCGTAACAATCGGCTCATCCTCTAAATCCTCAACAAAATATTCGCTGTCATCCCCAAAGCCGAAAAATGTGATTGTCCTTCTTGCTGATTAAAGGTTCATAAGAATCTTTTCTTGCGCCCTCATTTACATAATACAGGTTGTCACTCCGAAAAAGGGAAATAATTATAAAAAAGTCTTTCTTATTTAAAAAATATTGCTTTGAAGTACCCTAAAACAAATAACAAAATTCAAACATCTTCTGACGATTTTTTAAATAAAGTATTGTTATCCAATTTATCTCTTACAGCAATTCTTAATACAGGCAATTTAATTATTATTCTGTTCTTTATTTAATTTTCCAATTCTTCAATATAATACTTTTTATAATCACCTGCATCGGTATACACAGATACGCAGGAAACAGCCATAATATAAGCGTTGTAAAAATCAAGCAATTGCTGTTCACAATTGTTTTGATTATTTAAAATATTATAAACTGTATCTTTGGACGGAAACATTTTAATACTCATTACTTTCTAATTCCTTTCGCATTTTATTCTGCGCTGATTTTTTATAATATTTCACCATCCGCTCACTTACACCTATATCAAAAGCGATCTTTTTAAGAGGGGTCTTTAATACTACATTACGAAGAATTACATCTCTTTCTCTGTCAGTCAGTTTATTAAGACATTCAGCCATTCTGCTGTTTTTAATTATAATCTCGGTACTTTCAACAACATATATATCCGATAGTATTTTTTCAATACCTGCATCCTGATACGAGAATCTAATATCGTTTTCTTTTATCTGTATGTAATTACAAATTAGTTTTTGCTCTGCATTATATTTTTCCAGAAAAGAATATTTTACATTGGGCATCAATAGCTTTATATACTTATCTACATAAACAATTACATCATCGGTTATCTCGCCAAGTTCAAATTCGTTTTTCCTCTTTTTTCTTCCTCCCCGTTACTTACCGTTACAGGGAGAAATACTATAAAAGGGAAATATTTAGTAAATATATCTCCCTATAACAAAAAATGTCGCTTAAATTCCAAAGTTCAAGCGGCATTTTAATATTAAAAATTGTTTATATAATATTTTTGGTTGCAACAATATTCGTACCGAAAACGCCCTCAATAATAACATCTCCTATTTTCACAGGAGCGCAAACGCTTTTTGCCCTTATAAGCCGCATAACCTCAAAAATCTTATTCTTCGGTACAGGGGTTTCGGTTTTAACGCTTACCATAGTGTCCTCGCGGTTTTCAACGCGGACGGATGATGTAACCGTGCGCGTGGGGTTGGTGCATTCGTCTATGGCGTACTGCCTGCCCTTAGGGCAGCTGTTGCCCGTAACGGTTATATTATCGCCCTCAATCTCCACCTTAAGCGCGCACCCGCGCGGGCAGATTATGCAGGTCATATCCCTTGTCATTTAACTTCCTCCAGACTGACGGTTATTTCTTCCCC